>Ga0209742_10000669_pt1 | contig 17556 bp, 14 predicted proteins | sample DeeMarSeWOR38_10_FD_187462 | JGI IMG/M metagenome (GOLD analysis project Ga0209742, IMG submission 187462) | Marine sediment microbial communities from White Oak River estuary, North Carolina - WOR-3-8_10 (SPAdes) (version 2) | ecosystem: Environmental > Aquatic > Marine > Intertidal zone >... | reverse complement strand
TTCTCTCTATCCTGAAGCCGTTCTCGTTTGTAGAGTTGTCAGTCCATGCCAGGTTTATCCCGGAGCTTGATGCAGCTGTGGCTGAGAGGCCTGACGGGGGAGCAGGTAAAGTGGTATCATTTGCCTCGTTTGAATAGTCGGAGTTATCGTTTGTATTGTAGGCGCTCACCCTGTAGTAATAAGTTGTAGAGGCGGAAAGGCCCGTGTCTGCATAGGAAGTGACATTTGCGCCGACGCTGGCGACTTCGGAGTATGTACTGCTTGCACCTGTTTTTCTCTCTATCCTGAAGCCGGTCTCGTTTGTAGAGTTGTCAGTCCATGCCAGGTTTATCCCGGAGCTTGATGCAGCTGTGGCTGAGAGGCCTGAAGGGGGAGCGGGGGGGGAGTTGCGCAAGGCTTCGTATGCGTTCAACCTGCCTCCTGTCAGCACCCGGCCTGAAAGATCCGGGATCGGATCAACGTTATTCAATATAATATCCTTCAGCTGCAGATTTGTAAGGGTGGGATTATTTGCAAGCAGCAGCCCTGCTACTCCTGCAACATGGGGAGCTGCCATGGAGGTACCGCTAAAATTGGCGTAGTTGTAGGATGAGATGGAGATGACTTCGGAGGTCATCTTAATATTGTCAATGTAGACGCCGTCTCTTGTATTCTGGTTGTCAGAGTCAACCCTGAAGCCGAAATAAAATTCGTCAAATGTCTCAGCAACCGGTGTGTAGTCTGTGGTATAGGAAGTGAAATTTAACTGGGACCCGGTGCGGTAATCTATCCAGTCCCAGGCGGAGGCGTCATCAGAGTAAATTATATCCAGCCGGTCGTAGTCTTGCTCAAGGTTTCCCTTCCAGTCAAATGTGAGCAGGTAGCGTTGCCCTTTTACCGATGAGTCAACAGGGTTTTCATAATACGCCCATGAATAGGTATTATTGGCATAGTTGGTGCTGGGGCTGTCTTCCAGACTGTTGGTCCCTCCAAGACCGGTTCCTGCTGTCACTCCCCAGGTGGAGTTTGTCCCGCTCCTGTTCCAATCCTGCTGGGGAAGGGGGCCGGTTGCACCCTCAAAATCCTCTACTGCTTCTGCGGGTGGATAAATCGTGATAGGCGCTCCGTAGCTGAATTGCGGGATGGTGCTGTATATACTGTCCCCCGGTGCCGCTAGATCAACACTTATAGCGTCGTAGCTGGAAAAAGAGGCAAGCACGTCAGCATTATCGGTTGCCGCAACAGAGATTATGTTGAGGCAATCGTAGCTGGCAGGATAGGCGGGAGAAGTGTCACCGGTGTTGCCCGCTGCAAAGATAAACAACGCATCTGCTGCGTATTGCTCTATGGTGTCTTTAAGGGACTGGGAATAGCCTTCTCCTTCCCAACTGTTATTTATTATCCTGGCACCATTGTCATAGGCGTATTTTATAGCGGCAATGGCACTAAATACGGAACCACTGCCGCTTGGGCCGAGGAAGCGGACAGGCATGATCTTCGCGTCCCACATCACACCTGTGACCCCCTCGGCATTGTCTCCCTGTGCCGCTATGATGCCTGCCACATGGGTGCCGTGCTGGTTAAGGTCAAGGGGAAGGCCATCGCCATCAATAAAATCCCAGCCGTAAAAGTCGTCGACATAGCCGTTGTTGTCATCATCAACAAGTGCTGTGCCGTTTAATTCAGCATTATTTGTCCAGATATTATCGGCAAAATCCGGATGATTGTAGGCAAGGCCCGTATCGACAACAGCGATTACAATGTTTTCTGAACCGGTCGTTATGTCCCAGGCCTCGGGCGCATCGATGTCAGTATCATCTATATTATTTAAGCCCCATAGCTGGTTGAATGATGGGTCGTTGGGATTTGTGGCAAGGGCATGGACTATATAGTTTGGTTCTGCATATTCGACGTTGGGATCCTGTTCGTATTTTTTGACAGCATCTTCAACTGACATCTGCTTCGGAAGCTTTAAGCGATGCAGCTTCAGTTTGTGCAGCTCTCTTTTTTTAGAGGTTTTTAAAGTGGCATGAAGGTTGGAGGCATCTTCGGCAAGCGTCCCGTCTTTAAACTTTACCAGCACTTCTCCTGGGACATATTGGGCCTCACGGCCATAAAGATGGTTAGGGATAAGGATGGAAAGACCAATGAGCATTAAGACGGTCAGGATTGTTGTGAGGTTCCGCATCTTTAAACTATAAAAAATATATGATGAAGAATAAAGGAAGAAAATGAAAGGGGAAAGTGCGAAGAGTAAGAAGAGGGGTTGTGGGCTTATATGTGCAGAATTAAGAATGTAGAACTTTACTAAATGTATAATGGAGAATGAAAGTATAAAGGCATAGAGATGAACAGTGAACAGGGAAGAGTCAGGAGAAGGACTGGGGGAACAAGAAATTATTAAAAAATTATGTATTGTCCGGGCGGGCTGGGCTATAATATCACGATATGAAAAAGTCCAGGCAATGGGCGGTTTATGTACTGCTTCCCATCATTATATTGCTTGCAGCTGCTTTCCTGTTGTGGGAGTCGATAGGCTACTTTGCCCTCAGGAAGGTTGCAGAGCACTATGCAGGCAAGGCGAATATTGTTCTCGAAATCGACGGGATTGCAGGCAGCCCCCTGTCGAAGACAACCATTACGGGTCTTTCCATGCGTCCTGCTGCGGGAGAGCCGCAAACATACCAATTCAAGGTTGAATCCATTACCTGCACCTATAACCTCTGGGACCTGCAAAAGGGTATTTCTCCCTTTTTGAAGGGGCGCAACTGCACGGCAGTTGGACCGGAATTCTCCTATGATTTCAGGATGGAAACACCGGAAGGCCCGGAAGGCGAGGAATCGGTCTTTTTTGTGCCGGCAGTAATGCCGTGGATTGAAGTAGAAAACGGCAGGGTCATCCTGACTTTTGAAGAAGGGGTTGCAGAAATGCAGGGGATTGACGGAACCTTGCACTCGGTTTCCGATGCAGTCCATGAGCTGCAGCTGGATGTGGGCAGCCTGCGTTTCAGCCAGGAGGATGAGGTAAGGATAGAAACCGGATTTACGGCACTTTTGCGCTATGCAGATGCAAAGCTGTCCATCGCTTCTTTCGAGGCCGGAGATGAGCAGATAGCGGCAGCCGGTTTTATCGACCTGGCCCGGGTGGACGAGAGATATACGGGATTTGCACTGGATGTTTCGTTTGCTGAAAATCTCCTGCATGTTTCCGGGGATCTGGATAACCTGGTTGTACGGACGCATGTCCGGACAGACAACTTTGATTTTGGCGAGCTGCAGAAACGGCTGGGCGGCGTTGGCTGGGATATTTCCGGCAGGATCAGGGGCGGAGCGGAACTTGTCTATGATCTTGAGGCAGAATCAGGCTACAACGGTTCCTTTGGATTCGATGTGCAGGAATGCAGGATACACGGCGTGGATATTAACACGTTTGTTGTAAAGGGGGACTTGGCCGGGGGAGCCTTGCGTATTGCAAAAGCCGAGGCTGCAACGTCCGGTAATCTTGTGAGCCTGCGCAATGCAGCGGTGCCCATGGGACTGCTGCAGAGCGGCGAGGTGTTTCCGATCCTCGGGGGAATACAGGCGGAATTCGCGGCCGAGATTGGCGATGGGGCACAGCTTCTGCAAGTCTTTGCGCTTGGGGATGAACTGCTGCCAGAAGGGATTACGCCGCATTCCCTGGCATTGGAGGGAAGGCTGGCAGGCGGAATTTTGCAGGTTGAGAAGGCCGATGCTGAAACCCCCGGCAATCATGTACGCTTAAGCAATGTATCCGTGCCCGTGGGACTGCTGCAAGGAGAAGAGATCCTGCCCATTCTCGGAGGGACGCAGGCAGAGTTCGGGGCCGAGATTGAAAATGTAACAACGCTTCTGAAGCTGTTCAAGGTTGAGGATGAACTACTGCCGGAAAGGCTGGTGCCGCATTCCATATTATTGAAGGGCAGACTGGCAGACGGGGTTCTATACCTTGATAAGACCAGGGGGGATGCAGCTGCCCTGAGCCTGGAAATTAACCGGGGGGACATCCCTGTGCCTGCCACCGCAAAAGGTTTTGCCACGGTGCCGATCAGCCTTACTGCCAGGGTTGAAAGCGCAAACCTGCAGGAGATAGGGCTGCTCACTGAGATGGAGGTAAGCGGCCGGGCTGCTGCGAATATGACAATAACAGGCAGCGTTAAGGAGCCAAAGGCAGCTATAAAACTTGCCGGTGAGCAGCTGGGATACAAGCAAAAGCAGCTCGGTTCCCTTGTCCTCCAGGGAGAGATACAGCTCTTCCAGGACAAACCAGGCAGTTTAAAAGATGTACGTTTTAGCGTTAGGGAGTTTGCCCAGGCAAACGATTCCGGCAGCCTTGCCTTGCTTTCCCCGGTTGAAGGGAATTGGCAGCCCGGAAGTATTGCAGTCAGCGGAGCATTTCAGGTAGACGGAGACGGTGAAGTCGCCATTAAAATTACGCGGCCCCACGGACAGGATCTGGAAGCAGAGTTCTCGACACGAGGCCTTGACAGTGACGGCTGGCTGGCAGGCTTTCTGGCCGGGCCCTATTTTTTCCATGATGCCGATATTAACACTGTTTTTGCCGGGCTGCCGGGAAATCCGCAGGTGCAGGTTGCAGGCAGCATGGGCGAGGCCGGCTGGGAAGGCATGCCTTTCCCGATGTCCGGAAGATTCGGACTGCAATACTCGCCCAAAGGGGTGGAGATCTCTGAATTCACCTGGAAGTCGCATGGCAGGAACGAGATCACGCTGACAGGTTTTCTGCCCTTTGATCCCATGGCCCGGGAACCTTTCCTGGACGGTGAACTAACCCTGAACAGCCATATCGATTTTACGGCCCTGGAAGATATCGGGGTTTTTCTGGAACCCCTGGGTATACGCAAGGGAAGTATTGCCCTGGACGTGGGGCTGACCGGCACCTGGAAACAGCCCCTCGGTCATGTCCAGCTCCAGGGGGAAGGGATCGAGGTGCCGGATACGCTGAAAGAGTATTTTGATGCACCCATTGATTTTACCTGTGAGCTGGCTGCTGAACCCGGTTTGATTGTTTTACGTTCCGCCCGTCTTGAATCAGGCGTCTATGTCTCGCAGGCTGCCGGATCCTGGCAGCACGGGTATACTTTTGCGGAACTCCTGCAGAAGCGCTGGCCTGACCTACAGGGCGAGGTGCTGCTCGATGCTTCCCTGCGGTTCAATGACCTGAATTTCCTGAAGAAGAAACTTCCCTGGCTGCGCCGGATAGATGGTGACACAGGGGTGAAACTTCATGTAGCAGGGCCCGCATTCGATCCTGCCATAAAGGGCTCATTTTTCCTGAAGGACGGTGAGATCAGCCATACCTATAATCTCCCAATGCTGTCCGCAGTTAACCTGGAGGGAGAATTCGATGCAGATTCCATAACCATTACCAGCATGCAGGGGGAAGCGGGCGGCTCTCCCGTCACCCTGAACGGCAGGATAAGCAGAGTCCCGGAAGGGATTGACGTGAACCTGCAGCTTGGAGGCAGAAACGTTCTGCTCCTGCGCAATAACGACATGCTGCTGCGCGGTGACGTGCAGCTGGAAGCGTCCGGCCTGTTGGGGAGCCTTGTTATAAGGGGCACCACAGGTCTGACAGGTGGATATTACACCAAAAATATAGATTTTCTTGGTAAGATCGGCACCACAACAGCCCCGGTTTCAGAGGGCGGCACTTTTCTTTTTTCGTTTGAGGAACAGCCGCTAAAAAATGCCGTTCTTGATATCAGGATCACCACCATCGAACCATTCAGAATACGCAACAACCTTGTACGGGGCACACTGCGGCCGGAGCTCTCTCTAAAAGGAACGGGGGAGCTGCCGTATCTCGTAGGCGCGATCTACATCGATCCCTCACGGGTCCTGCTGCCCTCCGGCAGGCTGCAGGTTCAGTCCGGCCTGATTGGCTTCCTGGAAAGAAATCCGGATAGGCCGCAGCTTGACCTGGTGGCCACTTCAAAGGTGCTTGGCTATGACATCAATGTTGTCATACAGGGCCCCTTAGATGAGCCGGTCTATACCCTCAGTTCGAGTCCTGCCCTGCCCAACGATGACCTGCTGCTGCTGCTGCTGACAGGGCAGCCTCCAAAAGAGGAGACGGTAACTACCCAGGGGACCTTGGGCCGGGGCGCCACGAATGTAATGGTCTACTTGGGCCGGGATTTTCTCACCAAGTGGCTGGAAGATGAATCAGGTACGAGTGATGAAAGCATCCTGGACCGCTTTGAACTGGATTATGGCAGGGCTGTGACCAAGAGCGGTGAACAGACGGTTGAGTCGACCTTTCGGTTGTCTGAACAGCAAGCCGGAAAGAAAAGGGTATATTATCTGTCAGGTGAAAAGGACAGTTATGATGCCTACAACTATGGACTGAGGGTGGTTTTCCATTTTGAGTAAGAGCGCACCGGCAATAATGTTCCGCTTCCTGGTCCTGTGCTGCCTCATGGGAGCCTGGTGTTTCACAGCTGATATAGGCGCCTGCAGGGCAGATGAGGCAGAGCAGCCTTATACCATAACCATAAAGGGCAACAGCAGCATTTCGGAAAAGGATCTTCACAAGGCTGCTTCAGGCGAACTGGAGATGTTTGAAAAAAGAGGGTACAGGAAGGCGGATATTGATGATGCTGCCTTCCAGATGCGAGCAACATACCGCCAGTCCGGTTTTGCCTTTGTGCAGGTGGATTATTCCTATGAAACGGAGGGGGAGCGCATACAGGTAACCTTTGATATCCAGGAAGGGCCGCAGGTATTCGTCGAGAATATCCTTTTCCAGGGCAACCGGAATATTGCGGCAGAAAATCTTTCAGATTTTTTCCAGGAAACGGAGAAGAACCTGCTCCAGAAGCAGAGAATGGTATTTGTTGAGACCGCGGTCAGGGATGGCATAAGCAGGATACACGACCATTACCGCGGGGAGGGATTTGCCGATGTGGTTGTGAAGGAGCCGGACCTGACATTCAATGAGGATCGAACCGAGGTCGTAATTACCATTATCATTGAAGAGGGTCCGAAACATATCATAAGGGATTTGAAGTTGAGTGGTGATCTTATCCCTGAACTTGCACCGGAACTGGACAAGATCAAAAATGACCTGCTCGGCCAGCCTTATTACGTACGGCAGAAGCTGGTCCTGCGCACCAGCCTGGAAGACGCCTATGATACTCTCGGGTATGCCGGAGCAGAAATTGTGGTCGAGGCGGTGCGGCTGGATGAGCCCGGCAGGGTTATCATGCTTGCGGGAATAACGAGCGGGGAGCGGGTGAGGATCGATGCGGTCGTCATTTCTGGCAATAAAAGCACGAAGGAGTCTTTTATCAGGGGCAGGCTGCAGCTGAAACCCGGAGATATATATTCCAGGGCCAAAAGATTGGGAAGCTTCAGAAGGTTATACGAATCAGGGCTTTTTGCAAAAATCAGCATAAATCTTCTGCCTCCAGAGGATAACGGCAGCCGGGTCCTTGCGGTGGAAGTGGAGGAGCTGCCGACCAGGGAGTATTATATTGAGCCCGGCTGGGGATCCTACGAGAGACTGCGGTTGCGGGCCGGGGCATTTGAGAAGAACCTGTTCGGCACCGGGAAGAATGGCAGGCTTGACGGCATTGTTTCCACCAAGGGGGAAACAATTATAGTGAGCTACACCGATCCCTGGCTGCTTAGGACTGATATTACAATGAATGTTCCCCTGTCTTACGAACGCAGGGAGGAGCCCTCCTATACCTCCAAGGAAACAGCCCTGTCGGCCTTGTTATCAAAGAAGCTCAGCAGAAATCTTACGGTTTCCACAGGCTATAAGTTCAAGATGACCCAGCTGCTTGACTTGAACGAGGATACACCTCTGGAGAAGGGAGAGGATGATTACAACCAGGGTACGCTGGGACTTCAGGGAGTCTGGGACACGCGGGATGATATATTCTTCCCGGCCAAAGGTCTGCGGGTGGCCAGCAGCTTTGATATTTCACTCCCTGCCCTTGGCAGCGAAATTGAGTTCAGCCGTGTCACTCTGGGATGCCGCTATTTCATTGAGCTGCCGCAGGAATATATCCTCGGGCTGCGGGCCACCACAGGTCTTATCATCCCTGTCAGCGACCAGTTTTTCATCCCGATCAGCGAGCGGTTCTTCAACGGCGGCGACAATACGGTCCGCAGCTATGAGCATTCGCAGCTGGGCCCGAAAGACGAGAACAATGAACCTATCGGCGGTCTTGGATACAATGTGTTCTCCATTGAGCTGCGCAAGAGACTCTATAAGAATTTTGCTGGAACGCTCTATATTGATGCCGGAAATGTCTCGCCCAACAGATCACTGTTGGAAAAAGGTGGGGTGCCTTATACTGAAAGGTCGGAGCTCATGGATGATACGCTCAATGATTTTTTCAGCGAGTTCAAGTTCGGTGTGGGGGTTGGACTGCAGTATCTCCTGCCCGTAGGCCCAATGCGGTTCGATTTTGCCTACAATCCAGATCCTGCGGAGGTCTGGGTTGAGGATTCCTGGGTCTTTCATTTCAGCCTGGGAATGGCGTTTTGAAAATAATTTAGAATTTAGAATTAAAAATTTAAAATAAAGAGGAGATCTTTGAAGTGTGTGGGAGAAGGGAGAGTTGGAGAAAGAAGGATGACAATAGGGTGTGAATATTTTAATCGTCTTCAATTGGAGGTCACAAATCGAAACCTCCAATTCTGGCTGAGCACTGAATACTGACCGCTAAATGCTATTTTCACTCTGACTTCTGGAGTTCAAGCTTATACCAGTCCTGGAGTTCGATCTTGTCGGTGTCGCCGCCGAGGTACTGGACCTTCACCACGCACCTGACCTCATCAATGTCAGTGATCTTGAAGTTTTTGCCCTCGTCAAAGCGGTAGTACCATTTGCCTTCTTCCGGTTCAATTCTGTCTGCCATCATAATTCTCTTTTATTAACGGTTCTGGCCTGCTGGGGCCGTCTTGATTCCGCCTCCACAAAGACGCGCTTGACAGAGGGGAAGCTTTGCTTTATCTGCGTATCCATCCGGGCGATCATGTTCTCAAGGTCGCCGGCATGGATGTCGTCCCGAAAGTCGATGCTGACGTTGACCAGGACAAAATCCGGACCCATGTGCATGGTGAGCACCTCGTTGATATTGTCAATGCCTTCATATCTGAGGATGATCTCGCGGATACCGTCTATTACCATTTTATTCGCACTTTCGCCAATGAGAAGTCCCTTGGTCTCATAGGCAAGCCAAACGGCTGTGCCGCCTAGGATAAAACCGATGATGATGGAGGCGATGCCGTCAAAGATGAGAATACCGGTGAGATCAACGAGAAGGACGCCAAGGAATGCGGTCACGATGCCGAGCATGGCTGCGGAATCCTCGAAAAGGACCACGAACATGGTGGGGTCCTTGCCGCGCTGTACAGCTTCGATGTAACCCCATTTGCCCTTTGTCTTGGTGAACTCGGTGAGGGCGAAAGACCAGGCCAGGCCCTCGAACAGCATGGCCAGGACGAGAACGATGTAGTTGACCATTGGGCTGCCGATGGGTTCGGGATGGATGGTGTGGATTATGCCTTCGTAAAGCGAGACGCCTGAACCCACGGCAAATATGAGGATGGCCACCGCAAAGCTCCAGAAGTATATCTCCTTGCCGTGGCCGAAGGGGAAGCGGTCGCTGGGAGGTTTGCGTGCCTTGCGCATACCGTGCAGAAGGAGGACCTGGTTGCCGGTATCAACCACCGAGTGGATACCTTCAGAGAACATGGCGGAACTGCCGGTAACTCCTGCAGCGATAAACTTGGTGACCGCGATAAGTGCGTTGCCTGCAAAGGCTGCGTAGATTACTTTTTTAGAGGAGCCGGGCATTGGTTAAATTTAGAATGTAGAATTAATAAAAAATAATTTGTTCACTTTCATTTTTATTGCTGAATTTTCAGGCAGAGTTCAGCAACGCGCCTGCCGAGTTTGAAGCCATCCGATGAAGCGGTGTCGTCGGGCGCCCCTATACAGCCCACGCCGTAATGACCGGATGCGTCCATGGGGTCGCCGACAACGATCATGCCGTAGATCAGCATGCACTGGATAATGGACATCATGGTAGTCTCCTTGCCGCCGGTATGGTGGCCGCCCGTGGCAAAGGCAGCTCCCACCTTGTTTTCCATCTTGCGCCGGGTGGAGACAAATTCATCGAATATTTTCTTGAGCTCTGCCGCCATGACCCCGAAATAGACCGGCGACCCAGCAATGACGCCTGCAGCATTCAGGAAATCATCCTTGGTGACTTCAGCAGTCGTTTTGACTACTGCTTCACTGCCGCCTGCCTCAACGCCGCTGGCAATGCTTCGGGCGAGTTTTGCGGTGTTGCCGCCTTTTGAGAAGTATAGAATAAGCACCTTCATGAGAACCCCCATAAAATGAAAATTAAAAATGGAAAATGGAAAATGGAAAAACTGTGAACAACAGGTCCTTTTTTTATTTTTACTATCACCTTTCATCAACCTGAAAGCCAATGCGTCTTTTCCGGGGGACCGGTTCGGGTTGGAGGAATTCTTTAATCGCCTGAATCAAGGCAATAATCTGCTCGTCATGATCTGCAAGATGTCGTTCAATCTGGGAAATTTTGCGTGAGAGTTCTTTGTGATCGGCAATCATGGCGCGGAGTTTCACAAAGGCCCTGACAATGAAGATGCTTGTTTCCGTGGCCCGGGAAGAATTAAGCACGCTGGCCGCCATGATCGCTCCATGTTCGGTGAATGCAAAAGGCTGTGTCGTTGAAAATTTCAGCCTGGCAAGGTGGTCGCATTTTGCGACCAGTTCCATTTTTTCTTCAGGGGTGAGCTGGAACATGAAGTCTTCAGGAAAACGTTCCTTGTTGCGTTTGACCTGTTCATTCAGCCTCTTGGTGGGTACTCCATAAAATTCTGCCAGGTCTGCATCGATGATGACTTTTTCGCCGCGAATCATCAATATGCGGGTTTCTATTTTCCCGGTTGGAACAACTGATTTCTGCGCCGGCATTATTGGTCCTTCGAAAGTAGTGGTTGTTTACCTGTCTGGGGTTTAGAATTGAGAATGTAAAATGTAGAATGTAGAATTAAGAATGTGGAATGTAGAAATACAAACTATTTTTTTAAAATCAGTTTTTGTTTTTCAATTATCGCGGCAAATATGGCGACAAGCCTGTTCTCCCCCTTCTACATTTTACATTCTAAATTCTACATTTGTTACAGCTGCTCACCGTTCACTATATACTTTGCCATTCTGTCCCTTGGAACCTCGCCCCCTTGACTCCTTGAACCCTTTTCTCCCCCCTTCTACATTCTGCATTTTAAATTCTACATTTGTCACAGCATGAATCCTCCGCCGTTTACCGGGATGTACTGGCCGGTGACGTAGTCGGACATTTCCGAGGCCAGGAACATGATGACGCTGGCAATATCCTGGGGTTCAGCCACCCTGAGAAGGGGGGTATGTTCCGCAGTATGCCTGAAGACATCGGGCGGCAGTCCTGCAGTGGCATCCGTCTTGGTCAGGCCGGGACCAACCACATTGACATAGATGCCTGAGGGGCCGAGCTCCTGCGCCATGGTCCGGGCCAGGGAGTCCACGGCCGCCTTGGCAGCACAATGGGCTGCAAAGCCGTAGCCCGGCTCCCGGGAAAGGGTGCTTGAAACCAGGATGATCTTGCCGTATTTCTTCGCCATCATGCCGGGGATGACCGCCTGGCAGCAGTTCACCATGGCGCCGATCTCACCTGTCAGTTTAGCCTCGATATCAGGCCAGAGCATTTCGGCAAAGGGTTGCATGGGAAAGTCGATATTGGCGTTGTTCACCAGAATGTCGATCTTGCCCAGCTCCTTTTCCGCTGTGGCTATCATCCTGTCAACGGCATCACGGTCGCGAACATCGGCCTGCACCGTGATGGCCCTACCGCCTGCCGTGCTGATCTCTTTCTTGAGGGCTTCGGCCTTATTCTTTGACTGCAGATAATTGATGACAACGGCCGCGTCGTGATCAGCCAGATCGCGGGCGATTGCCGCGCCGATCCCCCTGCTTGCCCCGGTAACCAAGGCGACTTTTCCCTGCAGATCAATACACATGGGTAGTACCTCCTTTTAAAATGTAAAATGTAGAATGTAGAATGATGAAATATCAATTTATAAAGAAAATTATTTCTTTTTAAAACCGGTTTTCGTTTATTTATTATTTTGACAAATATGGCGGTTAATTCATTTGATGCCATATTTTTCCGTTCACCGTTAATTATTCACTTCTTTGCCCCTTTTCCCCTTGTGTCTGACAACCAATCATTGGTCGTTTCGTAGACCAATAAACGAACCAGCGACTTACACTTATACCGGCAAACCTCGAAATCTTGAAGCCTTGTATCAGTCGTCGGCAGTTGCTTATGCCGACAACTTTTCACTATTCATCGTTCACTCTGTGCCTTTGTGCTTCTGTATTTCATTCTGTGTTTATCATTTATTAATCGTTTCCTGGTAGCGGCATTTTTTCCGGTTCGCAGAGCAGGGCAGCGTTGATGGCGGCCTTGCCGCAGTTGGTGCAGCGGTAGCGGTCATTGTTAACCCTGTTCTTGCAGAGCTTCGCCCTTGGTAAGTCCTTGGAGCCACACCAGTCGACCTTTCTCAGCTTACCCTGCGGGTTGCAGATATTAGCTGCACTCAGGGAGACTACCCCGCAGTTGCCACAGAAAAATGCCGGGGTTTCCTTTGGCAGTGGCACGTGTTTCTTAATGTTTGTTTTTAACATTTTTTCCCTTAAGAATTTTTTTAATCAGCGGTTGATTGCAAAAAGAAAAGATCATCCAATTCCAGGACTATTGCAGCACCGATGCCCCTGCTTGCCCCGGTTACCAAGGCAACTTTCCCTAGCAGACCAATACACATGGGGAGTATCTCCTTTTTAAATGTAGAATGCAGAATGTAGAATTGTAAATTTATATAAAAAATATTTCTTTTATAAATTGTCTTTCGTTTTTATTTATTAGAACAAATATGGCCATGCAATTCATCTGCTTCCATATCCAATAATTATCTTACACTGTTCCCCGCTCCCGGTTCACTCTTCACCTTTAAATTGTTTCATTCTGCATTCTGCATTCTTCATTTTAAATTTAATTACCTGGCTCCGAATACTTTCTGCAGAAGATCGGTAGTCCGCTTCACCGGGTCCTGGCGGATGGCGGCCTCCTCGATAGCGATATAATGAAAGATGCCGTCTATGCCTTTTTCAACTACGTAGGAAGTAAGGTCGGTCTTCACATCCGGGGCAAAGGGAATAACCTTGTATTCCGCCATGGTATTATCATAGGCCTTTACAGCGCCGACCTCGGCAAGGCTATCTGAGACAATGGGACTCATTTCCTCCGCAAGCGGGGCCGACATCTTGCCCTGAAAATACTTGGTTGCAGCATCATCGGGCCCGTTGTAGATGTTCATCACGTCTTCAAAGGTCATCTCGCTGATGGCCTGGAAGAACAGGTCCTTTGCCTTGGGGGTCGCGACTTCGGCAGCGCGGTTGAGTTTTACCTCAAGGTCGTCAAGAAGGCTTGACATGCCGACTTTGCCGAGCCAGGTCTGCACAGTGGTCAGCTGCTGGGGCAGCGGTATGTGAATTGCCGGGTCCGCATTGAAGCCGTCTTCCCGGCCAAGCTGGGCAACCACGGTCTCAGAGCCGACGCGCAGGGCCTCTTTCAAGCCGGCGCCGATCTCTTCACTGGTGAGACTGCTTTGCGTTGCGGTTGATCCGGGACCTTTGAGCAGGTCCATACCTTTCTGCAACCAGCTGCTTTCCGCACGTGAGGGGAGATGCACAAGGGAAATTGCGATGATTGCCATAGCAAGGATAGTCATGGAAAGGTGTTTGATTGATTCCGGGGACAGTATACTCATGGCAACCTCCTTGATTTGTGAATGTTTATTTTGCATAAAGGTTTGGAGATAACCCGTTACGTACCTGCTGCCGAAGAACAGGCAGGTCTGTTTCAATGAATAACTGTTGATTATACCAATAATATGCAAAATTTCATCAGGCATAAAAAAGCCGGGATGCCTTGTGGAGGCAACCCGGCTGTCTCTGTCTGAAGATCGCTATGTTTTGCGCCTGCACGGGGCAGGCAGGTCTTCAGCAATGGATGTCTGTCCTGCGCAGGTGTACTACATGCAATCGGACCGCCAGCAGCAGTTTGCCTGGTCACAGGAAGTAAGCCCGGTCTGGAAGCAGGGACTGTTCCCCTCTGCCATCTGGATCGATCTGATCAGGTCGATCTTTTTCATCTTGCCGGACTGGATTCCCACCTTCTTCGCTACTTCTTTAACCTCTTTCATGTTCATAACCGCCCTCCAATAAAAGTTATTATTTCCTGGAAAAGATCACGCCAAAAAGTGTGAATATAAAGTAAAAAATGTTTATACTTCTTTGAGGATTTTTTGTCAATATTTTTAATAATATTAGACATTTGTGGTAGTGAGAATTCTTTTCAGACCGACTGCAACTATTTATTTTGATAGACAAACTTAACAAGAGTGAGAGAGAAAAAATTAGCGCAGGATGGAAGGTGCCAATAAGAAGCTTTCGACCATGTTTTCCTGATAAGTATTGACAAAGCATAAATTCCGCACCATTATAGATTTTGTCTATTGATTTTTTATAAACTATTTTAAAAGTCTATAATAAGGCAAAACGCTTCGTGACGCTTTTCAGTATCATCGGGCTTGCCAGTTTTATTTCAGGTTTTCTTTCCGGTTTGTTGGGTATAGGCGGCGGCATAATCATGGCGCCTCTCCTGATATTCCTGCCTGCCTGGCTGGGCCTTCAGCCGCTATCCATGAAAGTTGTGGCCGGGCTTACTATCACGCAGGGCCTTGTTGCCTGCCTGTTTGGTACTTTCTATCATAAGAAATTTAACTTTGTTTCAGGCCGGTTGTTCGGACACATGGGTATACCGATTTTTCTGATGTCCTTCCTGGGGGGCTACTTATCTTATTTTGTCTCCAATGACCTGCTGTTAATCCTTTTTGCCACACTGGCACTTTCCGCTTCCTTCCTTATCATGGTCCCGGTCAGGGGAGACTCGGAAAATCCTGATGTCAAGAGCCTGGATTTCAGCAGAGCCAGGGCGGTAATGGTATCTGCCGGGGTTGGTCTGCTGGGCGGTATGGTGGGCCAGGGTGGCTCATTTATTCTGATCCCTCTCATGACATCCTTTGTGCAGATACCCACCAGGATCGCGATCGGCAGCAACCTGGCAATTGTTTTGCTGGCGTCGTTAGCGGGATTCCTGGGAAAAGCTGTGAGTGGGCAGATCGAGTGGTTATTCACCATACCGATCCTGATCGCAACAATCCCGGCAACACTTTTTGGCAGCATGGCAAGCAGGAGAGTCAGTTTCATTTATCTTAAGCGCATACTTGCAGTTCTTATTGCCATTGCCGCTGTGCGAATATGGCTTTCAGTGCTTTAGGTTTAAACGATCTGTTGCTTTCAGCCTGAAGTATCATCCTTGTTCACCAGCACTTTCCCGGCACGGTCATAGGTATTTTTTCCTAGCATTTTTTGAGAATTATTCTCGCCTAATAGCTTCATATTATTACAAAAGTGCGACAATTTGCCACATTGTTATATGTGGAGCAATGTGGTAGCCATGTGTTGCCACAATGTGGCAGATGCGTCTGCGTGTCCGCAAAAATTTGCAACCTGGTTTTTGGGGAGCGCAACAGGGCCTTTGGGTTTCCGGTTTTGGGACTCACAAGGTTGGGATGGTCTGTCCTTAACGGATGGATGTAATTATGAGTAAAAGACTGCGAGGTGGAATGACAAATGAAAGATGAGAAAAAAGAAATTTCAAGAAGGGATGTTTTGATCGGCGTTGGAAAAGTAGCAGCAGGAGCAGCCATTGTATCTGTTGGTGTATCAAGCTTTATGTCAACTGCTAACGCAAGCGGTACGGCCTACACTTACAAGAAACTAAACCTTGATGAGGTAGGCAGGATTGCCCATGAAACCTATTTTACGAAGTTCTGTGCCGAGACGGTTATGACAGGTCTTTTTAAACCCCTGGCAACAAGTGTCGGCGACCCATATGCCTCTTTTCCCCTTAATTCTATTTTTTGGGCCCATGGAGGTATGATGGGCTGGGGTACCGCCTGCGGCAGCCTGATCGGCGCCGGTACGGCCATTGGCCTGATTACCTCCGGAGACAGTACTAAGGTTACCACGCCCGGCGGCCGGGCACAGGTTGCGGTTGGCGAGGCAATCATCAACGATGTTATCGCATTCTATGCAAGCGAGAGCCTGCCGCAATATAAACCGGCAGCAGGCCAGGCAAAGTACGAGATAAAAAACCAGAGCGTCAGTGATACCCCAATTTGCCATATTTCCGTAGGTAAATGGATGAAAAAGGAAGATGTTGGATTCTTCACCACTGAAAGGAAGGAGCGCTGTGCACGATTGTCTGCCGACATTGCAATGTATACCGCAAAACTCCTGAACGAGTGGGCCGATGGCACCTACAAACCGCGCAATGAGCCTTTGGCCAATGCATTAGACAACCAGATTACGTCGCAGGGCAACTGTGGTGACTGCCACGGTGACAATATTCCTGATCTGCCAGGTAAAAAGGTATAAGACGTAAAGTTTGATATCCCACGAGAATAAGCGGCTGCTCTTTGCAGCCGCTTATTTTTTCGATTAACTGATCTGTCAAGCAGGCTCTGGATATTATTTCCTTCACCGCTAACAGCTTGTTTTCCTTTAGGTAGCCATAATCCCGGTGAGTCTATATAGCCGAAGCTGTCAAGGGCCTGGGCTATCTGATGCAGGGATTTCCGTCCTATCCTGTTAATCCTGCTGATTGCCTCGGGACCGAGGTCCACAAGGATTTCCGGTTGTCTTAAAATATCTTCATTGCCCCAATAGTCAATTAATGCCGAGCGGACTGCGGGCGGGATGGCCGTTCCGAAGGAGAAAGCTGTTGATGTGTGCTCTTTTGTAACAGGCATGGTTGATCCTGGAGAGGAAAGTGCCTGACACTAGTATGGATTACCCTGCGTGCTCGAATGAAACGACTTCCCCCTGCTCTTTTGGGGTTTTGGAGAGGCAGGGGGAAGCCGGCAACATGGGTTGCAAAAATATAACCGGGGGGAAATATTTTTGGCTGACATGCATTAAATTATAAATTACCACAATGTCACGGTTTTGCAAATGCGGTAAATTGTCGCACCTGTTGACAGCCTGGATTCAGGCATAATGGTTGGCTGGACCAGATTGATTTAGTAATAGCTTTTAGTCTTAACGGACGGATATTAACCCCATTTATTTGTATCCGAATTGTGACACCAGGACGTTACCAACAGGTAACGCAGAGGGATAAATATTGTTACCAGTCGGTAGCGCTAACGCTATTAACATTTGCAACAACTTGAAATTATGAAATTTATTTTCTGGTACAGAAGTTGCTTTTATATTAGCAGTGACCTGCCCCCCGAGAACTGATCCAGTTTCTGTGTTAGATTAAAGAACAAATCTACACTAAGGAGAAAGTAATGGGCAGGAAGATATATTCCCCGGAA
>Ga0209742_10000667_pt1 | contig 17575 bp, 11 predicted proteins | sample DeeMarSeWOR38_10_FD_187462 | JGI IMG/M metagenome (GOLD analysis project Ga0209742, IMG submission 187462) | Marine sediment microbial communities from White Oak River estuary, North Carolina - WOR-3-8_10 (SPAdes) (version 2) | ecosystem: Environmental > Aquatic > Marine > Intertidal zone >... | reverse complement strand
ATTGTCCATGACCCAATTTCGTTCTTTATCGGCAGTGAACGACTCCATATACCGGCTGCACTCTTTGTAGTCCTCCCAGAAATACCCGGTAATACAAAACTCGGGAAATACGGCGAGATTGACCTTCTTCTCCTTAAAAATTTCAATGGCTGCTAAGATTTTCTGCTTATTGGACGCTACATCTGGGACAGTCGCATGAATATTGGCGATCCCAATTGATATCGATCCTTCATTCGGACTAAAGCCAGTCTCTCTAATGTTGAACCCGTGATCCGTCATCGAATTCCCTCACAATCTCTGGATTAGCCCATTGAAATCTGCGGATAGCTTAAGCATCAAGGATGAAAAGCTTTCGAATCAAGTCTCAATTAATTAGAGGCGAAAAGCACCCACTCCCTTATCGGTTGATACATAGAGAATTCCATCAACTATTGAAAAATCAGTTACACCACTCTCTTGGAAAGTCATCATCCAGAGAACTTCACTTGTTTGCCTGTCATGAGCCTGAAGTGCCCCGCACTCTATTCTTGCACCTGTATAGACGGCACAAGTGATCTTATAAATGACCCCCTGACATTCATAAGTCAGTTCGGAGAGAAGCGGTTTATCTACCAGGAAATTCAGACCAGACTCACCATTGTTAGATGTCTGTCTCTTCACACCTTGCCCCAGTATATAACAATCTACAAAATCGGACTGTAACCATTCTTCGGGGAGGCAGTCATCTCTTCCTCTACAATCAACGTCCTCAGCGAGGAAGGAATACCAGCCAATCTGCCCAGAGGTTATATTTAAAGCCGTTATATCAGATGCATACCAATAGTAGGGGTCACCTGGCTCAGATCTCGGAACAAGCTGTGCCAGATGCCAGGCGTATACATGTTGGGAATCAATTCCTACCAGGATGGATTCTGTTTTCTCACTTTCCCATTGTAAGTCCCCCGTTTCCCTGTCGACAGTGGAGATTATCGGGGCGGGACGGGGGCGGTACTCAGTAGCATCATCATATGTACTTGGACCCAGACATAGCACGTCATCCCCAACTATAATTCGCTTGTTGTGAGTATCAATATCACCGTTCCACCATAAGGGCTCAATGGGCAGGGATACTACAGTACAATCTGTCAGGCTAATTTCGGCTACTCCAAAGCTATCCAGGACACCCGTGTAAGTGACCAGGTCTCCTCTTTTGAGATTATCCAGGTTCAACCTCTGACCTTCATCAAAGACAGCCACGATCTCCGTTCGGGCACAGTCCAACGGATTAATGAAGTGAGCTGATAGTTCTTCCTTTTTTAATGACAAATCTCTAAGTTCATTTGTCCATTGAACTCGCTTTCCTACATAGTTCTGCCATAAATCATCTCTCTGTAAGCTTGTCAATTCTGGGCCGAAAAGTTCTTCAGCAAAATCATATGCAGAGCGTGCAACGTACTCAAGCTCCGCAACACTTCCTGATGGCACCTTTGGCAAATACGTAATTAGGACTATCACTGCACTGATAACTATCGCACAGGCTACTATGATTCCTACCAGCTTTTTCTTGCTCTTTGCCTGAGGCGCTTGCCCCTTCATCAGCCGGCGTAAACACTTGGGACAGAAACCAGCGCCTTCGCCCACTTTGGTTCCACAAATAGGACAAAACGGCATAGCTATAACCTCTCTAGTTAACCCTGAATAAAATCAACAACCTTTTCGTATGTCGGTTCTGAATCAGTACTGAAAATGTGGTACATGTGATCTTATTTATTATATGCATATTTACCCGATTGTCAATAATGGCTTTTGTTGACGTTTTTACGGCGACCCTCTGATCCCGGCCTCTATTTTGACTGCCCAGGTCCGAGAGGATGGCACGAGGGTCTGAAGTAGTTACCACGGATCTATGTTTACTTAGTGGGATATTGTTGACCGGCATGGATTAATTTGAGTAAAGTTATTGAAACACCAAGCAGGAGGGGAATAATGATGAACTATCTATTACAGCCCAAAAAATATAAACGCCTTATAGCCGACGAAGGATCGAGAGCCATCATGAATAAGACGATTGCCTTCTTCGAAAAGATGGGCAAGGCCAGGATTCTTGATGATTACAACAAGAAGGTCTGGTACCGTGAGTTTGTCGAATTCATCGGCAAGGAGCGGATCTTTGCCAAGCTGCTGACACCCAAGGAATATGCCGATGGAGATCCCGACTGTCGCTGGGACACGGCCCGTAACAGTGAATACGCCGAACTCCTGGCCTTCTACGGCCTGGGTTATTGGTATTGCTTCCAGGTGACCATACTAGGTCTGGGCCCCATCTGGATGAGTCGGAATGAAAAGGCGAAAAAGAAAGCGGCTAAGCTCCTCAAGGAAGGGGCGATTTTCGCGTACGGCCTTTCAGAAAAGAACCACGGCGCGGATATTTATTCCACCGAAACCTCACTCACACCAACGCCTGACGACACCTGGGTAGCAAACGGGGAAAAATATTACATCGGCAATGGCAATGAAGCGGAAATGGTTTCCACTCTGGGCAAAATCAAGGACGGCACTGATGACTATACCTTCTTTGTCACCAACTTCCGCCACAAGGCCTACGAGCTCAAGAAGAACGTCGTCTCCCACCAGGAATACGTGTCCAACTTCGCCCTGCATGACTATCCCATCACCGAGGACGACATCCTCTCCCGGGGCTCCCATGCATGGGATTGTGCGCTCAACACCGTAAATGTGGGTAAATTCAACATCGGTCCAGCATCCATCGGGGTTGCTGAACACTGTTTCTACGAGTCAATCACCCATGCATCCAACCGCATCCTCTATGGCATGCCGGTCACTGACATGCCCCACGCGCGGAAAAACTTCATGGATGCTTGGTTGCGCCTAGTGGGTATGAAGCTCTACCAGCGCCGAGCCTCCGACTATTTTCGTAATGCTAGCCAGAATGACCGTCGCTACCTGCTCTACAATGCCACGAGCAAGATGAAGGTGACCCTGCAGGCCGAAGATGTAATCGATCTGCTCTGGGAGGTAATTTCGGCAAGGGGATTTGAAAAGGATACCTACTTCCACATGGCAGCTGCCGATATCAGGGGACCATCCAAGCTCGAGGGGACAGTCCATGTGAACATCCAACTCATCCGCAAATTCATGCAGAACTACTTCTTCAACCCGGCCGAGTATCCACCTGTGTCTCCGGATTTCTCGGACAAAGATGACCTGTTCCTATTCAATCAGGGCCCCACCAGGGGACTGGGGAAAATTATGTTCCACGATTACAAGCCGGTTTTTGAGGCCAACAAGTGCCTCCCTAATGTGGCTGCCTTCATGAAGCAAATAGATATTTTCAAGGAGATGCTGGAAAAGGCGGGGCCGGATGAAGCCCAGGATATGGACCCTTCATGGTCGCTACCTTTGGGCGAGATGTTCTCCATTGTTGTGTACGGCCAACTCATCCTCGAACAAGCCGGGATCGGCGAAGTTGATTCAGATATCGTGAACCAGATGTTTGATTTCATGGTGCGTGACTTTGCTCAATTTGCTATGCAAATCTACGGCAACCATAGTTCCAAGGATGAACAACGAGACTATTGTGTCAAGATTATGCTTATTAAGGCAGTCCCAAGTCCCGAGCAATATAAAAGGGTATGGGAGCAGTATGTTTCCGTTTTAAACGGCGAGTATGCCATGAATGAGTAGGCTGAACGTGAGCGTGAAAATATGGAAGCATAATCTATCGGGAATCCACTTGAGATGCTTTTCCTTACGAAGGAATAACGGCTGAAGAAGCTGCTATTTTCTGTAGTTTTTGAAGGCATGATGCTTTGTTTGCTTATTTTCACAGCATGAATTCAAAGGCGCTTCGTAATCCAGTTTTTGAGAATAGCACTCATATGCCCCTGGCCACTGGTTCAAGTCCCGCTTTTGCCAGCTTCTATTTTGACTGCCCAGGTCTGATAGGTTGGCACGAGGGGCAGAAATAGCTACCACGGTTCTGTACGACACATCGCTCGATGGTGCAGTCACAAACCGGGCAGGTTTTCCCTCCCCTATGGGCAACCTTAAAATCAAAATGGGCTGTGCCCAGCTCGCCGTCGGGGCGAACATAAGTATCCACACTGGCTCCCTTGCTGCTTATTGCTGCTCCAAGAACTGTTCGGATGCAATTATGTAAAGTTCGCACTTCTGTACGCGACAAGTCATCAGCCTTCCTCCGAGGGTTAATCCGGGCGGCAAACAAAGCTTCGTCCGCATACATATTGCCGATTCCAGCGACAATACACTGGTCGAGAAGGGCTGCTTTTACAGGAATATGATGCCGGCTCAATCTTTGTCCCAGAATGTCGGCAGTAAAGTTTTCGTCCAATGGCTCGGGGCCCAGCTTACATACCACCGTATCGGCATCGTCTACTAACCATATTTTACCCAGCCGGCGCCGGTCATTGAAAACAAGTCGGTATCTATTGGACAAGTGAAAAGTCGCCCGGGCGTAGCGATCAACATCCCTGGGATTTAACAGCAGGCTGCCGGTCATCCTGAGATGCATAATCAGTGACCTGCCGTCCGAAAGATGAAAGATAAGATATTTCCCCCGACGTCCTAAACTTTCTATCTTTTGCCCGATTAAACTGCGGCGTACTTCTTCAACAGATTCACCGCACACCAGTTTGGAGTCAAGGATAATAACTTGAATGAAGCTTTGCCCGACGACCCAGGGCGAAAGCTCGTTCTTAATCGTCTCTACCTCAGGCAGTTCCGGCATCTTATCCCATCTCAGCCCAGTTTCTGCCCAGCTTGATATCTATCTTCACAGTAACACAAAGCTGGATAGCCTGGGGCATAAGCCTGCTAACCAACGTTTTCATTTCTTCCACCTCTTCTTCGGGCACCTCGAATAGTAATTCGTCATGTATTTGCAGCAGCATCTTGCTCTTGAGCCTCTTCTTCTCCATTTCCCGGTGTAGATTTATCATAGCAATTTTAATTATATCGGCAGAGCTACCCTGCACGGGTGCATTTATAGCCATTCGCTCAGCAGCCTCCCTGACCATTCTGTTGGGGGAATTAATTTCGGGCAGGAACCGTCGCCTACCCAACATTGTCTGCACGTAACCCAATTTCCGGGCTTGCTCCTTGGTAGCTTCGAGATATTCCTTCACCTTGGGATATTTGTCGAAATACAGGGCGATAAACTGTGCTGCTTCCTCCCGACTGAGATCGGTGGCTTGCTCCAATCCATACTCGCTCATTCCATAAACAACTCCGAAATTGACAGTTTTGGCATTGCGGCGCATTTCACTAGTCACCTCACCCACAGGGATGCCGAAGATTTTAGAGGCGGTTGTGGCGTGGATATCTTCGTCCTGTGCAAAAGCAGCAATTAGGTCCGGATCTTGAGAGAGGTGTGCCAAAACCCTGAGGTCAATCTGGGAATAATCGGCGCTTAAAAGATAGTCCCCAGGCGGAGCAATTATGGCCTTCCTTATTTTGCTTCCCGTCTCGCCCCTTATCGGTATATTCTGGAGGTTGGGCTCGCTGGATGAAAGCCGCCCGGTAGTTGTGCCCGTCTGATTGAAACTAGTGTGCAACCTCCCCGTCCTACGGTTAATGAGTACGGGCAGGGCATCGATATACGTTGATTTGAGTTTAGCAAGCTGACGATATCTCGAAATCAAATCGATTACAGGATGAGTATCTCTCAGTGCTTCCATGACCGAGGCGTCAGTGGAGTAGCCGGTTTTCGTCCTGCGAGACTGGGGCAGTCTTAAGTCATCGAAAAGCACCCTGCCCAGTTGTTGGGGTGAGTTAATATTAAACTGGTGTCCCACACAGCTGTAGATTTCCTTCTCCAGTCTCAGCAGTTCCTGGCCTTGCTCCAGAGACATATTACTGAGTAATTCGGTATCCAATAAAATGCCGTGACTTTCCATAGCTACCAGAACTGGAACTAAAGCCATTTCCACTTCGGTAAAGAGTTGCCATAGTCCCTGCTTCCGGAGTTCAGCTTCCAGATTGTCTTTTAGATTCCAGACGACATCGACGCTAGCGCAGAAATAATCAAAAACCCTGTTGATATCTATAAGTGATAGGGAGCTTCGTTTCTTTCCCGGGCTGTTTAATTCAGAGGGGGTTGTTATCTCAGTGCCCAGTCTATTGAAGGCCAGCGCTTTAAGCCCCAGGCTTTTTTCGCCAAGTAGATAAGCAGCGAGCATTGTGTCGAAATTCAGATTTTCAATCTTCAACCCACAACCAGCCAGAACCGCCATAATGTGTTTGCCGTTATGGGCAATCTTCGTTATGCCGGTATTTTCCAATACGGGCTTTAGTCTATTTACCACCTCATTTAGCACCAATTGTGGCGGCTGATTCAGGCCCTGGTGGCCCAAAGGTATATAAAACGACTCACTCTGGGACGGCGATATGGCTATGCCTACCAGGTTCACCATCATAGACTTTTCACCAGTAGTTTCAACCTCGATGGCTAGGCCTGATGTCGTTTCCAGTTCGCCTATAAGCTGTTCCAAAGCTGCCTCGGTGTTCACTGTGTGGCACTTAACTGCCGAGGGTTGCTGGCTCTCAGTCTGTATTTGGGGTAGTCTGGGAAGCAATTTGATGAAAGCAAGCTCTTGGAAAAGCCCTGCCACCTCGTTCCGGTCATAGTGGCTTACTTGGCAGGTTCTCAAGTCCAGCTTAATGGGAACATCCTTGACTATAGTGGACAATTCCTTATTCCGGAAAGCCTGAGTACTATATTCTTGTAGTGTATCCTGCAACTTTCGCGGAGTTATTTCTCCGATATGGCTGTAAATTCCCTGGAGGCTGCCATACTGCTGAAGTAATTTGGTTGCCGTTTTCTCACCGATGCCGGGCAAGCCCGGTATATTGTCCGAGACATCGCCAACCAGTGCTTTAAGGTCGGGGAGTTGTTCGGGTTTTATGCCGTATTTCTGCTCTACTGTCTGTTCATCATAAAGGACGGTATCTGTGAAGCCCCTCCTCGGAGCAAGGGCCTTCACTCGAGGTAGGACAGACTGTAACATGTCATTGTCTCCGGTAACGATTACAGTTTCAATGCCCTGCTCGTCAGCCTGCTGACCTAATGTTCCCAGAACATCATCGGCTTCGAAGCCATCTATTTCAAAAACAGGAATATGGAAAGCGTCCACCAACTGATGGACCTTTCTTATCTGGCTTTTCAATTCCTCCGGCGCTGCTGGACGCTGCGCTTTATAATCCTCGAACATCTCGTGCCTGAAGGTCGGAGTGGGCCGATCAAAGGCAACAGCCCAGTGGGTGGGCTTAAAATCACTAAATACTTTGAGCAAGGTACTGGCAAAGCCATAGACAGCGTTTACCAGTTCCCCAGTTTTGGGTTGGGTTAGCGGGGGTAGTGCGTGAAAGGCACGGTGCACCAGGGCATTGCCGTCAAAAAGCAGTAAAAGCGGTCCCTCTCCCTTCGTCACAGCCTTATTATACTATGGCTCTGCGGAAATCCTAAACAACAGCAAAGCTCGATATCGGGTGATCGCTTAAAACGTGATAAAATCAGCCGGAGAGCTTGATAAATGACACATACAGCGCATAGCTATACCGGTGCACATCACCGTTTCTGGGAGATAGACGTCTTAAGGACCATCGCCATAGTAATGATGATAACCTTCCATACGCTCTATCTACTTAACTATTTTGGCATCCACGACACAGGTGTGCCCGCATCTTATGGATTCTGGCGGTGGTTTCCCAGATTAACTGGAGGGACTTTTATTTTCGTGGCGGGGTTATCCCTGACAATAACCTATTCCAGGGCAGAACGAACCTCGGGTTTTATGCTCAGAGGCTTGAAGATATTCGGATATGGCATGGCGATTACCCTGATTACCTGGCTGATCTCCAGAACCGGGTATGTCCGTTTCGGCATACTGCACTTCTTCGGGATTGCATTCATACTGGCACCTTTCTTCACGAGATTTCGATTCATCAATCTGATACTGGGCATTGCTCTGATGATAGCAGGTATTTACATACTGGAAGAGAGGATTCTTGTCGACTTCCCCTGGCTGCTCTGGTTCGGACTGATTCCACGTGGCTTTTGGACCATGGATTATTGGCCGTTGTTGCCGTGGTTCGGTCTTTTCCTCGTGGGAATGTTTTGCGGCAAACTGCTATATCCTCAAGGAAACAGAAGATTCAATATTCACGAATTCAAGGACCCTGTTACCTTCGCATTAACCTTCCCGGGAAGGCATCCGCTCGTGATATACCTTGCCCAATGGCCGGCTATTATCGGATTCCTTCTCATCCTATTCCCCGGTAATGTGCTCCCCTATTTCCCGTTCTAAGCATGATGCAGCATTGCACCGACGCCCTATGAATTGGTAAAAAGTATCATCATCACGTATATACCAAAATGTATGAGAAAACAAGGTAGAAACGACCTCGTTCTGTAAGCTACATAGCCCAGAAAGAAGCCCCCGGGGATGCAGGCCAACGTTTCTAAAAATGGCTTACCCAGGTGAAGCAGCACAAAAGGAATGGTCTGCACAAAAATAGCACTCTTACCTACCGATTTTTCCAGACCAAACAGCATGTATCCGCGGAACAAAAACTCCCAGGCAAACATGTACAGTGCGTGGCTGAGCAACAGCTCGGGCCAGTCTATTTTGCCCATCTGGTAATAAGAGCGGAACTCAGGTATTCTTCCGGTCCCGTAGAGAACCAGTGCCATAGCACCAAGGGAAACTATCGTTAGTATTATTCCTGATTTCCAGCGACCAATGCGGATGCCATAATCCCAGGGTTTATCCCGAAAAAGCAGCCAGCTCGCCGCCAGTGGGACAAGCAAGTAATAGATAAGCTGCGTTGCACGGGGAAAATCAATGTCTAAAGGATAGTAACGTCTCAGAACCAATACCAGAGTGGATATGCCTACTACCGCAATAAGATTGAGGTCATATCCCTTTTTCACCCTGTTTTTAATATACGCCTGCATTCCAGTTGAGCCGGGATTATACCTTTCTATTGATCTACGATTTCTAAAATACCTGCTAAGTGCATTAGTTTACCACAAACGACTATTCAGACGATCCGTTCATACGGTAACTGATTCAAGTAAGAGCTTATGTTCTCTAAAAGACGCGTATAATCTGCCAATTTGATGCATTTCCACTCCCATTTTTTTGGGTGCTCACTTCATCCCGCCAGTAAGAATCCGCAACAGAAACGACAAGATTAGAAAGATACCCAATGGCTCATATTACTCATAATAACGACTTGGAGTATATTAGCGGATGGGAAGCACTTTCAGTCGTCACAGGCTTCGGAAATAAGGTTATAATAAACAAAGAAAGGTAGAGGACGATTAAAGGCATGAAAAACAGTGAGGTGGCTAAGGTATTTCAGGATATTGCTGATCTTCTGGAGCTTAAGGGGGAGAATGTCTTTAAGATCCGTGCCTATCAGAGGGCGGCTAGGGCTATTGAGCACCACCCCAGGGAGTTAAAACTTATGACCGATGAAGGGGAGGACTTGCAGGGTATTCCTGGCGTGGGCGAGGCAATAGCTAAAAAGGCCACAGAGCTATTAACCACCGGTAAACTTGGTTACTACGAGAACCTGAAGGCGGAGTTTCCTCAGGGGGTAACCAATCTCCTGGCTATACCGGGGATTGGTCCTAAGACCGCTAACAGGCTTTCCAGTGAGCTAGGGGTGAGCTCGGCGGATGAATTGGAGCAAGCAATCAATGAAGGACGTGTAGCTCAACTCTTTCGTCTTGGCGAGAAGACCGCTGATAATCTACTTCACCAGATCCAGGCATTGCGTCGTAAAGACCATCGAATCCCAATTGGCGAGGCTTTACCCGTTGTCGAGGAAATCCTGGGTGCTCTGCGCACCATCCCGAGCGTGAGAAATCTCACTCCCGCTGGCAGCTTACGGCGATTTCGGGAAACACTGGGTGATATTGACCTGATGGGCACTTCCGATAACCCCAAGGATGCCATAGATGTTTTTATTGCCCTGCCTCACGTAAGAGATGTGCTGGCCCAGGGACCGACCAAAGCCAGTGTCATCATCAGCAGCGGGTTACAAGTTGACTTGAGAATGGTAGAGCACGATTGCTTTGGTTCCTTGCTCCAGTACTTCACCGGGAGCAAACAACACAATGTTGTCTTGCGAGAAAGAGGGCGTAAGCAGGGGTTAAAGCTGAGTGAGTATGGAATAACTGCTGTAGCTACAGACAAGCAGGAAAAATTCTCTACGGAGGATAAATTCTATCAGCGGCTGGGGCTTCAGTATATTCCGCCAGAACTCAGAGAAGCTCAGGGGGAAATAGAAAAGGCTGAGCGGGGAGCTATACCGGAATTGGTGGAGTTATCTGATATAAAGGGAAACCTTCATACACATACTGAATGGAGTGACGGGCATGATTCCATTGAGGAAATGGCTGTGGCTGCCAAAGATATGGGCTATCAATACATCGCAATTACCGAGCATTCCGGCGGACGAGGTATTGCTCACGGTCTGGACGCAGAGAGGTTGAAGAGGCAGATAGATGAAATCAGAGCCCTTAACGAGCGCTTAACTGGAATTCGAGTGCTCACCGGTGTCGAGGTTGATATTCGAGCCAATGGTAGATTAGACCTGCCGCACGAAATATTATCTGAATTGGATATAGTAATTGCTGCTGTACACTCAGCCATGAACCAAAGTAGAGAAAAGATGACTCAGAGGGTGATAAACGCTATAGAAAATCCCGATGTCGATATGATTGCTCACCCTACTTGCCGGCTAATAGGAGAGCGCGAACCTGTAGCCATAGACTTGGAAGCCCTGTTCAAGGCGGCAGCTAAGTACAACAAGATTATAGAAATCAACGCCATGCCCGACCGCCTCGATTTAAAGGATGTCCACGCCTTCCGTGCCAGAGATTTGGGGGTAAAGCTCGTTATCGGGACAGATGCTCATAGCATCGCCCACCTAGACTTTATGCGATTCGGCGTTAGCGTTGCACGGCGTGCTTGGTGTGAGCGGCAGCATATATTAAATACTTTAACCTTAACAGAATTGCTTACAACTTTAAATATCAATAGGTGATTAGCACCGCTCTACTTAGCTTAGCTGACACTTTGACTCTGGAGGCACAAATAATCGTGAAGGAATGCTTGGCCCTGACAGGCTACCACGTAAACAATGACCACGCTGGAAAAGTAAAGCGCTTATAAGGCAGCGACGTTTCCTATCTTGAAGACTTACGGGCTCTCGTGGCCAAGAGAGGGCATCTGATTAAGGGAAAAGGGACATTCGAGTTTCCGTGAATGTGTTAGATTGACCACTAGAATGCTATAATCAGAACAAATAATTGGAAGGGGGAAACACGATGTTTAAAACACGTATAACCGAGCTTTTAGGTATCAAGTATCCTATCACCCAGGGTGGAATGATGTGGATTTCCCGGGCAGAACTTGTAGCTGCAGTGTCAAACGCTGGAGGGTTAGGCATAATTACAGCATTTACATTTCCAACGCCCCAAGAACTGACTGTTGAGATTAAGAAAACCAGGGAGCTCACCGATAAACCCTTTGGTGTAAACATAACACTGCTACCAACTCTGCGTCCTGTGGATATTGACGGTTATGTAAATGCGGTTATCGATTCGGGAGTAAAGATTGTGGAAACAGCCGGCAGAAACCCGGAGCCATATATGGAGCGTTTTAAAGCGGCGGGAGTCAAGGTGATACATAAGTGTACCGCAGTCCGCTTCGCTCGAACTGCTCAGCGAATAGGCTGTGACGCCGTTAGCATTGATGGTTTTGAGTGCGCTGGAGCCCCCGGCGAGGAGGACGTTACGTCCCTCGTACTAATTCCTTTGACTGTCGATGCCGTAGAAATTCCCGTTATCGCTTCGGGAGGCTTCGGGGACGGGCGTGGTCTTGTGGCTGCATTGGCGCTGGGAGCAAGTGGGATTAATATGGGCACCCGATTTATGGCAACACAAGAGTGTGCTATCCATCCCCGGGTGAAAGAATGGTTGGTAAAGTCGGTAGAGCGGGATACCATGCTGGTAATGCGTTCTTTACGTAACACTGAGAGAGTATTGAGAAATGCTACTTCTGAAAAGGTGGTTGAGATGGAAAATAGGAAGGCTACTCTTGAGGAATTAGCGTCGCTGCTCAGTGGTAAGAGAGGGTTGGAGCTTTACGAAACAGGTAATCTTGACCGGGGACTAATTGCTTGTGGGCAGGTAATAGGCCTTGTTCACGACATTCCCACAGTCAAAGAGTTGATAGAGAGAGTAATCAAGGAGGCCGAAGAGGTTATCTCTAACATAAACGCCGGTGGCACTTTCAAGGCTCTTCGTAAGCCAACTGATGCTGCAAACAAGTAGCCACCTCAATTATACATAGGCCCACAACGACACGGTTTATTCCATTTTTAATTATACATCGAATACCGTGCTTTGAGTCCTTACGCTAACCGAGCTATAATGTCATTTTGCGAATAATTATAGAGGTAGCTGAAGTGTCTACTAGAGATGCTCAGGCAATCCAAGAGCTTAAGAGCGCCATTGCTGAAGGCAAGAACTGGTATATGGCTGTGCTCGAAGGAATTCGCCTCTGGAGTAGTGCTGAGGAATACTACAACGGGCGACATTATCAATATCTTATTGACAACGAAGCTTTCGACTGGTTAGCTCTGGTGGAGAGGCTATGTGAAGAGCTCAATGGACTTGTTCCAGAGAAAGAGCGGTTAAATCTCCTCTTCTTCGGTACACCACCGATAGAATTATCTAAGGACGAATTTAAGAATATAATTGGTGACTTTAAATACCAGGCTCACCTCAATTATTTCTATGGCGTTTTGGTAGAAAGGTTTCTCGTTTTAGCTGAGACTGAAGAAATTCGAAAGAAGAGGAGAGTTTTAGGTCTCAGCAGTGATAACGGAGTAGTTGACGATGCCTACCAACGGATTTATGGTGCCACTCAATCCGTTCTTTTAAAACAATTCAGAAAGGAGAGACATCATATTCAACTAAAGTCTGTCAACTTCAACGAACTTAACGAATTTACGTACTGGTTATTCAAATATCGAATAAAAAATCGTGATAAATCACGCATGGCTAGTGATACTAAGAAAGGACTGACAAAGTTAAACTGGTTACTAAAGCTTAAAACTAAATCGCTGCACTACCTACTTACCGAAAACCAGTAACTCTTAGTTATCAGCCGGCGGTGAGCTAAGCTGAGACAATTCCCGGTACAACCTTTTCAATTTATCTTCGAGCGTGGCAAGCTTTTGTTTCTCTCTATCAATAACATGAGATGGTGCTCTGCTTAAAAAGGCATTATTCCTTAACCTGGATTCAAGTTGGGCGATTCTGCCTTTGACTGCTTCGCTTTCCCTTACCAGTCGTTGTTCTTCGGCACGTTGATCCACCATGCCTGCTAAGGGCACAACTACCTCAGACTCTTTCAACACCAAGACCAATGCTTTGTCTTCAGTGGGTTCCCTCTCTTGGCGACCCAGTATAGTTAAGGGTCTAACTTTAGCCAGTGTTTCTATTATATTTGCTTGTGTGATAATGCCCGACAGAAGAGTGCCAGTATAGACCCGTGTTTCAACCCATTTGTCTGGTTTTACCTTGTACTGAGCCCGAATGTTACGGATGGAGCGGACAATTTCTATTACAGAATCCATTACTCGTTCTGCTTCTGGGGCAAAGGCTTCGTCGTCGGCGCAGGGGTAAGGAGCTATCATTACAGAAGCCGGCATTTGGTCCTTGTCAGGTAGACGCTGTTTCAGACTCTGCCACAATTCCTCTGTAACAAAAGGCATGAAAGGGTGCAAAAGGCGCAGCGATTTTTCCAATGTATTGGCCAGAAATGGCAAAGGTGAAGGGGTTAATCGGCTCCGAATCCGTATTTTGGCAATTTCAATATACCAATCACAGAACTTCGACCAAACAAAATCATAGATCTGCTGCTCTGCTTCACCAAATTGGAACTGCTCCATTAGCGTTGAAACATTTTTAATAAGCCTGTTAAGCTGGCTATCAATCCATTGGTCTTCTATTCTCTGTGGTTGGTGCTCAGTTGTCTGAGGTTTCAGTTGCTCAGCATCTAAGCTCCGCAGGATAAACCTGGTGGCATTCCACACTTTGTTAACGAAATTGCGGCCTGATTCCAATTTGTCTTGGCCCAAACTCATATCATTACCCGCCGTACTACCTACAGTCAGCGCGAATCGGAGAGCGTCGACACCATACTCCCTTATGGGCTCGCTGGGGCTCATAGCATTCGCCTGCAATTTGCTTCTGCTCATCTTCTCTCCGCCACTATCTCTAATCAGCCCATGGAGATAAACGGTGCGGAACGGTACCTCACCAGTATCCTCCAGTCCCATCATGATCATCCTTGCAACCCAGAAGAATAGGATATCATAGCCAGTTTCCATTACCGAGCCGGGATAGAAATAACGTAGGTCATCAGTGTCATCCGGCCAACCGAGCGTAGAATGTGGCCAGAGCGCTGAGCTAAACCAGGTGTCAAGGACATCGGGGTCCTGAACAATTTGTCTGGAACCACAATGCATGCAAGCTGAAGGTTCTCCCACTGATACGGTGACCCCGATACAACCCTGGCAATACCATACCGGGATGCGGTGACCCCACCATAGCTGTCGGCTTATACACCAATCCCTGATATTTTCCATCCAGTCAAAATATATCTTGGCGAAGCGTTCCGGAATTATTGTGATCCTGCCGTCCTTAATAGCCTCGATGGCAGCTTCAGCTAAAGGTTGTGTTTGGACAAACCACTGCAGGCTGACCTTGGGTTCAATCATCGTCTGGCAGCGACAACAATGCCCAACAGAATGTGAGTAGGGCTCGATCTTCTCCAGAAGCCCCTTGTCCTCAAGGTCGGCTAACACCCTATCTCGACAGGCAAACCTCTCCAATCCTTGATACGGCCCGGCGTTTCGGTTCATAGTAGCATCGGCGTTCATGATATCTACCAGCGGCAAATTATGTCGCTTCGCCACTTCTAAGTCTGTGGGGTCATGCGCAGGAGTTATCTTCAATGCTCCGGTGCCGAAAGAAGTATCGACAGCATCATCAGCGATTATAGGAATTTCCCTATCTATGATAGGGAGGGTAACATGCTTACATATGAGTTCTTTATAACGCTCATCCGCGGGATTCACTGCTACAGCCGTGTCGCCAAAGAAGGTTTCTGGTCTTGTGGTAGCTACGGTAACGGAACCCCTGCTTTCAGTCAGAGGATAGCGCATATAATAAAGGTGTCCGCTGATATCTCTATGCTCTACCTCGAGGTCAGAGATAGCAGTCTGGCAGCGGGGGCACCAGTTTACCATACGCTCTCCACGATAGATCAACCCCTTATCGTATAAACGTACGAAAGCAGTGCGTACTGCTCTGCTCGGACCTTCATCCAGTGTGAACTTCTCCCTAGTCCAATCACAGGAAGCCCCAAGCAACTGTTGTTGGTGTCTGATATCATGCCTGTTCTTGTTGGCCCATTTCAGGATTAATTTCGCGAATTCTTGGCGTCCAATCTGTTCTTTGGTTTTGCCCTCCCTTGCCAGTTGTCGTTCCACAACCACTTGCGTAGCAATACCTGCATGATCGGTTCCCGGCAACCATAAGGTAGGCTCCCCCAGCATCCTGTGCCACCTAGTCATCATATCCTGCAATGTCACAAACAGAGCATGTCCCAGATGGAGGTCACCAGTGACGTTAGGAAGGGGCATGACAATGACAAAAGGTTTTCTATCAGGGTCTACTCTGGGGGTGAAATATCCCTGCTCCAACCAGCAATCATACCATCTCTCTTCTATCTTGCCTGGCTCATAAGCTTTCGGTACTTCGGACATTAACTTTAAACCCGTCTTAGCTATCCGCTGTCAGTTTTGAGAAATTTGTAAGAATCGATATCTGAACAAATTCAAGGCTTGTTTGATTTTTGGGATTTTTGTTTTCGAAGTAGCTTCTCTACCTTATCCAAAATTTTGTTAGCTACCTCCCGTTTCGGCATAAGAGGTAAGCTATCAACTTTGCCTTGTCGATCAATTATGGTAACTCGATTAGTGTCAGTCCCAAATCCACTATCATTAGCTGTAATATCATTGGCCACGATAAAGTGGAGTCCCTTTTGCTTCAGTTTCTGCTTAGCATTTTCTACCAGGTTACTGCTTTCGGCAGCGAAGCCTACTTTGATGAAATTTCCTTTGACACTACCTAGTATATCCGGGGTGTATTCCAGCTTCAAGGTTAACCCTGACTTTCCTTTTTTGATTTTATCTTTCGCTGCTTTAACCGGGCGGTAATCGGCTACGGCAGCCGCCATGATCAGAGCATCAGCTCGTCGAGTTGCTTTCTCTACTGCTCGATGCATTTCCATAGCAGTGCTGACTCTTACCACATCAACGTCTACCGGCTCTGGTAATGAAGCAGGCGCTGTAACCAAAGTTACTTTAGCTCCCCGGTCGCGGGCTGCTTCAGCCAAGGCACATCCCATTTTCCCCGAGGAACGGTTGCTGATGTAGCGAACCGGGTCAACGGGCTCTTGAGTACCACCGGCGGTAACCACGATGTGTTTGCCGGCCAGGTCTTCACTTATCTCGAGTACTTGGTGGGTACTTCTTATAATATCGTTGATATCGGCAAGTCGCCCTAGACCTTCTTTACCCGAGGCTAACCAGCCTGTGGCTGGACCGACAATCACAAAGTTACGAGCTTTCAGCTTGGATAAATTACCCTGCGTGACTGGATTATCATACATACTGGTTTCCATAGCCGGGGCCATAATCACCGGTGCCTTAGTAGCCAGAACCGTACAGCATAGCATGTCATCAGCAATTCCCGCAGCCAGCTTGGCAATAATATTGGCCGTAGCAGGAGCGATGATCACTACATCAGCAGTTTTTGCTAGAGAGACATGCTCAATGCTGAATTCTGAATCCAAATCAAACATCTCGGTAACTACTGGTCTCCCAGTGATAGCTCTGAACGTAACCGGTGAAATGAACTGGACGGCTTCCTCAGTCAAGATTACATTCACCTTCGCTCCTGCTTGAGTTAGTTGGCTGGCAATTTCGGCTGCTTTGTAAGCGGCGATACTTCCTGATACTCCCAGAACTATGACCTTATTTCTAAGCATTACTGCTCCTTATTCATTTCATAAATTAGACGCAATCCGATTAACGTTAAATCAGGATTTACTATCTCGATTATCGGTATCTCTCGTGCTAGAAAGTAAGCTTGGCCACCTGTAGCTATTACCTTGGCTTTGTTTCCTAATTCCTGTTCTATTCGTCGAATCATACCCTCAATAAGCCCTACGTGACCGAATATTATACCCGAGTGCATAGCAGCGACAGTATTTCTGCCGATGGCTTGCTCCGGACGACTCAATCTAATTCGAGGGAGCGCAGCAGTACGTGTGTACAAAGCTTCCGTAGCTATGACAATCCCCGGTGCAATAGCACCACCAAGGTAATCCCCTTCACGGGAAACAACACTGAAGGTGGTAGCAGTGCCGAGGTCAACAATTATTAATGGCTTTCCATAAAGATG
>Ga0209742_10000665_pt1 | contig 17586 bp, 15 predicted proteins | sample DeeMarSeWOR38_10_FD_187462 | JGI IMG/M metagenome (GOLD analysis project Ga0209742, IMG submission 187462) | Marine sediment microbial communities from White Oak River estuary, North Carolina - WOR-3-8_10 (SPAdes) (version 2) | ecosystem: Environmental > Aquatic > Marine > Intertidal zone >... | reverse complement strand
ATGCATCTAGCACTCAATAACTGCGTTAAAAGCCTCCTTAAAATGCTCACATACTATACGTATGCTGCGCTTTTGCGTCGGCTTTTGCCTTGTTCTTGAGCGCAATCTACTTTTTTGAGATGGCTTGTTGTAGATTTAAAATCGTCAATTTTCCAATATCTTAGATTAAACGTTTTTTTATATATTGTATAATTTCATTTGGCAAGAAAAATTTCCAGCATTTCCGATAAAATCTTTTTGCAACATAGTCTTGACACCCGGCCATCCTTTCGCCATACTCTGCCGGCAAAAAAAGCATTATTTAAATCACAAAATCTGGAAGATAAAACGGCAAAGCGAATCCCGAATGCACGAAATTTAAAAAGCACGAAAAGGATTTTAAAATCCTGTTGTTAAGAGATAATAAGAGATTTTAATTGTGCAGTGATGATCTATTTGTAAACCATCTAATTTTTTACTTCGTGTTTCTTTTGTTTTCGTGATAACTTTTTGTTTTTATTATTGAATACTTAAATTCGTCAAACAAAAGGGAAGGAGGACACCACATGCGTTTGATTTTATTGGGCGGACCCGGTGCGGGGAAGGGAACTCAGGCCAACCTCATAAAAAACAGATACCAGATCCCACAGATTTCAACTGGGGACATGCTGCGTGCGGCCCTCAAAGAAGGCACCGAATTGGGTCTAAAGGCCAAAACGTACATGGATGCTGGCAAACTCGTGCCAGATGATGTCATCATTGGTCTTGTAAAAGAACGAATTAAAGAACCGGACTGTCAGAAAGGATTCTTATTTGACGGGTTTCCCCGTACGATTCCCCAGGCAGATGCCATGAAGGATGCCGGGGTGCCGATTGAGGCTGTGGTTGACATCGATGTCCCTGATGCGGAAATTATCAAGCGCATGAGCGGCCGCAGGGTCCACCTTGCCAGTGGGCGGACCTATCATATCGTGTTCAACCCGCCCAAGGAAAAGGGCAAAGATGATGAAACCGGAGAACCGCTGATTCAGCGTGACGATGACAAAGAAGAAACCGTACGTAAACGCCTGGATGTTTATCATGCTCAAACCGAACCCCTGGTTGACTATTATAAGGAGTGGGAAAAATCAGGCGAAGCCGCAGCGCCAAAATATATCCGCATTGACGGTGTCGGCAAAGTGGACGAAATTCGAGATCAGATTTACGCGGCCCTCGATGGTATGAAATAAAAATTAACAGAAGACAGAGGACAGCCAACAGAGGACAGATGACAGATGCTAAATACTGGGAGATGAAGCTCTCGATCTGATTTCTGTTTTCTGACCTCTGTCATCTGTTTTCTGACCTCTGACTTCTGACTTCTGACTTCTGATCCTGAATTAGTCTTTCAACCAAATTGAAGGCGTCCTGCCGGGTCATATCATCTCTTGACAACCGTTCCTCTTCCACGCGTTGTAAAATCTGCTTGAACAACGGAGAGGGTTCAAGCCCGAATTCAAGCGTCAAATCATGACCGTTTATCAGCCGCGGGCCTAATGCTCTGGATTTGAAATTGGAATTAAAATCCACCAGCAACTGATTTAAAAAAGCCATAAATGCCGCGCTTCGCGGTCCGGGTTCCGCTTCTTTGCCCAGCATATCAGCTGCTGCGATGAAAAGCAGTGCAGGAATATGCTCACCACATTTCATGAAAAAGCGGGTCACCGCCCGGGGTGTGGCTTTTTGTTCGTGAAGCGCTGCAAAAAGAAATCGGGGGCGGTTGTGATGCCGCACTAGAAAATGAATTTGATCGGTATCGCGCCTGGAACACCTCAACCTCTGACATATGGCTTCAGCCATGTGTGCGCTCTGGCGGGCATGACCGAAAAAATGCGGCCGGCCGTGATCGTTTAAGGTTTGAACCGAGGGTTTGGCGACATCGTGCAACAGGATTGAAAGCTTTAGCAATGGAATTTGCGCTGCGGCGATCCGACGCCTTGCCGGTTCGCCATTGGCGATCAGCCATTTTTGGTTTGGCTCTAGCAAACCCTCCAGATGGGCAAAGGCATGCAGTGTATGCTCAAATACGTCGAATTGATGGTGTCGATTTTGGCGGCATTCTTTCAGGGCGGAAAGCTCGGGCAGAAATGCAAACAAAAGTCCGGTTTCCGCCATCTGGCAAAGATAAGTATGGACATCGGCGCAATACAGCATCTTAAAAAGCTCATCGCGAACCCTTTCTCCCGCTGAATTTTGAATAAGCAAAGCATGGTTTTGAATCGCCGCTTTCGTCTGCGGCTCAATCTCAAATTGAAAGTCGGCTGCAAAGCGATATGCTCTGAGCAGCCGCACCGGATCCTGCTCAAAAATTGATTTTGAAACCATACGAATAATTTTGTGTTTCAGGTCGCGCTGAGCGCCAACAGGATCGATTAATCGTTGTGATGCCAAATCATATGCCATGGCATTGATCGTAAAATCCCTTGCCTGAAGATCGTTTTCAATAGACGCTTCTTTTGTCTTGGAAATATCAATTGTGTTTTTTTTGCTAATCACCCGAATAATCGTTCGGCCGGGTTTGCCGATTTCAACGCTGTGACCGTTTGTACGGCTTTCAATCTGGTGCGCGTATTTAACCGGATCGCCCAGCACCGCAATATCATAATCAGTCGGTGAACGACCCAAAAGCATATCCCTGATTGAACCGCCAACGATGAATGCGCCCGGGGTTTCAGGAAAAATTTTTGTATCAATTTTAATCATTTTTTTATTGGATATTAAGAATTTAGAACCTGTCTTAAAATGAATCGTGGCTGGCCTGCGACGAGCTCAGTCGAACCGAAGCCACTCCCACAACGCTTGTCAAAGTGTGGGATCCCGCTCAGCGGTCGATATGTGAGCATTTAAGAAGCTCACAACGAAGCTGTTGAGCGTTTGCCCGCCTCAGGCGGTAAATGCGTTCTTGAGATAGATTATGGATTATAACACAGCTCAGGCCGAATTTAAAAACAAGCCACTGTATATTTCGCTAAAGCGCTAAAAAATCTGACAAACTGCTTGACAGCATTCCTAATATGATATAATTTTTATATTATCAGATCTAAGGCATCGCCCACCAGACTGTGAGGACTTATAATATTCTTCTAGCTTAAAATCGCTATACATTCATAAACCTCCTTAAAAACCGACATGGATCCAATCCATAAGCCTGCTGTGTAGGGACGCCTATATTGTTCATATGCTCAACGTTTTCAAGCATCAATACCGCATAAATGGTTTCTCTCAAGGATAACCCGCCTGCGCATAGGTATAGTGCGAAAGCGCTGGAATGCATTTTATTAATGAAGCATATTTATGCTAGAAGTGGTTTCAAAACCTCGGATCAGGTTTCCCGCTTGAACGCGGGATTACACGTCTTGATTTTATTAAATTAATGTGTGCATCAAAACAAGGCGTTGGCCGATCGAGAAAGTCGTAGTTCTCAGCATACGGTTAGTATGTGAGCATTTATCGGAGGCCTTTGATGCACCTCAGTGTGATAGAATTGGCGCGAACCCCACTTCGCGGGGAAACGCCGACATTGAGCCTCAGATGGGGTTTTGAAACCACTTCTCAACCGTTTACAGCCCGGGCATGCTTTATAAATAATCCTGCCGCCAGCGGCAGATAAAACCTCCTGTGAATGCTAACTAAAAAGGGAAAACTTGATGAATATCGTCGAACTTAAAGAGAAAAAAATCAGCGAACTCGCTCAGATGGCCAAACAATATAAAATTGACGGTGCGGCCGGAATGCGAAAGCAGGAACTGATGTTTGCCCTGCTGCAACATCAGATTGAAAAAAATGGCTTCATTTTCGGTGAAGGAACCCTGGAGATTCTGCCTGATGGATTTGGTTTTTTAAGATCACCGGATTCCAATTACTTGCCGGGACCGGATGACATATATGTGTCGCCATCTCAGATTCGTCGATTTAATCTGAGAACCGGAGATACGATTTCGGGTCAAATCCGCCAGCCCAAAGAATCCGAACGCTATTTCGCGTTGCTAAAGGTCGAAGCCGTTAATTTTGAAGATCCGGAAGTCGCCCGTGACAAGATCCTTTTTGACAACCTGACACCGCTTTATCCGGATCGTAAAATCAACCTGGAAACCGATTCTGAAAACTATTCCACCCGGATTATGGATATGATGATTCCGATCGGTTTTGGTCAAAGGGGCCTGATTGTTTCACCGCCTCGATCCGGCAAAACCATGCTGCTGCAAAGTATTGCCAACGCCATCATCATTAGCCACAAGGATGTGATACCTTTTGTGCTGCTGATTGATGAGCGACCGGAGGAGGTTACCGATATGCAACGGACCGTTGCTGCGGAAGTCATCAGTTCAACCTTTGACGAGCCGGCAGAACGACATGTCCAGGTAGCCGAGATGGTGATTGACAAGGCCAAGCGTTTGGTTGAACACAAAAAAGACGTCGTTATTCTGCTGGACAGCATTACCCGGCTGGCCCGGGCTTACAACTCGGTGGTACCGCCCAGCGGCAAAATACTATCCGGTGGAGTGGACTCCAATGCGCTGCAGCGCCCAAAACGGTTTTTTGGCGCCGCCAGAAATATCGAGGAAGGCGGAAGTCTAACCATCATTGCAACGGCATTGGTCGATACGGGTAGCCGCATGGATGAGGTTATTTTCGAAGAGTTCAAAGGCACCGGCAATGCCGAGATTCAGCTGGATCGCCGCCTGGCGGACAAGCGTGTTTATCCGTCATTTGATATCAAACGTTCCGGCACGCGCAAAGAAGAGCTTTTACTGAAAGAGGAGGCGTTGAATCGGGTTTGGATATTGCGCAAACTTTTGACATCGCTGAACACGGTCGACAGCATGGAATTTTTAATCGAGAAAATGAGCGGAACCAAAGACAACCAGGAATTTTTAAATTCAATGAATACCTAACAGGAGATGGCAAAGGTCATATGGCGCAATTTTTACCATCAGGGAATTAAAAATAATTGTTGCCAAAAGAAAACCTTTTGGATATATAAAAAATTTTTATAGATGTATTTCGTGTTTGGTATTCGGTGTTTAGTATCTGACGAACAAAGCGGATCTCATGCACCAAACACCAAACACCAAACACCAAACACCAAACACCAAACACCAAACACCAAACACTTGATGTATTTTTTTTTAGGGATTGATGTAAAATGAAAACTGACATTCATCCGGAGTATCATGAAACCACCATTCAGTGTGCCTGTGGTAACGTCCTCGAGGCCGGTTCCACCAAAAAGGATATCCGAGTTGAGATTTGCTCAAATTGTCATCCGTTCTTTACCGGCAAGCAAAAGCTGGTAGATACCGCTGGCCGCATCGAACGCTTCCGCCAAAAATATGAAAAATTTCAGCAAAAAAAAGAAAAACCGAATTAGCATCCCCCGCTTGCGATACTGCGGTCAACCTTACAGACAACAGAAAAACGCTGATCGAGGACTTAGCCGCAGAGAAGTCATTTTCTGGCCTTAAAAACAATCTACCAGACTCGTCCAGAGGCCTTCTCCCTCAAATACAATCTGCTGATTTCAAAAGGACTCCGGTTAAATCAATTATTTGGCCAGATCCTCTTTGGTTACACCGGTCGGCATTACGTTTAAGGAATATCTACATTTATTAGGGTGTCGCAAAAATGTTCGAAAAATTAAAAGGGGTTGAAGAACGCTTTTCACAGATCGAGAAGCGTTTAAGCGACCCGGAAATTGTCAAAGATCGTCGGGCTTACCAGGATCTTATCCGCAAGCATGCCGAGCTGAATAAAATTGTGTCGGTATTCAAGCAATATCAAAAAATTCTTCAGGGCATTGAAGACAGCACTGAACTGCTGCAAGATTCTGACCCTGAAATAAAAAATTTAGCCCGGGAAGAACTCGCCGCTTTGAATCAGAAAAAAGCTCAGCTTGAAGACGATCTCAGAAAGCTTCTTTTGCCCAGGAACCCCAATGACGAAAAAAATGTAATTGTTGAAATCCGGGCCGGTACCGGCGGGGAAGAAGCGGCGTTATTTGCCGGCGACCTTTTTAGAATGTACATGCGCTATGCCGAAACCTGCAACTGGCAGGTGGAAGTGCTGGCGCAACACCTCACCGGAGTTGGGGGGTTCAAAGAAATTATTGCCCTGGTTCATGGCAAGGGCGCTTACAGCCAGTTTAAATACGAAAGCGGCATTCATCGGGTTCAGCGGGTTCCGACCACCGAAGCGCAGGGCCGGATTCACACCTCTGCGGTTACGGTTGCCGTTTTGCCGGAGGCCGAAGAGGTCGATGTGCAAATTGACCCGTCGGACTTGAAAGTTGACGTCTTTCGTTCCACGGGTCCCGGAGGGCAGAGTGTCAATACGACCGATTCGGCGGTTCGCATTACGCATTTGCCGACGGGGCTGGTGGTAACATGTCAGGATGAGAAGTCACAATTAAAAAATAAAAACAAAGCGCTAAAGGTATTGCGGGCACGCTTGCTGGATAAAATCACCCAGGAACAGAACGAAAAACGGTCCGAAGAACGCAAAAGCCAGGTGGGAAGCGGGGATCGCAGCGGGCGCATCCGAACCTACAATTTCCCCCAGAGTCGGGTAACCGACCACCGAATCGGTCTAACCCTTTATAAGCTGGATGATATTTTGGCTGGCGACCTCAGTGAGCTCATCAATGAACTGACCACTTATTTTCAGGCTGAGGCCTTACAAAATGCACAATCAAGCCAAACCCGGAAGTCCTGACTGGACCCCGCTTAAACTGATAGGTTGGGCCACCGAGTACTTTGACACGCACCATATCGACAGCCCGCGAACATCTGCTGAAATCCTCTTGGCGCATGCGCTCAGTCTGAAGCGGATTGATTTATATTTGCGGTATGATCAACCGTTAAATTCTGATGAATTGAACCGTTTTAAATTACTGATTAAACGCCGCATAAACCGTGAGCCGGTGGCTTATATTCTGGGTTACAAGGAATTCTGGTCAATGAATCTGGAAGTCAACCGGAGTGTGCTGATCCCGCGCCCTGAAACCGAATGCCTGGTTGAACGGACACTGGAAAGCCTGGCGGTGGATTCGAATCCAGATTGCAAGTCTATTCTGGAACTGGGTACCGGCTCCGGGGCAGTTCTCATTGCCCTGGCATCTGAGAACCCCCGTCATTTATACGTGGGCACGGATATCTCCAGCGATGCCGTTCGGGTCGCCCGCCAGAATGCCATCCGCCATGGATTGGGCGAAAAAATTCGTTTTATCGTTGCGAACTGGTTTGAACCCTTTGATGCGAAATCGGGACGCTTTGACCTGATCGTCTCCAATCCGCCGTATATTCGATCCGGTGATATGGTGCGGCTTCAGCCGGAAATCCATGCCTATGAGCCTCGTTTAGCGCTCGACGGCGCCAAGGATGGACTGCGCGATTTGCGGCATATTATCCAATGTGCCTATTGCTATCTGAAACCGGCCGGCGTCCTGATTCTGGAAATGGGTCACGATCAGAAAGAAGCTTTAAGACAGATTGTCAACACCAGCGGCCAGTATGAAGATGCTGAGTTTTACAAAGATTACAGCGGTCATGACCGCATCGTGTCAATGCGAAAGCGATCTCGATACCATTAAGATTAAAAGAAAAAACTGTTGCGGAGACCATTATAATTTGCTATTTGAAATGGATTTTTTACCACACACGTCGCCGGATCTGTTTCCCGGTGCTCTCTAACCAGAAGTGGTTTCAAAATCTCAGATCAGGTTCAAGGGCAAGGCGCAGGCCGATCGAGAAAGCGCAGCATACGTATCGTATGTGAGCATTTATCGGAGGCCTGTGATGCACCTTAGTGTAATAGAATCGATGCGAATCCCGCTTTTCGGGGCAACGCAGTCATTGGGCCTAAGATGGGGTTTTGAACCCACTTCTGAGAGCTGGAGACAGGAGTGAGGGCGGCGGAGGAAAAACCACTTGATGAAGGGAGAAAGAAAATGGCGTATATCACCATGAAAGAATTGCTTGAGGCCGGGGTTCATTTCGGCCACCAGACCAAACGCTGGAACCCCAAAATGAAACCCTATATTTTTGGGGCCAGAAACGGGATTTACATCATTGATCTTCAAAGAACCGTGGCCATGTTCAAAGTCGCCTATGATTTTGTTATGAATACGGTGGCGGAAGGCAAATCGGTCCTTTTTGTCGGTACGAAAAAACAGGCCCGGGAATCTATTTACGAAGAAGCCAATCGGTCCGAGATGTTTTACGTTCACAACCGCTGGTTGGGCGGTATGCTGACCAATTTTCAGACGATTCGTCAGAGTATTGATCGGTTGAATTATCTCAACGAGATACAGAACGACGGCTCCATTAATCTGTTTCCCAAAAAAGAGCGGCTGAAGCTGGCCAAAGAGAGGGTCAAACTCGATAATAACCTCGGCGGTATTCGGGCGATGAATGGTCTGCCCGGAGCAATTTTCGTGGTGGATCCAAAAAATGAAATGATTGCGGTTCGAGAAGGTCGGCGTCTGCACATACCCATCGTGGCCATCGTTGATACCAACTGCGACCCGGACGAGGTGGACTATCTCATACCGGGCAACGACGATGCCATTCGAGCGATCCGATTGCTTACTTCCAGAATCGCCGATGCCTGTATAGCCGGCAAAGCACGATATGAAGAAAAAATGCAGGCCGATGCCGACAAAGCGGTTGAAGAGGAATCCGAAATCACCGCCGCCAGCGCCGAACTGAAACCGGGTGAACGCAAAGTCATATCCGATGGGACAGCGGGCCCGGTCGTTGAAATAATCCGAAAGACGAAAACGGATGAAAGCGCCGTAGCAGAGGAAGCCGAGGCGACCATGGATGGGGAGACCGAGGCCGAGGAATCCAAAGATCGATCTGAAGAAGAGACAGCGGGAGATTAAAAATGGAAAATATTAATGCGGCAATGGTGAAACAGCTTCGAGAGAAAACCGGAGCCGGAATGATGGATTGCAAAAATGCCCTCTCCGAAGTAAATGGGGATATCGAAAAAGCGATCGAACTGTTAAGAAAAAAGGGGCTGGCCACTGCCCGCAAAAGAGCCGGCCGCGCCTTGGATGAAGGAATAATTCAATCCTATATCCATATGAACGGCAAGCTCGGTGTTCTGGTCGAAGTGAACTGCGAGACGGACTTTGTGGCGAAAAATGAGGATTTTCAAGATTTTACCAAAAATATTGCCATGCACATTGCAGCCACCAATCCCTTAGGCATCGCACCGGAAGACATTTCGCAAGAAATTATTGAGAAAGAAAAAGAAATTTACCGGGCCCAGGCGCTTGAAATGGGAAAACCTGAAAACGTTGTCGATAAAATCGTTGAGGGCAAGCTCACTAAATTTTATGAGGAGAACTGCCTGTTGAATCAGCCCTATGTGCGGGATACGGATATGTCCATTGCAGATCTGCTCAATGAAATGATCGCCAAAATCGGTGAAAATATCTCCATTAAACGCTTTGTGCGCTATCAGATTGGAGAATCGTAAATCGTGAACCAACCACAATACAGGCGCATTCTGCTTAAATTAAGCGGCGAGGCGCTCATGGGGGACGATGAATTCGGCATCAACCCGGAGATGCTGAAATATGTGGCCGGAGAAATTAAATCGATTGTTGATCTTGGGGTGCAAACCGGAGTCGTTGTCGGGGGTGGTAATATTTTCAGAGGCATTGCGGCCAGTTCCTATGGCATGGACAGGGCTTCCGCAGATCACATGGGAATGCTGGCGACGGTAATTAATAGCCTGGCGTTGCAGGCTGCCCTGGAAAGAAGCGGCCTTCAAACTCGGGTGCAAACGGCCATCTCCATGCATGAAGTCGCCGAGCCTTACATTTTACGCCGGGCCAACCGTCATCTGGAAAGAGGTCGGGTGGTTATTTTTGGCGCCGGAACCGGCAACCCCTATTTTACGACGGATACGGCGGCTGTATTAAGGGCTCAGGAAATTCAGGCTGATATTCTGTTGAAGGCCACCAAGGTTGACGGGCTTTATGATTCGGATCCGGTTGTGAACAAGAATGCCCGGATTATTAAAAAAACCAGTTACATGAAGGTTTTGGAGAAGCAGCTGCGGGTAATGGATATGACCGCGATCTCCCTTGCCATGGATAATAAACTCCCGTTGGCAGTATTTAAATTAAAAGAAAAGGGCAATATCGAAAAGGTGGTTTGTGGAGAAGATATCGGTACGCGCATTTCCTAGCACCTAACCGTGTGCGGGCCCAATGTTCCCTTCGGAGCATAAATTCAATGGCGAGCGATTTGAATTCTTGGTATAATGATCCTAATTGCAAGGTCCCGAGCAAAAATGGCTAACTGAGAAAATTAAGGATTTAAAATGATTAAAGATATTTACCAAGATACCAGGGAAAGTATGAGCAAATCAATTGAGGCGCTCAAGAGGGAATTAAAGCGGGTTCGAACCGGGCGCGCATCATTATCGATTCTCGATGGAATTAAAGCGGACTATTACGGCACCCAAACGCCCATCAGTCAGATGGCTACCCTTGCTGTACCGGAAAGCCGCCTGATTACGATCCAGCCATGGGATGTATCTGCGATCAAAGAGATTGAAAAGGCGATTTTAAAATCCGACCTGGGACTTACACCGACCAGTGACGGCAAAATTTTGCGTATTGCCATCCCACCGCTGACCGAAGAGCGCAGGAAGGAACTGGTCAAGGTGGTACATAAGATGTGCGAAGAGCACAAGGTTTCGGTCCGCAATGTCCGGCGCGATTCAAATGAACTGCTGAAGAGCCTGAAAAAGGATGGTGATATCTCCGAAGATGAGGCTTTCAAAGCCCAGGACGAGGTCCAAAAAATTACCGATGAGCATATCAAACTCATCGATGAATGCTATACCCAAAAAGAGAAAGAAATCCTTGAATTCTAGTCCTGCTTCCGGCGGTCAGGAAGGCCTTGATAAAACTAGACTGCCCACCCATGTTGCCGTCATTATGGATGGTAACGGCCGGTGGGCGAAAAAGCATCTCTTATCCCGCATTAAAGGACATGAAAAGGGCGCTGAGGCGGTTCGAGCAATTGTGCGAGCCTGCCGAGAAATTGGCATTGCCCACCTGACGCTCTACGCATTTTCGACCGAAAACTGGCAACGACCCAAAAGTGAGGTCGATGCCCTCATGGCCCTCCTGATAAAATTCTTAAAATCCGAACAGAATGAACTTGCCGAAAATGACATCCGCGTGCATGTGATCGGGCAAATGGAGCGGCTGCCGCTAAAGGTTCAACAGGCGTTGCGTGAAACCATAGATTTAACCCACAGCAATTCTGCTCTTCAGCTAAATCTGGCATTGAGCTATGGCAGTCGGGCGGAAATTGTCCGTATGGCACGGAAACTGGCCCGCAAATCAAAAAGGGGTGATCTTGATCCGGATTCGATTAGCGAGGAGATCGTGGCGAAACATCTTTATACCAAAGACATACCGGATCCGGACCTGCTGATCCGGACCAGCGGGGAGATGCGCATCAGTAATTTCTTGTTGTGGCAGATTGCCTATGCTGAAATATATGTCACCCCGACCTATTGGCCTGATTTCGGCAAGGACGAGTTTTACGAGATACTCAGGCATTATCAGCAGCGGGAACGCAGATACGGACGGGTCTAATGGTATGTCTCCCCCAAGCAATTTAACTTAGCCATAATCACGATTGTATCAGGCCCCGGGCCACTGGTTTAGACTATACCGAGCATTTCAGCGGAATTCGCCTCTGAGGTTAAGGCTCGAAGAAAGCTAACGCCGAAACTCATCTCTGAAGGACTTGTCGGAAATGGGTCACTGACTCCTGGCCAGCAGCCAGAAACGAGTAGCCAGCAGCCAGAAACGAGTAGCCAGCAGCTAAAATGATAGACACCTGCGGGCACTGAAAGAAAATTGGATTAGAGACACCCTGAGGCGTTGACTGTTATGAATTTGGGATGTGAAAGAGCGATCGGATGCACCTTAAACGCTGGATAACGGGACTCAGCGCCCTCCCATTTCTTATTTTTCTGGTTTACAAAGGCGGAATTTTTTTCGCGATTCTGGTCGGTGCCGCCAGTCTGGTTGCCATGTGGGAGTTTTATCGCCTTGTGGCTCCGGGGAAGGCCAGGTCGTCATCAGGCATCATATTATGGTGGGGTTACGGGATCTGCTGTGCTCTTATCTGGGCGGCATATCAGGTCGGGACGGATCTGATCCTGACGCTGCTGGCCGTGAACCTTGTTTCAATCGCTGCCATCTCAATATTTCAGTTCAAGACCGATCGTTCGGTTTTAGACATGATTGTCCGGCAGCTTCAGGGAGTCATCTATATTCCGCTGCCGCTTTGTTTTTTGATTCTCATCCGTGAGAATCATTCCGGCGCCATCTGGATTTTTTTATTGCTGGCGATCATTTTCGCAGGCGATACCAGTGCCTTCTATGTTGGATCCTATATGGGCAGACACAAATTAAGTCCGACGATCAGCCCGGGAAAGACCATCGAAGGCGCCATTGGCGGATTAGCCGCCAACCTGGCGGTCGGTTCGGTCGGCAAGGCCTTGTTCCTGCCTGACCTGCCATGGGGCTCAGGCATATTATTTTTTCTCGCGGTCGGTGTTGCCGGTCAGGTGGGAGATCTGTTCGAATCAGAGATGAAACGACATTCAAATATAAAGGACTCAAGCGGGATTTTGCCGGGTCACGGCGGCATCCTGGATCGGATCGATGCCCTGTTATTTGCCTCACCGGTGGCTTACGTTTTTATTCGATTTATATTTTAGGGTTGTGGGTTCCGAAGTCCGTGTCGCGGGTTTCAGGTTGCAGGTTTTGAACGCGTAACCCGCAACTGGTCGTTAAAAAATATTTCATCAGGTATTCTATCGCCATTTCTTAATCGCGTAATCAAATAATTATGAAAAACCTCTCCATACTGGGATCCACCGGTTCCATCGGCTGCAATGCGCTCAAGATTGTCGAGATGTTTCCACAACGTTTTGCGGTGAAGGCACTGGCTGCCAGAAGCAATACGGACTTGCTGGCCAAACAGATCGAGCAGTTTACCCCGGAGGTGGCGGTGGTTTATGACCGGGACACGATGCAGCAATTAAAAAAGAAACTTGCCGCAGGGACTGGCGTTGAGATTCTTTGCGGTGATGAAGGCTACCGGGCGGCGGCCACTGCCGACGGTGTGGATATCGTCATTACCGCTGTCGTCGGTGCAGCCGGTTTGATGCCGACGCTGGCCGCCATCGACGCCGGTAAAACCATCGCATTGGCCAATAAAGAAACGCTGGTCATGGCCGGCGAGATAGTCACCCGGAAGGCAGTCCAAAAAGGCGTTCAAATCCTTCCGGTCGATAGTGAGCACAGTGCGATTTTTCAATGTCTTCAGGGGCATCGCAAAGCGGATTTAGCCAAAATTTTACTGACGGCCTCAGGGGGTCCGTTTTTAAATCTGCCGTTGTCACAATTTTGCAAGATCTCAACAGCGCAAGCATTAAATCACCCCAACTGGAATATGGGGCCCAAGATCACCATCGATTCAGCCACGCTGATGAACAAGGGGCTGGAAGTCCTTGAAGCCAAATCTCTTTTTGACGTTTCCGAAGACATGATCGAGGTGATCGTTCATCCCCAGAGCGTGATTCATTCGATGGTTGCCTATCAAGACGGGTCGGTTATCGCCCAGCTCGGCATACCGGATATGAAAGCGGCGATTGCCTATGCCCTGTCCTTTCCGGAGCGGCTGCCCTTAAATCAGCCGTTGCCGGATTTTTCAGGTGCACAGGACCTCACATTCCAGAAACCGGACCTGGAAAAATTCCCCTGCCTGGCACTGGCTTTTGAAGCCTGCAAGGTTGGCAAAACGCTACCGGCGGTCTTAAACGCGGCCAACGAAGTGGCGGTCACTTCATTTTTAAGGGAAGAAATTTCTTTTAGCGACATTGCCCGCATTGTCGAGTGGACCATGGATGCGCATACGGTTGCAGATAATCCGGAGCTTAGCGACATTATCGACGCTGACCGGCAGTCCAGAATAAAGGCGGCGGATCTCATTCGAGACATCAACAGAAAACCAATAACCAATAACCAATAACGAATTGCCAACACTATGGGTGTAACACTGCTGTCATTTATTGTTGTTTTAGGCGTACTCATTTTTTTCCATGAATTCGGTCATTTTCTGATTGCCAGATTATTCGGTGTCGGAGTTGAAAAATTCTCCCTGGGCTTTGGTCCCCGCTTGATCGGAAAAAAAATCGGTAGAACCGATTATCGCATCTCGGCCATTCCCCTTGGCGGTTATGTCAAGATGGTGGGAGAAGAACCGGATGCCGAAGTTGAGCCGTCCGATATTCCCATTTCTTTTACCCACAAGCATGTCGCCAAACGGATGTGCATTGTCGCTGCCGGTCCCTTTTTTAATATTTTGCTGGCGATCATTATATTTTTCGGCATTTTTCTGGTTTCCGGTACCATGATATTAAAGCCTTCTGTCGGCACGGTTAGAGAGGGTTCGCCGGCCCTTGCCGCCGGCATAATGGAGGGGGACCTGATTACGGCGATTGACGGCGTTCCGGTATCGAGCTGGGATGACATGACGCAAATGATCGGTGACAGCAAAGGCAAAACCATGGAAATAGCGGTTCGGCGAGAGGATTCAGAAAAGGTTTTTCGGATAACGCCTGAACTTGTTTCAGCTAAAAACATATTCGGCGAAGATATTCAGCGATATATTATCGGCATCAGCACTTCGGGTGACGTCTATACCAAAGATTTGAATCCCTTTCAGGCCCTGGCCGAAAGTTTTGTCCAGACTTATAAAATCACCGAATTGATGGTTATCATCATTGGCAAGCTGGTTGTCGGTGACATATCAACCGATACCATCGGCGGACCGATCATGATAGCCAAGATGGCCGGTGATCAGGCCAAATCAGGAATCGGAAACTTGATTTTTTTTATCGCCCTGATCAGCGTCAATCTGGCCATTATTAATCTGCTGCCGATACCCATCCTTGACGGCGGACATCTGCTGTTTTTTTCGATCGAGGCGGTCAAGGGAAATCCGGTCAGTTTGAAAGTCCGTGAAGTCGCGCAGCAGGTTGGTTTATTTATTATCCTTCTGCTGGTTGTCCTGGTCTTTTATAATGATATTTTCCGGTATAAGGACGATATCATGAGGTTCTTTAGAGGGATATTTAGTTGATGCGTGGCTGGTGTTTTGTGTTTAGTGTTTAGGATTTTGACAAATTGACATAACGTCTTGCAAGCCATGCCAAACAACAGACACAAAACACAAAACACCAAACACTCAGCACCTGCTTTTTATAAGTTTATCCGCTCTAATCGCAAAGAACCTTTTGCCAGCAAAAATTTGATAAGATTGAGAGCAAGCTTATGCCGGCCAGATTAGAAATTGCACTGAAGGACCATCTCACTGATGCAGAAGGCGAGGGGATTCGCCAGAAGGCATTGAATTACTTCGGAATGCAGCTGTCGCGGGTGCGCTCGATCCACATTCTGACGATCGACGCGGATTTAAACCCGGATCAGCTTCAGCAAATCCGGACGGAGATTTTTACCAATCCCGTTACCCAAATCTCTTCTTTTGAACCGCTTGATTTTTCTTTTGACTGGACCATATGGGTTGGATACCGCCCCGGCGTTCGCGATAACCCGGGCGCCACTGCCGTTGAAGCCATCGAAGACCTGCTGGGGCTCCGAATGGCGGCCGGTGAATCCGTTTACACCTCCAGGCGATACTGCATAGAAGGTGCCGGCCTTGTGGAAACTGATCTGGATAAAATCGCCGGTGAATTGCTGGCCAATAATATCATTCAACAATGGAAAATCATTCCGGCAAAAGACTGGGATTTAAAAAGTGGAATCGGTTTTGTCATTCCCAGGGTACAGCTCGATCATATTCCAACAGTTCGCACGGTTCCCGTCGACAGCGATGAAACCCTGCAGAAAATCAGCGCTGCACGAAACCTGGCCTTGAATCCTCATGATATTCCCACCATCCGGGCGTATTTTATGGATAAAACCGTGCAGGCGGATCGCGCCAGAGCGGGGCTTGCCGATCCGACCGACCTCGAACTGGAGTATATTTCCCAGGCACGCAGCGACCACTGCAACCACAATACCTTTCAGGGCCTTTTTCATTACCGGGACCTTGCTGCCGGTCACAGTGAAAAAGTCGACAATCTGTTTAAAACCTGTATCGAAGCGCCGACACTGGCGTTGAAGGAGAAGAAACCCTGGGTGGTTTCCGTTTTATGGGATAATGCCGGAGCCGGACGTTTCGATGATGATCACTATTATGTGATTACCGGGGAAACACACAATTCACCATCGAATATGGAAGCATACGGCGGCGCCATCACGGGGATTGTCGGCGTTTACCGCGATCCGCTGGGGACCGGGAAAGGCTCCCGTCTGGTCATGGGCAGCTACGGCTATTGTGTAGGGCCGCGGGATTATCATGGCGAATTAAAACCGCATTTGCATCCGCGGCGCCTGCTGGATGGTGTTATTGAAGGTGTGCGCGACGGGGGCAACAAAAGCGGTATCCCGACAACGTTTGGTCAGGTTACCTTTGATGAGGGATACATCGGCAAATGTCTGGTGTTTGTAACCGCCGTTGGGATCATGCCGGCGCAAATAAACGGAGAACCCGCCGAGCAAAAGCGGACATCACCCGGTGAGCTCGTGATTATGTGCGGCGGCCGGGTGGGCAAAGACGGCATCCATGGGGTCACGGCAGCCTCGGAGACTTTTTCGGAAAGCACGCCGGCGGGACATGTCCAGATTGGGGACCCGTATACCCAGAAAAAAATGCATGATTTTTTGCTTGAAGCCCGGGATCGGGGGTTGATTCGATTTATTACCGATAACGGTGGCGGGGGGCTATCATCTTCTGTCGGGGAGTCGGCGCGGTTCTCAAACGGTTGTGAAATTGAGCTTGAAAAGGTGCCGTTAAAATATGAGGGCCTTGACCAGTGGGAGATCTGGATTTCCGAGTCCCAGGAGCGTATGACGGTGGCGATTGGTCCCGAGGACCTCGATGAATTTATGCAGCTTTCCCAAAAGCATGCGGTTGAGAGCACGGTCATCGGTCGTTACACCGATTCCGGAAAACTTCATATTACCTATGATGGCAAAACCTGCGCGCATGTTGACCTGGACCTGCTTAAGTCCGGTTTTCCCCAGTGGGAATTCGAGGCCGTTTGGCGATCACCCGAACAGCGGGGATTGGTTGAACCGGTGATCAGTGTGCCGGATGATTACGAAACGCTGTTGCTGGATTTGCTGGCGCGCCCCAATGTTTGTTCTACGGAATGGATTATCCGGCAGTACGATCACGAGGTTCAGGGCGGCAGCGTCATCAAACCGCTGGTGGGTGCCGAGCGGGATATCCCTAGCGATGCATCCGTTACGCGGCCGGTGCTGAATTCTTCAAAAGGGCTGGCATTTGCCCAGGCCCTGCTGCCGGCGTATTCAGCCATCGATGCTTACCACATGACCGCCTGCAGCATCGATGAGGCCGTCCGGCGGCTATTGGCGGTTGGCGCCGACCTGAA
>Ga0209742_10000663_pt1 | contig 17625 bp, 14 predicted proteins | sample DeeMarSeWOR38_10_FD_187462 | JGI IMG/M metagenome (GOLD analysis project Ga0209742, IMG submission 187462) | Marine sediment microbial communities from White Oak River estuary, North Carolina - WOR-3-8_10 (SPAdes) (version 2) | ecosystem: Environmental > Aquatic > Marine > Intertidal zone >... | reverse complement strand
GGGATACCGAGGAGGAGTGCCTTGATTTACTGTTGAAACCAGCCGGTTTAACCTTTGAGGAATTGGCCAAAATAGGGTGGATTTGCGGTAGCAAGCAGTATCGAAAACATGAGGCTAACGGCTTTAAGACACCTTCGGGCAAGGTTGAGTTATACTCTAGTCGGCTGAAAGAATGGGGATTTGACCCCTTACCCAACTACTATGAGCCGCCCGAGACACTTTATAGCGACCCTGAACTGGCTAAAGAGTATCCGTTAATATTTATCAGCTGGAAACGGAAACCCTACCGCCACAGCGGAGGCAGGCAAATAGCTTCTTTACGAGGTAGCCACCCAGAGCCAATTATTATGATTCACCCCAAAACGGCAGATAAGCTGGGAATAAAGGAGGGCGACTGGGTATACATTGAAACCAAGAGAGGAAAGATAAGGCAGAAAGCTACTTTGACAGCCAGTATTGATCTCAGAGTAGTCGGTGTTGATTATGGTTGGTGGCTTCCAGAGAAAGGTGTATCTGAATTATATGGTTGGGCAGAATCGAATGTTAACATTCTGACAAATGATAAGCCGCCGTTTAACCGGGAGATGGGCTCTTCTAATTTAAGAGGCTTCCTTTGTAAGGTCTACAAGGCGTAATGCTGGACGGGCTCTGCAACAGGGGCTGTTTGATTTTTCGTTCATTTTTGGGCATTTTGAAAACCTCCCACCTCCACATTTTTGTAGTTACCTGATTTATCAGGCTGCGTCACTGAATCTTGATAGACTTCACTTACTGATTTGCTTCTCAGCCCAGTCGCCTGCCCACGGTACCTTCCACATTTTACCAGTTCCTGCCTGGATTATAAGGATAATCCACAAGATAAACATTAGAATCCCGATAAGTATATTCAGGACCCAGCCAATAAAAGGGATCCAACCCAGAACAAGTTGAGCTACGGTTAATACACCGAAAGTCATGATGGATTGGTAGGCGTGGAATTTGACGAAGGTGCTCTTCTTCTCCAATATTAGAAAAACTATTCCCGTTATCCAGCCAACCACGTAGCAAAGAAGCCCGGCTACATTGGCTGACAATCCCGTGCTACTCTCCGCTTCCGATTTAGCTCCATCTTCAGTCGGCGTTGCAGCAGCACCAACTCTATTGCCACACTTGGAGCAAAATCTGGCATCGTCAGGATTTTCTGCGCCGCAATGAGAACAAAACATAATAACCTCCTAATGTTCTAGTTAAACTGTATATTACAGGTATCTTAATGCCCATTCAAGGCTTATTATTACACCCCATTTTGGTTAAAAAGATAGATTTTGTGATATATTCAGAACCACAAAAAGCAGGGGTAACCTGTTTCACGGGATTTAATCATGCCGGAAAACCCAGGTGGCTGAAGCCACCGTATCGTCTTCGTCTAAGCCCATAAGTCTGGCTCCTCGACCATTTCTGCTCTGAATCGGTATCTGCTCCATAGGAATGTTTACCACATTACCCTTGGTCGATAGCATTACAAGTGAACCCTGCTGGGACAAAAGCTTAGACAAAGCTAGATTACCGGTTTGAGGGTTAACCCTATAAGTCCTTACCCCCTTGCTTCCCCTATTGTGAACTGGATAGTTTTTTACAGGAGTTAGCTTGCCAAATCCTTTCTCGGTCACGGTCAGTACATAAGTATCAGGAAGAGCAATACCCATACCAATAACGTGATCATCGACCAGACGAATGCCGCGGACTCCACCACTGGTTCGAGACGCAGTCCTCAAGCTTTTTACTTGAAATCTGGTTGCCTTTCCATTTCGGCTTACGAGGATTACCTCATCTTCATCGACCACTATCCCGGCTGATGTCAGCTTATCCTGATTTCGGAGCCCCATGGCGATAATGCCATTTCTCCTGATGGAGGCAAACTTGTCCAATGTGGTCTTTTTAATCACGCCACCCTTAGTAGCCATCAATAAAAACCTGTCTGAAGGAAAGCTTGTTATGGCCAGTAATACAGTTACTTCATCTTCCAGATCAATAGGCAATAAATTCACCAGGGCTATCCCCTTGGCTGTGCGTGAGGAATCCTGGGGCACTTCGTAGCACTTAATACAATAGACCTTACCAGTGCTGGTGAAGAAAAGGAGATTGTCATGGGTATCAGCTACCAAGATGTGGTTCACGGTATCGCCACCACGGGTTACCATTCCTATTACGCCTTTTCCACCACGGTGCTGCAGCCGGTAGGTCGCGGCAGGAATCCTCTTGATAAATCCCTTGTTCGTCAGGGTAACTACCATTGTCTCATGGGGAACGAGGTCTTCAGTACGAAATTCTTCAATTTCCTCTGCTTTCACTACAGTCCGGCGGTCGTCACCGTACTTGGATTTAAGCTCTTCAGCATCCTGTGAAATAAGCGATAATACTTTCCGTGGATTTGCCAACAAATCTTCGAGATAGGAAATATTCTTAATCACAGCGGCGTATTCCTCAGTTATTTTGTCTTGCTCTAGCTTGGCTAATCTGCGAAGTGGCATATCAAGGATAGCTTGCGCTTGAATTTGTGACAGAGCAAAAGCTGTCATTAGATTGGCACGGGCTGCTTCTACGGTTTGAGACTGGCGAATAATTTTGATCACCTGCTCCAAATTATTTAATGCAATTCTGAAGCCCTCTAGAATATGAGCTCTGTCCTTTGCTTTATCAAGTTCAAACTGGGACCTCCTGGTAATGACCTGAAAACGATAGTCAATATAATAAATTAGCGCTTCTTTAAGATTGATTACTTTAGGTTGTCCATCGACCAACGCAACCATGTTGATAAAAAAGGCAGATTGCATGGCCGTATACTTGTGGAGATTATTGAGTATCTGCTGAGGTTGGCCTTCCTTTTTGAGTTCTATGACAATACGCATGCCTTCCCTGTCCGATTCATCCCGCACCTCGGCTACGCCCGAAATCCTCTTCACTTTAACCAGCTCAGCTATTCTCTCTACCAAAGCTGCCTTGTTCACTTGATAGGGAAGCTCTGTAACAACTATTTGTTTCTTGCCGGTCTTGGTAGTCAGTTCATCGGTTTTGGCCCGAAGGATGATTTTCCCCCGCCCCGTAGTAAAAGCGTTGTCTATGCCCCCTTTACCCCAAATTATCCCCCCAGTGGGAAAATCAGGACCCTTGACCAGCTCCAACAGTTCCTCTATGTTAGCTTGGGGATTGTCAATTAGATACACAATAGCATCGCATATCTCGCCTAGGTTATGCGGAGGGATATTAGTCGTCATTCCCACGGCGATGCCTGAGGAACCACCAACTAATAGGTTAGGTAACCTAGCGGGCAAGACAGTGGGTTCCTGGAGAGACCCATCAAAGTTGGGAATAAAGTCAACGGTATTTTTTTCTATATCAACTAACATCTCTTCGGCAATTTGGGAGAGACGGGCTTCCGTATACCTCATAGCCGCCGGCGGATCGTTGTCAATGCTGCCAAAGTTCCCCTGCCCGTCAACTAAGGGGTACCTCAGAGAAAAGTCCTGAGCCATTCGTACCATAGCTTCATATACGGGGGCATCTCCGTGGGGATGGTACTTCCCCAGTACCTCACCAACAATGCGGGCACTCTTTTTGTACGGACTGTTGTGTCGTAACGTTAAGCCATCCATAGCATACAAAACACGTCGCTGCACTGGCTTTAAACCATCACGAGCATCAGGCAGGGCTCGGGAGACTATGACACTCATGGCATAGTCCAGATAGGAGCTCTTCATCTCGTCTTCTATATCAACGGGCTTTACTATTGTGGTTTCCATCAAATCTCAATTCCTCTCTCGCCGTCTTCACCAACGACGGTGAAACCTTCAGGCAAAGATTCCTCTTCGGAACCAGAATATTCTTCTTCTTCAAGAAATCCAAGCTCAGACAGGGTCTCACTTTCGTCCGTAATGATTCCTCGTCTGATTAGGCTTTCTTTAATACGCGTACGCAAGTGCTCCGTGGATTTAACAAGAAAGGAGGGACGTCCCACCTGGCTGGGATGCTGATATACCTCTTTAATAATTACCTGTACCTTGCCTTCCTCTACGTTGAGAATCGCTGCTTCGTATCTATTTCCGCCTAGCATCAGTTTGATAAGGCGCAATCCTTGTTTCGGCTCCACTTTACCCAAATATTCTCCACTCTGACTTAATACAATTAAGTGCTGCCCTTTAGCTTCCAAGTGCACTTGGTCACCAAACGTCATCTTAGCCAGGACCTTGCCTGAAGCCACAGTATGAAGATTAACGACCCCCGCTTTGCCCATTTCAGTTATAAAAAGGTCAAGAGCAACTTTTCGAGCTTGAGTTCTTCGGGTGGACGTTTTCGCAGGTTCACTACTCAAGCTTGCCATAGACTCCGACAAGCTGGTTAAGCGGGCGACATTTTTCTTAGCAATAACATTGTCCGGAGCAAGCTCGAGGGCCTTAAAATAGGCTTCCTTGGCTCTGTCAAAATCCCCCATCTCGGTCAAAGCTCGACCAACACGATTATAAGCCTCGACGTCATTGGGAAATTTCTCGATTATATCCCTGTTTAACGCTTCAGCTTCCTCCCACCTACCCTGAAGGGCTAATTCTATGGCTTCCTTGGTCAGTCGTTGCCTTAATCGAGCCTTTTCTTCCTCTTCCTGTTGGTAGGAGGATATATACATTTCCATTACTTATACTTAACGATGTTAGGCTAAGATTGTCAAGTTTCTTCCTCTAGCTTAAAAGCTTGATGCAATGCTTGAACGGCGTCCTTAACCTTAGCCTCGGAGATAATGCAGGTTATTCTTATCTCGGAGGTGGTGATTAACTGGATGTTAATGCCCTGTTCGTGAAGAGCACGAAACATACTGGCTGCATAGCCCGGTGTATTTTGCATTCCAGTACCTACAACGCTAACTTTGGCTAATGTAGAGTCGGTCACACATTGCTTGCCCCCGACAGATTTGACCACTGGCTCCACAATGGACATCGCTTTGAGTAAATCATTCCGTGTCACTGTAAAGGTGAGATCCGTAATATTATTGACGCTGGCATTTTGAACAATAGTGTCAACGCTTATATTTGCTCGAGCCAGGGGTTCAAAAATTGCTGCGGCAATGCCGGGATGGTCGGGAACACCAACGACCGTGACTTTGGATACATTTGTATCATAGGCAATACCCCTTGCCTTATTCTTTACTTCCATAGTGGCCTCCTTGCAAATAATCGTACCTGGGCTATCGCTGAAGCTAGAAGCAACCAGGATAGGTACATTATACAACTCTCCCAATTCCACTGCTCTGTCATGCATTACCTTTGCCCCATAGCTAGCTAGCTCCAACATCTCCTCATAACCAATGTCCCTTAATTTCCTGGCTCCGGAGATGAGGTGTGGGTCAGCCGTATAGACACCTTCGACATCAGTGTATATCTGGCATGTCTCGGCATTCAAACTGGCAGCGAGAGCAACTGCCGTTGTATCGGAACCACCGCGACCCAAAGTGGTGATGTCCATTTCTTGAGTCACACCCTGAAATCCAGCTACAATGACAATATTTCCCTTTTCTAACTCACTGACCACTCGTTTCGTATCGATGTGGAGAATCCTAGCCCGACTGTAACTAGAATCAGTTTGGATGCCAGCCTGGGCACCGGTGAGACTGACTGCCTTGTACCCTAAACTCTCTAAAGCCAGAGCTAAAACGGTACTGGTAACTATCTCCCCAGTGGATAAAAGAACATCAAGCTCTCTATCACCAGGCTGTTCATTGACCTGGTAAGCCAATTTGATCAAGTTATCGGTGGTGTGTCCCATTGCTGACACAACAATCACCACCTGATTTCCTTCTTCTTTTGTCCTAGCGATACGGCTAGCTACATTTTTGATCTTCTCGGCATCAGCCACCGAGCTGCCACCATACTTCTGAACTATCAATGCCATCTCTATACCTTATTCTACTGTAGTATCCTGCCCATAATACTATATCCTTCTTCAACATAGAATCCTGTGCTTTTTGCCTCTGATTCAATGAATCTCTTCGCCCCATTGGCTGTAAATCCCGGCCCCCAAATAATAAAAGGGACGGGGTCATCAACGTGGGTTTGAAGCTCAATCGGCGTGGGATGGTCAGGCAATATTAGGACTCTAATGGTGTTCCTGTCCCAGAGACGAAGCCGGGCCACAATCTCCTTATCTACTCTCTCGATAGCCTCTATTTTTTCATTAACTAGGCCTGCGTGGGCTGCTTCGTCCGTTGCTTCCACATGAATAACCACCATGTCTGTTGCTTTCAATGCCTTGAGAGCACCGGTGGCTTGAGCTGCATAATCGTTATCCAAATCACCAGTCACACCATGAATGTCAAGAACCTGCATGTCTATCATTCGGGCTAAGCCCCGCATGATATCCACTCCAGCAGTTATCGCAGCATCAATTCCATAGAGTTCTTTGAAGGTTGGCATTTCAGGTATTCTGGTACTGCCCCAAAAAAGCCAGACCATAGTAGCGGGAATATCACCACGCGCTCTTCGTTCTATATTCACGGGATGGTCACGAAGCACAAGCTTTGAGTGCGCCATAAGCTCCCTTAAAAGGTCACTCCCAGGTCCTTTAGGGAGAAATGCATCTACATGTTTATCGTGAATATCATGCGGTGGAGTACAGACGGCCAGCAAGACATCGTCCCTTCCTTTTATCTTGCATACATGTCTGTAACCCACGCCAGGGTAGAAATGCACGTTATCACTGCCAAGCTTCTCATTCAAAGCGGCGATAAGAGCTTGGCTTTCGTCGGTGCTGATTTGCCCGCAATTATAGCTGCACATCCTCTCATCGCGAACGGCTACCAAATTGCATCGGAAAACCGCCTCTCCTTTATTAATAGGAATGTTCATGCCACGGGCCTCAATAGCGCTTCGACCTCGATAATATATCTGAGGATCGTACCCTAGCACGGACATAGCGGCACAGGCACTGCTGGGTTCCATACCCAGCGGTACATTGCGGACTAGCCCAACGGTACCCGACTCTGCCATAGCATCCAGGTTGGGAGTATGCGCCAGCTCCAGGCAAGTCTTCCCACCATGAGTAACCAATGGCCAGCCTGACGCTCCGTCAATTATTAGAATGCAATATTTCATCCTTGTCTGCCGTAGTTAAACATCATATAATAGCATAGACGACGGGGCGTAGCGCAGTTGGTAGCGCGCAGCGTTCGGGACGCTGAGGTCGGAGGTTCAAGTCCTCTCGCCCCGATTGGTTTATTAAGATGAAGTGTAAACTACTTGCTTCTAATACTGAAGGATAGACGTATAGTTACCAGCAGGCACATAGGATTTGACAAGAAACAATCACATAACCTATAGTGCCCGATTATTCATGGGTCAAAATAGATTAGAGGAAAATCATGATTAAGGCTGGAATCGTAGGAGCAACCGGTATAGTAGGTCAGCAGTTTCTTGTTGCCCTCAGGGCTCATCCCTGGATTGAAATTGCCGCCCTTGCTGCCTCGGAGAGGTCGGCAGGACGCAGCTATAAGGAGGCTATAACCGATGCCCAGTCTGGAGCCTTGCGCTGGTTTTGTCAGGAACCTCAGGTTGGCGACGTTATGGACATGCCGGTCCAAAATGCTGCCGAGATGGATATCTCTGCCTTGGATATTATCTTTTCCGCTATAGAGTCCGACCAGGCCAAGATTCTAGAACCAAAATTTGCCAGAGAGAAAGCGGTTGTAAGCACTGCCTCGGCCTTCCGTTATGATGAAGATGTGCCTATCCTAATCCCGGGCATCAACTCCGGGCACGCCAAGTTAATTGATGTTCAGAGAAAAACCAGGGGGTGGACGGGCTTTGTCGCACCCATTCCCAACTGTACTACGGCCGGCTTGGCAATAACGCTGCAACCGATTTACCAATCATTCGGTATGAGTGCAGTCATCATGACCTCAATGCAGGCCCTGTCAGGTGCAGGTCGGAGTCCGGGTGTAATAGGACTGGATATATTAGATAATGTTATTCCCTTTATTGCCGGGGAAGAAGAAAAGGTGCAGCGGGAAACACAGAAAATCCTGGGCACTCTCGCAGGTAATTCAATCAGTACAGCCAAGTTCAATGTAAGCTGCACCTGTACCCGCGTTAACGTCCGGGAAGGGCACACGGAATCGGTTTTTGTTTCCACCGAGAAGGCCTGTGAAGCAAGCGACATCGCCAAGGCTATGAGGGGGTATGTTGGTTTACCCGGCGACATTGACCTGCCGTCGGCTCCCAAGCACATAATAATAGTCCACGAAGACCCGTTCCGACCTCAACCGAGGCTCGACCGTGATGCCGAGGACGGCATGGCCACCGTGGTGGGCAGAATCAGGAAGGACAACGTCCTGAAGAACGGTATCAAATATGTTCTGGTATCTCACAACACCAAGATGGGAGCTGCCAAGGGCGCAGTTCTTGTCGCCGAACTCCTTATTAGAGACGGCTATATTTCCTAGTTATCAAAGTTTGGAGGTCTTACCGGCATCTGCTATCAGCGCATAGCTGTTATATTGGAACCCGTGAAATCATAGTCCTTCGATGCCTTCGCCACAGGTAAAGTCCACACACAGGCCCGATAATCATTGTGAGCACAACAATATCTTCTCTGTTCCCGTTAGTCTCGGCGAGTGAATCTAAAGAATCCCCGTCTTCGTAGCTGACCATGTCGATATCTACCATCTCGTCAGCACTGATCCGACCTCTTAATTTCGTGACGTAGAATTCATCGCTGTACGAATCAATAGGGAAATAAGTGAAAAGTAGATCCAATAGTATATCGTAGTCGTACTCGAACAGGTCCTCGATAGACACCTTGTCCCCATATTCCAAGGTAAACGCGTTAATTTCCCAGTTGCCGTATCCAATATATAACGGGTACTGTTCGGGCACCATTACATGGTCACCAAGCACGTACAGAAGCACTTCTGGCGGCGTAGCAGTCTTTGTACTGAGCGAGCTAATTCGCAGTGGATAGACCGTCTGGTTGGATGCAAAGCTGAGTACTATGGGCTCAATGGCCCCCACCGCCAGTGTGTAGTTGGTGCTTTCTTCAATTGCGTTGATTTTGGTAGCTACGAAATACCATTCCTTCTCGATGTACTCGCCGACGATTTCCTCTCCTGCTTCCGGGAAAATGTACCCGTTTGCATTGAGCCAGTCTGCCAGCGCTGTCGCGTTGGTCGCTGATAAAATGGCCGTAGCATAAGGACCAACCACCTGTTCCTCAATAACATCTACTCCACCATCCTCCCCTTCCCCTTCCCCTGGAAAGGCGGCGTAACACCCGCCCCCACGTGGGACTTCTACCGCGGTGAAGTCGGACAGTTCCCAGAACAGCTCGGCATCGGTAACTGCTATATCAGGCAGGTTGGGAACGGGAATAACCCAGGCGAAGTCCTCGGCATCACCCTCAAAGCTGACCGACAGAATCAATTGTTCTGTATAGTTCCCGGTACTATTCCCATATAGGATAACGGCTTTCTGCTCCGATTCGTAGAGGTCGCGATACATCGAATCTGGAAAGAACCCTCCGTCGGCAAGGACAGGAGTAGCAGTCGTCAACAGAAACAAAATGACAACCAACAGTACAGCTAGCAGTTTCTTATTCATATTTCACCTCCTATGAAAGTTTTACCCGCGCTACCTAATGAAATTTCGCAAAATATTCTGTTGTGATGGAAATAGGCTGGAGCACGTTAGTACGTCTATAGCATCTCATCAATTTACTTCCCGAAATCTATCACTTCCCTCATATTGTTTGATATAGAGTAGTAAGCAGAATGGAAAAACGTTGCATTATTCCGCGTCCGTCAATTGCTCCGCAGTCTCGTGACACACCAAGCCTGTCTGCAATGCAAAGTGCGTTGTGGCAACCGCCGTCGTGCCCAACACCGAGACATGCACTTATCCGCCACATGACTTTCTTCTCTCTGCGCCTTGTTCTTTGTGTGAAGTATAACACCTGAATGTTAAGGTCTTATTAAGATTCAGGGAGAGATGGCAATTTTGCCAGAAAAAATGGAAATACGAGAATATGGATGTCGAAATTATAAACTCTAAGCTGTTTTAGTCATTTGTATTCTGTGCCTTTGAATACCATTACCATAACTGTCATACTAGCCTCAGTATGAGCTAGTGCTGATATCGAAAAGAACTATCAGGAATTTGTTTGTAATTTACGATGTACCGCGCGTCGAGAAACACGTCGAGTGATTTGGTCAACAATAGTTCGTATGTTGACCCTGGCTAATCTGAGTTCAGGTTATCTTCTAAACTATTTTCGTTATAATGGAGGTTTTCTCTTATACCATTCGGTTGCTTGCTCATAGGCGAAGGCGATACGTAGCAGCATGTCCTCACTGAAAGGCTTGCCCATAATTTGCATACCTATAGGCAGTTTGTCGGCAAATCCGGCGGGTATGGAGATAGCCGGGATTCCAGCAATATTTGTTGGTAGAGTACATACATCGCTCAGGTACATCTGCATCGGATCTTCCAACTTTTCACCCAGCTCAAAAGGTACTATTGGCGAAGTAGGTGTGACCAGGGCATCATATTTTTCGAAAGCCTTCTCAAATTCCTGTTTTATCAATGTGCGCACCTTCTGTGCTTTAACGTAGTAGGCGTCGTAGTACCCTGCGGATAAAGCATAAGTGCCCAGCATGATGCGTCTTTTAACCTCCGGCCCGAAGCCAACCTGTCGGGTCTTCTCCGTTGTCTCGATTACATTACTGGCATCTTGCTCGGAGAAGCCATACTTTACGCCATCGTATCGCGCCAGGTTCGCTGAAGCTTCTGAGGGAGCAAGTACATAATAAACAGCCAGAGCGTACTTTGTATAAGGTAGAGAAACCTCCCAATCTATTTCGGCGCCCAGCTCCTCAAGCTTGCTAATAGCACTTTCCAGAGCTACTCTTACCTCTTCCTGCATACCCTCGACAAAATACTCTCTGGGTATACCAATCCTCAGTCCTTTGATGTCCGGAAGCAATTGCTGAGTGTGGTCCGGGACAGGATAAAGCACCGAGGTCGAGTCTCTGTTATCATGTCCGGCAATGGCATTCATTACCAAAGCACCGTCAGTAACATCTTTAGTTATGGGTCCAATCTGGTCAAGCGAGCTAGCAAAAGCAACCAGGCCAAAGCGGCTGACTCGACCGTAAGTCGGTTTGAGTCCGACCACGCTGCAGAACCCCGCAGGCTGACGGATACTACCTCCGGTGTCGGAACCCAGGGCATAGATACATTCATCTGTAGATACGGCAACCGCTGACCCTCCACTGCTACCTCCCGGGACCCGACTTAAATCCCAGGGATTGTGGGTGGGGAAAAAGGCAGAGTGCTCATTAGAAGAGCCCATAGCGAACTCGTCCATATTAGTTTTACCGATTATGACCGCCTTCTGTGCCTTAAGTTTCTCTATTACAGTAGCGTCATAGGGAGGGACAAACTTTTCCAGCATCTTTGAACCACATGTTGTTCTTATCCCCTGAGTGCATATAACATCTTTAATCAAAATAGGGATGCCGGTTAAAGGGGTAATTTCACGGGTAGTTTTAATATGTTTATCAACCCTTTCTGCCTCATTCAACGCAGTGTCTTCGACAATAGTTACACAAGCGTGAACTTTCCCTTCTATCTCTGCGATACGCTTCAGTACAGATTTCGTTAGTTCCACGGAGGAGATTTTCCTCTGTTTGATAAGCCTGTGAGCTTCATGAATAGTCAGTTGGTGCAGTTCATTTGTTACCATACCTAGAACCTCTCCTTGAGGCTGCGACGTCTGATTACTCTACGCCAATCGCCGCCGGTTTTGCCATGTATTTCTTTAATCCTGGGAATGTATTGTATGCCCAGAAATACGCCTAAGCCTATGGAGAAGAATACTAAAGCCAGAGGCTCGCCATAGTGGTCTACATAAATGAACCCCGCAACGAATGGAAAAACAATGAGAAGTAGGCTATAACTAAACGTGGGATTACGAGTAATAAGTAGAGCTATAAAAAAAACAACAAACAAAAAAGGAACTGCCCAGGGCATCAAGAAGATGAGAATCCCGATAGCAGTAGCCGCTCCTTTACCGCCACGGAATTTAAGGAAGACCGGGAAGATATGGCCCATAATTGCAGCTATGGCTGTAAGACCGGTGAGAAAATTAAAAGGTGAAATCAGGGGGTTACCGGATAGCCATCGCACCAAAAGAATTGCTCCTACACCTTTACCCAGGTCGACCAAGGTTACTACCACAGCGTCAATCGGCCCGACCTGGTAGAAGACATTCATAGCGCCCATGTTTCTACTTCCGACCTCTCTAATATCTGTCTCTTTTCTCAGGCGACCGGCAAGATATGCTGAAGGAATAGACCCAAACAGGTAGCCGATTACAATAGCGATAACTATGTTACCAATCATTTGACTGTCGAGTTCATTCCAGGATGGCTTGAACCTTAAAGCATTTTTCGGCTTGTTTTGGTGCGTTTGATAAAACCTCAGATTGGGAATATGACTTTGCTACATCGTCTTTTCTGAGGACATTTTGTAGCGGAATGGAATGCGTCGCAGGGGGCACGTTGGCTGTGTCTACTTGCTGGAGTATTTCGACGTTATCTAGAATATTAGATAGCTGGAGGCTGAATTTCTCCACCTCCTCATCGCTTAACCCCAAGCGAGCAAGCCAAGCGATATGCCTCACTTGTTCGTCACTCAGTTTCATCTGAGTCTGATTAATACATTATATCATTACGCTACGCAATGTCACAGAGGTTGCTTATCTTCGGGGATAGGGATTATAATTGAGGGCTATGCAAATTCGAAATGTTGTCTTGTTGTCACATCAGGGTGCAGGTAAAACTTCGCTTACCGAGTCCATGCTGTTTAGCTCAGGTACTATTCAGCGTTTGGGTAGTGTGGAGGATGGTACTACCACCTCAGATTATGACCCACTTGAGGTGGAACGCCACATGGGCATTAACCTATCCTTAATTCCAGTTGAATGGCAGGGCGTGAAGCTGAATCTCATCGATACCCCGGGATATGCCGATTTTGCTGGTGAAGTAAGATCGGGATTGAGGGTAACTGAGGGAGCAATAGTTGTAATATGCGCCGCTTCGGGTGTGGAAGTAGGTACAGAACGCGTGTGGAGCGATGCCGAAAAAGCGAATCTGCCAAGGTTGATATTTATTAATAAAATGGACCGTGATAATGCAAATTTCATTTCTACTTTGGAAGGAATTCAGGCTAACTTGTCACCGAGATGTTTGCCTCTTCAGTTGCCCATAGGTTCACAAAAGGATTTTCAGGGCATCATAGATCTGGTGACTATGAAAGCTTATATGGGCGCAGACTCAAAGGAAGCTGAAATACCTTCCGCACTCAAAGAACAAGCAGAAGCCAGCCGTGAGAAATTAATAGAGACTGCTGTCGAGATTGACGATGAACTCATTAATAAGTACTTGGAGGGTGAAGTCATAGATAGTGAGGAGATTTTAACCGCGATCAGAAAATCTACCATTGCTGGCAAGCTGGCGCCCGTTTTTGTCGGATCTGCTTTGCAGGGCATTGGCACTCAGCAATTTCTCAATGGTATTAGCCACTGCCTGCCTTCACCTGAAGAAAGGGATGCCTTTGTCGCTAAGAATGTTTCCACCGGTGAGCAAGAGGAGATTAATACTAGTCCAGATTCTCCCTTGGCCAGCCTTGTTTTTAAAACCAGCGCCGACCCGTATGTCGGAAAGCTAAGCTATTTCCGGGTTTACTCAGGCACAATTACCAGTAATTCCCAGGTTTGGAATGTTAACAAGAATAGCATGGAAAGAATTGGCCAGCTCTTCATAATGCTGGGTAAAAATCAACAACCAGTGCAGCAGGTTGCTGCAGGGGATATCGGTGCAGTGGCGAGGTTAAATTTAACCACTACCGGGGATACTCTCTGTGCTCGCGAATATCCGGTAATGTTCTCCGGTATCGAATTCCCCGACGCGAATTTTAGCATGGCAATCCAACCTCAGACGAAAGGTGATTTGGACAAGATGAGCACCGTTTTACCGAGGATTTGTGAGGAGGACCCCTCTCTGCAAACACGTAGAGAAGCTGATACTAACGAGTTTATTATTTCTGGAGTTGGTGATAGCCATCTGGAGATCGTCAAGGGGAAAATGCGTCGCAAATTTGGAGTAGAGGTAAGATTGGACCCCCCGAAGATTCCTTATAAAGAGACTATTACTATGTCGACCAAGGCAGAATATAAGCATAAGAAGCAAAGTGGGGGACATGGTCAATACGGACATGTTCTTCTGGAGTTGGAGCCTTTGCCTCGTACTGGAGGATTTGAATTTGCTGAGAAAATATTCGGGGGGGCGATACCACAGAATTATATTCCATCTGTGGAAAAGGGAGTCAATGAGGCTAAACATGAGGGGATTTTAGCCGGCTATCCCGTGGTGGATGTCAAGGTTACTCTTTACGATGGCAGCTTTCATGCAGTGGACTCTTCGGATATTGCTTTCAAGATTGCTGCAGCGCAAGCATTAAGAAAGGGATTATCCCAAGGACAGCCGGTACTGCTTGAACCTATAATGAATCTTACTGTAACCGTGCCTGATACTTACACTGGAGATATTGCTAGCGATCTTAATACTAAACGTGGACGTGTATTGGGAATGAATCCTAGTGGTGGTGTTAATATCATTGAAGCACAGGCACCTTATGCGGAGCTCTTGCGTTATGCTATAGATTTGAGGTCAATGACACAGGGTCGCGGGCACTTTGCGATGGAGTTTAACCATTATGAGGAGGTGCCGGCCCACCTCAGTCAGAAAATCATCGCTGACACGAAAAAAGCAGATTAGATAGTAGTTATCAACTTCAGGCTAATACGGTATCCTGACTCGCTAATAAATCTGATATCTCAGCCTCTTAACCAGCTAGCAACTCTTTTAGCTTATTAGTTAGAGCTGGTACTACTTCTTCATATTTGCCCACTACTCCTAATTCCGCCTCCCTAAATATATTCGCTTCGGGATCCTTATTGATAGCTATGATGTGTTTAGAGCCTGTACATCCAGCTGTGTGTTGGCTGGCACCGGAAATGGCTATAGCAATGTAAATATCAGGGGCGACAATCTTTCCCGTTAGGCCGATATGCAGTGCCTCTGGCACCCAACCATTATCAGCAGGAGGGCGCGATGCACCAACCGCACCATGTAACAAATCAGCTAGTTCCTTCAATGTAGTTTGGAAGGGCTCGGGTCCACCCATACCCCTACCTCCAGAAACAATTACAGGGGCGTCCTCAAGCTTAATGCCAACCGCCTCTTCCTTAACCGTTTCTAATATCTTTGTTCTTACCTTCGAAGTATCTATGTCAATCTTGGTAGGTATGATTTCTCCTTTCCTCGAATCATCACGCTCTAATGGCGACATTGCTTTTGTCCTAACAGTAGCCATCTGAGGCATAAATTCGCTGGTGAATATAGCTTGTGCGTTGCCGCCATAAACAGGTCGAGTTTGCACCAGCAGCTTTGCCTCCGGGTTTAAGCCTAAATCGAGACAATCTGTTGTCAGGCTAGTACCTAGTCTAAAGGCAAGGCGAGGAGCAAGATCTCTACCCATGGATGTATGTCCCATAAGTATTACTCGGGGCGAAGTATCTTTAACTAATTTTTCCGCGACTTGTATATAGGAGTCAGCTTGATATTCTTTGAGGGACGGGTGTTCTACCGTGTAAACTTTGTCTGCGCCAAAGGCAATTGCTTCTTTAGAGGCTTCGCCAGCCGAATCGCTGGCTAGCAGGCAGAACAAGTCTTCCTTAAGTCCGTCAGCGAGATTTCTACCGCATCCCAGTAACTCGGTGGTGATGGAGGCTAGCTTCCCCCCCACTATCTCACCACAAACTAATATACCTTTGTATTCAGCCATTATTTCCTCCTTGACTTTAAAGTAATTTAGCTTCCCTTAGTTTTAAAGCTAGATTAGCTCCGGCTTCTGCGGGTGTCTCACCTTCGATTATTTCGCATTTAGCTTCCTTGACCGGCTGGAAGAGTTTATCTAACCTGCTATGCCTTCCTGCGGCGCCAATTTGTGAAGGCTCGAGCCCAATATCGGCTGGTTTCCAAATGACAGGTTGCTTTTTAGCCGCTGCCATGATTCCTTTCAAGGTAGCATATCGAAGTGCTCCTATCCCACTGGTTACTATGATTAAGGCGGGCAGTGTCACTTCAACAACCTGGTAGCCATCTGGAATAACTCGCTCAACCTTAGCCTTCCCGTCTACTATCTCCACTTTACGAGCCAAGGTTACAGCCGGGATTTCTAAAAGTTCAGCAATGCCTAGACCTACTTGACCAGCATCCCAATCAGAGGATTGTCTACCGCAGAAAATAATGTCGTATTCCGCTATTTTCTTTATTGCCATAGCCAGCGCATTGGCAGTTGACCAGCTATCACCTCCCTCAAAAGCTGCGTCTTCCAGAAGAATGAGTTCATCGCTCCCCACAGCTAATGCTTTCTTAATCACATCGCGTACAAAGTTATTGCCTAAGCTGAGTGCGGTAATTTTGCCTCCATCTGTGTCCTTTATTTTGAGAGCAGCTTCCAGGGCGAATTCCTCGTACTGGCCGATGACAGGTTTTACGTCTGGGGGTAAGGTCATCTTGTTGTCAGCCACCTTAAATACAGAAGGTGGGGCTTCAGGGTCAGGTACTTGCTTGCAGCAGGCGATCATATTAACTGGCATCTCCTAACCTCCTTAAATATTATTGCAGCCCTATAGGATACGGGAAAAACTGTCTTCTGTCAATGATTCGGATCATGCTAATTTGATATGAACAGCTTTATGTGTTTAGCGGCGATGGCTATTTTGGCTAGGGAATTAATGTTAAAATAGATAAGAATTGTTCTTTGTGTGTATACTTTGTTAGAACCCATCGTCGGCGAGACCTCTGAGCCCTCCAGTCGAATCGATTACCTTTATTTGAGCTAAGCCATGGAAATTAAATTCATTGCAGATAATAATGTCGGCAAACTGGCTCGATGGTTAAGGCTGATTGGTTATGATACTCTGCTGTTTGAGAAAAAAAACGATAGTCAAATGATTAAAACAGCTCTCAGTGAGGATAGGGTGATTTTAACTAAAGATGGCCAATTTGTGAGAAGGCGCTTGGTCATAGATGGCAGACTCAAGGCTATACAAATTAAACACGATGACCCTGACCTCCAGGTACAGGACGTAGTGCAAACATTGAATTTAAATTATCATTTCAAGCCCTTCTCGCTCTGCCTTGAATGTAATCAAGAATTGATAGACCGGGATAAAAAAGAGGTGCAAAACCGGGTACCTGCTCATGTTTTTAAAACTCAATCTCAGTATACGGAGTGTCCCGCTTGCCATCGTATTTACTGGCGGGGTACACACTGGCAGGCGATGGTCAAAAAGTTACAGGAATTGCAGAGCAGGACTGGCGAAAATCAAGCTTCAACCTAATGTCCGTCTGCATGGGGCTCAATAGTGGCATGTATTAGATAGTAATGCTATACTCAGCCCATGACAACAGGAGGATGGAGGTAAAGCTGGGCATCTATGTTATTAACAATTGATATTGGGAACACCAACATTAAGATTGGT
>Ga0209742_10000661_pt1 | contig 17639 bp, 17 predicted proteins | sample DeeMarSeWOR38_10_FD_187462 | JGI IMG/M metagenome (GOLD analysis project Ga0209742, IMG submission 187462) | Marine sediment microbial communities from White Oak River estuary, North Carolina - WOR-3-8_10 (SPAdes) (version 2) | ecosystem: Environmental > Aquatic > Marine > Intertidal zone >... | reverse complement strand
TGTCTGTCGGGGGTTCGACAGTTGGATCGGTGGGAGTATTCGTCGGTGTCGGTGTGTCTGGGGTCGGAGTGGGTGTGTTGGTGATCACCAACAACTCGACCGCTTTGACGCTATCTGGAAGAGCATAGACAGTCGCAAACAAAAGAACTGCAGCTGCGATAGCTATCAGGATTGTGGGTTTGATTCTTCTAGTCATGGTTCAACCTCCAGTGGATCAATTTTGTGTTAATGGCATGTATAAGCTGTAAGAGCGCTCCAATTTCGTAGCTGGATCGCCCAAGAGAGTAAAAGTGTCAATCAAATCGGCATAGGCGCCAACTGTGACCAGGTTCAGTTTTCCAGCTAAAGTTGCAGTGCCCATATCGTTTAATTCATGGCGGTAAACGCTTTCCATAAATCCCTCCGCCAGCCAATGATGCCCGGTAGATACGCCTAAACCGGAGGGACCCCAGGCGGCTACCACACCGCCATCGGGATGGCGCAGAAGAGCTTCGTCCAAAGTTTCAAGGCCAGGGACTTGAAATGAGCCGGTGAGGCAGGTCATTTCGAGCAGGACAGGAAGTCTGGGGTCATTCTCAAGGCCAGGATGTTCGAATTCCTCATCGCCATCAATAAAAATCAAATGGAAGAAGATCTCAACAGCCCATTGGTGGATCGAGGCGTGACCAGTGTACATGAGTAGGGATGTGCCGTCATTCCAGGCCTGCTGGACTTCCTGGCGGAAATCCTCTTCCGTGTCTTCACTGGGAGAATAGTACAGGCGTTGAGGCGAAAACGGTGGGGAGGGGAACTTCTGCAGGAGAAGTTCGGAGAGGAAGGGGAAATTCCCGGCGGTGTCAGCATTATCTGCGATGAGCGTGGCGCGATGCTGCCAGATGCCGAATTCCGGTTGTGTTTCATAGCGCACGATCTTGGAGATCACCGTATTCAATTCAGCGATGCTGTTGACGGGTAACCTACCGATCAGCATGTCCGGCAGCGAGTCTTCACCATCGATGGCGACAAAAAGGTTGTCCGCGGCCGTTTCACCGATCCAGGGATCGACCTCAGCCAGGTAAGGCGGGATATATGTCTCGGACGAAGTTGGATTGTAGCGGCGCGGGTCAGAGGTGCCATCGCCGACCAACAGCACGAAAACCGGGCGAATGCCCCAGGATGCGTATGCGTGCGCCAGGAAAGATCGAATCGCGGATGGCTCAGGAAGCCCTTCGCTGTAGGCATCATAGATAGCCTGGGTATCTTCCACGGCAACTTTGAGACCATTCAGCTGGCGCAACTCGATCAGATCTTGTAAAGCGGGGATGAACTGTGCAGGTGCAATGACCAGATATTCTGCGCCGGTGAAATTCTGACCAAGAAGCGAAGGGGCTAACTGGCGAACACGAACAGGAGACTGAATCTCAGCCGGCGTAGTGAGCCAGTAATCCCGGGAACCACCAATGACCGGATCAGCGAGGGTAACGCTATTTCCAACCCCGGGATCAAATTGTGTCAGCGCGACTGGCTTATCCGGATCGCTGACATCGTAAGCTAACAATCCTGAAGTAGATGACATACTGACCGTGTAGGCCTGTTGAGTATCCTCTCCGCTGAATCCCAGTTGTCCTCCGGCTGAGGTGCTGTCTGAGAGCGGATAACGGATTGAGAAGGCATCCAGCCAGACTCCGTCCACCGAGACGCCCTCGATCTCCAGCAAGGTTATCGTGATCGTGTTCTCGCCCTCGTTCAGGATATTTGCTGGGATTGCCAGATCTGCCTGGTAAGCGTTTTTTCCGTCCCATTCAACGGTACCCAAGTCTTGACCGTTGAGTTCAATCTGGACCCGATGATCCGGATCTGGTTCGAGATCGGTGAATCCGATCAACCAGAGGGTCAGATAGGCTGGTTTGGATTGATCTACGCCAGATAGTTGAAAATTGTGCGTCCATGCGAAAGGCTCAGGTAATTGCAAACGGTGCCAGACCCAGCGATCGCCATCTCTACCCAATGGTATCGGCGCACAGTAGCAATCGGGAGTGTAGATCGTATTGTCTTCGAACAGCGATTCAGCCCAGGGAACGCCAGCAGAGACACCAGCTGGATCGGCAGAACGAGTCTCCATGCGCATCCCGGGGGAAGCGCCTGCAGAGAGCAGGTAGGTGTCTTTAGACGACCAGCGGCTGAATTGGGGATCGGCGAAAAAGCGTAACGATTCGGTGGCTTCGAAAACCGAATCCCCATCCCCTTGCCATTGATAAGCGATCGCATTCCCATCCCTGGTTAGCTGCAGATCATCAGGATTGATTGAGTCGAGCGGGAAGTTTGCGGCTTGCAAATCGCTGAAGGTGACTTCTGACAGCCCCTTTTCGGAGACCTCGATGGCAACGGTAGAATTTTCACTGGTCTGGGACACCAACCCTGGATTAGTTTCGTCGTTGAAAGATTCATCTATCTGGAGATGATCTGGATTGATTACGGCTGATTTCACGGTGGCCAGTAAGGGATCAGCATTTACAACGGCAGCTGAAGAGGGTTGGATCACTCCATTGAAGTTTACTTTTGCCTCTATGTGAGAAACCAGTTGCAGGGAATCCCCCGAGGGCAGAGCTGGATAAAAGCTCAAACGGGCTAAATGGACCCCACGCAAAATGCCCACTGATTCGAGCGTGATCTTTTGAGGAGAAAAAGTCCTTTCCTCCTGGGCGGGGATAAATGCGCCACCAGTGATCGAGCCATCGGAGGCAACCTGTACCCCTTCTGGTTGATCAGCCAGGGCGAGCGGAGCTGGCATCCTCACCGTCGTTTCTGTTGAGTTCAATATCTCAATAGTTGGAACCGATTCTGGCGGCAAGGCGACCAGTACCGATGTGTACGGCAGGCGGGGAGCACCCGGAAGGGTGGTCTGGGAGAAACCCGGGATGCGTACAATTGAGCTGCCTCCGGATTCCAAATCGATCCGGGGATCAGGCGCATTCCACTCTACGATCAGCCCCTCAGCAGTAGATTTCACGCTAAACTTTGGAGAATGGATTTCCCCGGGTGAAGCGAGGCTGGATGGGGGGCTGACCAAAGAACCCATCAATATGAGCAGCAAAGGAAGACGGCGAACCAAATTCACTATCTGCCGATCAGGATAGGCAGGTAATTGAAATTGCTATGGAGAGTACGCACGACTTCTGGCATGTGAAAGGTCTCTTTTCCGAAGGTGTCAATGTCGGAGAGCCAATACCAGTAGGGTCCTTCGTCAGGGGGGGTATCGGTGAAGGAATAGGTGTGTCCTCCCGACCCACCGAAAGCGGGTTCGAAGTGTACCTGTTCAGCATGCGACAGATTGTTGTCATTTGAGCGGTAAATGTAGAAACCGAGGTTATCAATTTCGGCTGCGGTTGCCCAACTGAGATCTACCGTTCCATCTCCGACCCGGTCGACTTTAAAGGAAATCAGTTCGACGGCGGTTGGTTCGGCAGACAAGCGGATGTTGTTGATCGTTCCAGAACCCTGCAAATCTATACGGATGGCATCGACATCATCGACGTTAATGGGGACAAGCAGAGAATTACCATCCCCTGTCTCAGGGATGTCAATGGAAAATAGTTCCGCCCCGTCTAATCCACCTTCATAGAAGAACATGCGTGCGTCTTCAGTTTCATCTTCTTCCACATCATGGACTTCGAGGCTTTCGACGAAGGCACCGCTACCATCGCCAAGCTCTGAATATTCAAACCCGAATACAGCCCCAACCACATCGGCGTCATCCGGATCGGTGGAATCCAGGTCTTCGCTGATGATCAAAGTATTGCCGAATTCAGGCTTGAAAAGATCGCTATCGTTGCCTGTGCAATCATCAGGGGTACCGCCTGGCGTGCAGGTTGCATCGAAGATCATGGCATGATTTTTATCTACATCTGCGGGGTTTATGGGTTCAGGATTGTATCCAAAGACGGTGACGAATCCTTCGATCTCAGCACCGCTGATGCCGTAGCCGGAATACAATTGGTCAACGATTTCCCCCTCGGGTATTCCTTCGTAGTCGATCACGGCGGAAACCGGCTCGGCCTTGGTCGATACGCTGGTTGACAACGAGACCAAGAAGATAAAGAGCAGGGTTATGATGATTAATTTATACGATCGCATGGGTCCCTTCCTTTTTCAAATTGAGTGACTTATGGTTATAAAACGGTTTGTTTGGATCTGATTATCTTCAGTGTAAGCATCCAAGTTTTGATGAATATTACCGTTAATTTTTTCCTTATCTATTTTTTGAGAGAACTCAACTCTCCCCACATGAATTAACGATAAATTAAAAATTACTTACATTTTTGTAATTTTACCAAATTATTACTAAAGAATCAATAGAGGAAAAATCCCTGAAATATCTTATTTCGCAATTGGGGATCACTTTTTTATAATCTTAATAATGCTACTGAGGGAGGTGCAAATTGAGCAGGTCTTTGCTCGAGTTCCTGGCAGGTCGATCAAGGAATTTGTGGCTAATTGCTGAATACTTGGCAGGTGTGAATAGAGAGCTAGTAAGTTAATATCAGCAAGCCCAGCATGAGATTTGCTCGACGATCTGGGCTGCAGAAACGAACTTAATGATGAATCAGATATTGGCGACGAGAGATATCACCATCGAGAGAATGATGATGATGCCAATGCCGATAAAAACGATCTGCTGAGTGCGCAGACGTCGTTTTTCGTAACCGGATAGCTCCTTCTTCTTCTTTTTCTTTTTCTTCGCCATACTAAACCTCTTCTTAGGGAGTATATCACTCGAGTTGGGATTTAATGTTAAAAGCTAAGGACTCAGATATCCCCGGGATGGAGCTCAAATCATCAACACTTGCTGAGCGGATTTTTTCAATCGAACCGAATTTCGTCAAAAGAGCCTTGCGCCTGGCTGGACCAACACCAGGTATCGAGTCTAAGCGAGAAGCCAGTCCGCTTTTCGTCCGTTGCCGGCGGTGAGAAGTGATCGCGAAGCGGTGTGCTTCATCGCGCACACGCTGGAGCAGGAATAAACCTTGGGACCTCTCCGGCAAGTTGATCGGATCAGACCGCTGGGGAAGGAAGATTTGTTCATGTTGCTTGGCGAGACCGGCCACAGGAATCTGATCGGTCAAATTATATTTCTCCAAAACTGCAGCTGCCCGGCTGAGCTGCCCTTTGCCTCCATCAATCAGCAACAGATCAGGCAGAAGGGAAAAGGCCTGGTCAACTTTACCTCCGGGTTTTGCAACCAGCTCCTGTGTTGATCGCCACCGGTTGAATCTGCGGTTGAGCACTTCTTCCATACTAGCAAAATCATCCGGACCGGAGACGCTGCGAATATTGAACCGCCGATAATATTTTTTAGTGGGAACACCACGTTCGAAAACCACCATACTGCCAACGGCTGAAGTACCTTGCGTGTTGGATATATCGTAACACTCAATCCGGTTGGGAGGTGAAGGTAAATCCAATGCAGACTGCAATTCAGCCAGGGCTTCTGTTTGCCGGTGTTTTTCAGCTTGCCAACGAGCCTGGAGTGAATTCAGGGTCTCTGCCGCATTTTCGGCAGCCAGCTGAATCAATTCCTGCTCCTGCCCCTGGCGCGGGACAAGGATCTCGAATGATTCGCCTGGGCGCCGAGCCCCCAACCATTGCTTAATGATTTTCATCTCCTCAATTTCTTGGGGAAGCAAAACTTGAGAGGGAATCATTGAGGCCTGATCATAGAATTGCTTAATGAATCCCGACATCACGTCTGCATCGGGTGATCCTTCGGCGCCTTCCAGTAAGAAGTATTCTCGTCCGATTAATTTACCTCCACGGATGAAAAACACTTGGACACACGCCTCGCCATCCGAACGCGCCATCGCAATCACATCTGAATCGACATATTCAGAAGAAATCACCTTTTGCCGCTCGACAACTTTTTCGATGGCGTTTACCTGGTCCCGCAGAGCAGCAGCGCGTTCAAATTGGAGCTGATCGGCTGCACGTTGCATATCGGATTGCAATCGAGAGAGAATTGGTTCCGTGCGCCCGGAGAGGAACTGGCAGAGGTCATCGATCACCTGGCGGTAATCTGCTTTGTTGATGGCGCCGATGCAAGGCGCTGAGCATAATTTGATGTCATAATACAGGCAAGCGCGATCATCCTCACCGGTGATCGTTCTGTCACAGGTCAGGTAAGGGAAGATTCGCCGGAGAACATCGAGCGTCTGGTGGACGGCCCACACGCTGGTATAAGGTCCGAAATACCGCGAACCATCATTTACCATTTGTCTGGTAACGGTGAGTTTGGGGAATGGATCAGCCCAATGTACTTTGACGTAAGGGTATCTCTTATCATCCTTGAGGCGAACATTGAAATGAGGACGATGTTTTTTGATCAGATTCATTTCCAGGATCAATGCTTCGAGCTCGGAGCCAACCACAATCCAATCGATGTCACTAATGCGCTTCACCATCTGGCTCGTCTTCTGGTTCTCCCTGGCACTGGCGTGGTAATACGAACGAAGTCGATTCCGCAGATTGATCGCCTTCCCTACATATATCACTTTGCCGGAAGAATCCTTCATCAAATAGCAACCGGCTTTCTTGGGTGCAGAATCGAGGATCCCCTGGAGATGATCACTGATTTCCATAGGTTGTAATTTTAACATGAGCGTCAAATAAGGTCGGAAATTTTCTCATAAGGATAGATGTATAATTTCCTGAATATGGCCGATTCGTTAGAAATTCTCATTGGAAAATCGCTCAGAGAGAGTGGTTTGTGGCTGGCTGTTGCCGAGTCGTGCACGGGAGGTCTACTCGGTCACCGGATAACAAATGTCCCAGGCTCATCGATGTATTTCAAAGGCGGGGTGGTCTCTTACGCATACGAAGCAAAAAGGGATATATTGGGTGTGTCGATGGCAACCCTGGAGGCAAAAGGCGCGGTCAGCAAGGAAACTGTATTGGAGATGGCCAGGGGTGTAAAAAAGATAATGAAAGCGGATATTGGGCTTTCTGTGAGCGGGATCGCCGGCCCAGGCGGTGGTTCAATCGAGAAACCGGTCGGTACAACCTGGATTGGCATGAGTACTCCCGAGGGTGATATTGCCCAGATGCACTACTTTCAAGGGGAGCGAATAGAGATCAAACTTCAAGCGGCTCAGGCAACCATGCAGTTATTACTTGATTACCTCTCCGATCGATCTGCCGAGTAAATGAGTCCGTTTGAATATCAATTCTCCAGGTAAAGTATATTAAATGGAAACTAATGATTATCAATTATCAAGGCAGTCTAACGGGGATACTTGAACGATTATATATTTAAGGTGAATGTGTATCAGGGAAGATGAACCAAGTGTGGTATGGTGATAGGAACCTAAGAAATTTTCCCTTTCAGGGGGCGGGGCATCGGTACAAGATACCTATTGGCATCGAATCGACATTCGCATAAGATTGGGATACAATAAATCCCTTAGCCAAATAAAATGCATAAATTAGTAAATTTTCTGCTGATTATTCTCTTCATTCTGCCTGCCTTTGTGCTCCAGAGGTCGCGAGCTCATGCTCAGGTCGGCGATCCATGGTCGCTGATTGCTGAAGTCAATTCCCTGCGATCCTCCTATGGCTTGCCGCCTTATGAAGTGAACAATGCCTTAATGTCTGCGGCTCAGAAACACAGCGATTATCAAGCTCAAATTGGAACCTGGACACATACCGGATCGGGTGGATCACGACCTCACGATCGGGCAGTTGCTGCGGGGTATGGAGGAGGCGCCCAGGTGTTCGTCTCGGAAAACGTGGCGCTTGGAGCAAACTTAAGCCCCAGTACAACTGTCTATGAGATGTGGCAAGATGCAATCCATCTGGAGACAATGATCTCGTCTCGTTACACGCATATCGGTGCTGGAGTAGGTAGATCAGGTGATACTGTATACTACACCATTGATGTGGGATATATTGCTGGATCGCCGGGAAATGGACCACCCCCAGCTGATAACCCTTCGCCAAGCGAGGATGCAGGAACACCAGCCCCAACGGCAATCCCCATTGAACCTATTCAAGTTGCCACTCCCAGTTCGGATGGATCGGTCATCCATATTGTTCAATGGGGGCAGTTTCTGGAGAATATCGCTACAACATACGAAGTATCTTTGCAGGAATTGATGGCTATAAACGGCTTATCGCAAGAGACGATCATCTACCCAGGAGATAAACTGATGATCGTGCCTGGAGAAACGCCAGAAAGCACACCTGAAGAGACGCCAGAAAGCATACCTGAAGAGATGCCAGAAAGCACACCTGAAGAAGAAGAATCACCGGCGAATATCCCAGAAATTGATGAAGAGATACCATCATCAAGTCCGACTCAGACTCCTCGGTCTCCGACAAGAACTCCCACCCCTGAGGCTTCGATAGCGATTGCGATGGAGGTCCCCACGGAAAATAATTCCAGCGAGACAGCAACCCCAGAAGCCGTTCAAATACCCCAGGAGGAAAACCGGGGTGCTGATTACTTGTTGTTTGCAGTGTTTGGTTTGGCCATATCGGGTAGCGCATTAATTCTTTTCGGCAGCGCGCTAAAACGACGATCTTAGTTAACCGGACCTGGGTGGTTTTACTTCAACTCTTTGACCCACCACAAATTAATCAAATTTCCCGTTGGCAGCTGGTTTATTTCTGCCCAATCATGAATCGGCAGCCTTATTTGAGCTAATGCAGAGGTCGGCAGCCTGGCCGATTCGCCAGTAAGCGCGTCTAAAAACTCCTCCAATCCCGGATTATGTCCAACAATCATGGCGCGATCGATCTCATCTGGACTTGAAGCCAAGATTTCCAAATAAGTGGAAGGGTCACCAGGATAAAGATCGTCATGAATTTCAATCTCCCCTTCGTAGCCACTTTCGTTGGAGACGGCCTGGGCAGTTTTTTTAGCACGAACGGCTGGAGAACATAAAATCAGATCAGGCACCAGATCCTGATCACGCAGCAAAGCACCAATTCGCGGGGCATCACGCTTTCCACGTTTATTAAGCGGTCGATCGATATCAGCCAAGCTTGGGTTTGACCAACTAGATTTGGCGTGTCGTAGAATGAGCAATTCTTTCATGATTTATTCTTGTAACCCTTCAGGTACACCTAATCGAGAGCGTTCCGACTCAACAATACTATCATCTAACTTCCGGAAAAGGGGTTTGGGATCTCTTAAATCTTGGCCAGACTGCAGGCGACTGGGTTCCCAGCGGCCAGTGGCTTTGTCTGGATTGTATCTCAATACCTCATGTTCGCCGAGTTCGTCCAGGATCGTCTCAACATATTGCTCGCCAAACAACGGGGAATCATAACCAAGGTAAGAGTGAAGCCGCTCACTTGAGAATGGGAGGAAGGGGGAGAACAGAATTTTCAATGAGTCAACTGCTTTCAGTGCAGTAAAGATTGTGGTGCTCGCTGCCGACTTATCGGACTTGATCTCGAACCAGGGCGCTGATTGATCCAGGTATTTGTTTACCTCAGCCGCCAGACGCATCGCTTCGGATAATCCCGACCGCAGTTGAACAGCTTCGATATGTTCTGCGACAGTATGGAAACCTGTTTCAACGGTATTTATGATCTCTTGATCGGCTGGTCGAAGTTCACCAGGTGAGGGTACTTTTCCATCCCAGTGCTTATCAGCGAAAGAGAGGACCCGGTTGGCGAGATTTCCCCAAGTGGCAACCAATTCATTATTATTACGATTAAGGAAATCACCCCAGTCCCAATCGGTGTCTCTTCTTTCTGGCATGTTGGCAGTCAAATAATAACGTAATGAATCGGGGTCATAGCGGCTGAGAAAATCAAGTCCCCACACCGCCCAATTACGGCTGCCTGAGATTTTCTGACCCTCTAGGTTCATGAATTCATTCGCGGGCACATCATATGGAAGATTCAGCGGAGATCCTTCTCGTTCTTCGAAGATCCTTGAGAACCAGTCGCCGGCGCCGATTAATTGGCCCGGCCAGAAAACAGCATGAAAAGGAATATTATCTTTACCGATGAAGTAATAGCTGCGCGCTTGGGATTCATACCACCAATCATGCCAGGCCTGTGGTTGGTCATTGATCTGAGCCCACTCAATGCTTGCCGAGAGGTAACCAATGACCGCTTCAAACCAGACATAAAGACGTTTAGCTTCCCAGCCTTCGATGGGGACCGGAATCCCCCAATCCAAATCGCGGGTAATTGCCCGCCCATGTAGTTCATCAGCGAGGATCTGACCAAGAGATTGACGGACCACGTTCGGACGCAAATAATCTTCGCGCTGGCGTAAAAACTTCACAATGTCAGGTTGGAGCTTGCCGAAATCAAGATAATAATGCTCGGTGTCCTTTAGTTCAGGAGTCGAACCATCGATCTTTGAACGCGGATCGATCAGTTCGGTTGCTTCGAGCACGTTTCCACAATTGTCGCATTGATCGCCGCGGGCGTTAGCATAACCGCAAATGTAGCAAGTACCTTCAATATAGCGGTCGGGGAGAAACCGTTTTTGCGTTGGTGAATACCATTGCGGCTGTCGATCGGTGTATAAATAGCCGTTTTCTGACAATGCCAAGAATATCGATTGGGAGACTTTGAAGTGATTTTCGGTATGGGTGCTGGTAAACAGGTCATAGGTCAAACCCAGCTTCTGAAACAGCTCCAGGAAACCTTTGTGAAATTGAGTGTAAACATCCAACGGAGTGGTACCATCGGCATCTGCGCGCACGGTAACAGGAGTACCGTGGGAGTCTGAACCGGATACCATCAAGACTTTATTTCCGCGCAAGCGTTGGAGGCGGGCAAATATGTCAGCTGGCAAGTACGAACCAGTGATATTGCCGACATGGATTAATGAGTTGGCATAAGGCCAGGCGACTGAAACGAGGATATTGCTTGACATTCGTCACCTCCAGGGTGTGATTCTATCGCATAAGAACAGGCTGCTCAATAATATGGTTTGACTGAGTTTTGAAGATAGGCAAAAAATGTGTTATCTCAGTGAGATTAAAAAGGCTGTCCAATTCTGGACAGCCCGGATTTGCTGGTAGACCTTTGAAGGATGATTAGAGAAATACCCTTGCCTTCGCTGTCCGATATTTAGCGCGTGGATTCTTGCCCATCATGGGCATGCCCATTGCATTCAATAATGAGGGTTTTAATACCAAAATTAGCGCCATCAAATGTCTCCAGAATATATTAGCATAGTCTACGCTCACGAGTTAGGTTTGTCAAGACTGGTTATAAATATTCTTTCAACATGCGTGCTTTATGAGGATGACGTAATCGCCGCAGGGCTTTACCTTCGATTTGGCGGATGCGTTCACGAGTCAAACCGAATTTCTGACCGACTTCTTCAAGGGTATAGGGTCTATCGCAGTCGAGCCCAAATCGTAAGCGGATAATGCGCGCCTCGCGCGGAGTTAAAGAAGAGAGAACCTCATTGATGCGGTCGCGGAGCAGATCATGGTACACCGCTTGGGCTGGGGAGGGGGTCCCTTTATCTTCGACAAACATCCCGAATTCAGAATCCTCATCATCGCCGATGGGGCTCTCTAATGATATAGGTGTCCAGGATACTTTCAACATCCATTTCACTTTCTTGAGGTCCAAGTCCATTTCAGCAGCTAATTCCTCCTCGCTGGGGGGATAGCCTAATTCTTGTTCCATTTGGTATAAGATGCGATACATTTTTCGGATGCGATCGGTCATATAGACCGGGACACGGATCGTCCTGCCCTGATCAGCGATAGCGCGAGTTATGGTTTGGCGGATCCACCAGGTTGCATAGGTGGAAAAACGAAAACCGCGCTGGTATTCAAATTTCTCAACTGCCCTCATCAAGCCGAGATTTCCTTCCTGGATCAGATCCAGGAAAGGCACGCCATTGCCAAGATATTTCTTTGCAATGCTGACGACCAGGCGCGTATTTGCCTTGATGAGGTGTTCTCGAGCCAGATATCCATCGCGAATTTGATCTTCAAGATCTGCGCGTAATTTTCGACTCACAGAACGACTGCGGTCTGAAAGCTGATTTAATGCCTCGCGGGCAAGCTCAATCCGCTTGGCCAGATCCACTTCCTCCTGCTGATTCAGGAGAGGGATATGCGCCATCTCCTTGAGGTACAGTCCAATTGTGTCATCTGAGCCAATCAACTCCAGGTTCTGGTGGGAGAAACCTGGCGGGCCAGATCTTACAAAATCAGTTTCTATTCCGATCTCATCCGTTTCTGTATCAGTGGTGTAATCATGCTTATAATTTGGTAGTGGAAACTTTAATGAGTTCAGTGCCAACGGTTCTCTCCTCCTTAGATAGATAGATGAATAAATAATCTCCGATGATGAAGTGTTAATTTAATTGCCCGGGGGCATATCTTGTTCGTTGATTCATCTTTAGAAGCCTGCGATCGGGGCGGAGTACGAATGCCCTGATCCGGATTGTGGCAAGATTGGATACAACCTTTGACCAGGAAATAATTCTATTTACTCCAAGGAATTATCTTCGAGCAACGTCTTTAGAACTGCCAATCTAGGGTCGATGGCATTTATCTCATGCTGGTGGATTTTTTCTCCTTGGGCTTCACCGCATACTGCACAAATACCTTGACAATCCAGATGGCAAAGTGGGTTGATTGGTATTTCCAGGAACATATATTCACGCACTAAAGGACCCAAATCAATATACCCATCTTCGGGTAGAATCAAGCCTGACTCGGTATCTTTTCGATATGAGAAGGAGAACAGTTCGGTGAAGTCAGTCTTGAGCGGTTGAGATGAGCTGGTCAGGCAGCGAACACATTCAGCCGGGATTGAAGCATTTAAATTCGCCTGAATCAGTAAGCCTTGAGTAGTTCTGGTAATCTTAGCGGTGCCGGTAAGGTCTTCAAGAGTTAAATCAGGTTCCAAGAATAGGGTGGGGAGTTCAAAATAAAACTCCCGGCTGGAACCGACAGATTGGTGAATAAGAAATCCGACGTTCAGCCGGAGAGACTGGCGAGATTTGATCATTGGAATGGGATAACTCGCAAAATATATTTTGAAAATTTAAAATATTATAACATAATTAGATTCCCAGGTCAATAAAGTTGGAATAATTGGACATAATATATTTAATATATCGACAGTTTGTGCCATATATAGAAGATAGAAGAACCCTTACCCCATATATAGCCCTCGAAAATGCATTTTGGGCCCACTTAATGAAAGATTTTTTAAATGAAGAAATTACTGTTAGCGACCGGAAATAAGGGAAAAATCCTTGAGCTGCGGGCACTACTTGAAAACCTTGAAGCGGAAATTCTCGTCCCTGAGGAGATTGGTCTGGAATTACAAGTTGAAGAGACGGGAAAGACTTATGCCGAAAATGCTGCTAAAAAAGCAAAGGCATTTGCAAAAGCGTCTGGATTGTTGTCATTGGCTGATGATTCTGGACTGGAAGTGGCCGCATTAGATGGTGCGCCAGGAATATTTTCAGCTCGCTATGCTCCTGAGCCCGGAGCGACGGATGCCGACCGGAGAGCATATCTGCTGCAACAACTAAAAAAATTCCCCAAACCCTGGTCGGCCAGATTTTCCTGCACCGCGGTCTTAGCCTCACCAGCTGCAGAACTCCATTTGACAAATGGGATCTGCAATGGAATGATCATTTCGCAGGAACGCGGAGAGCATGGATTTGGTTACGATCCGATATTCTTGATCCCGGATATGGGAATGACGATGGCAGAGCTGAAAATGGATGAGAAAAACCAAATCAGTCATCGTGCACGGGCGATTAAGAGAATGATCCCAATGTTACTGTCATATTTGTAAATCAATTTTTAGGGAAGATCATCTCCTGGAAAATCTATAAAAGGTTATGATATTGTATCGAGTGTAAGAACGAATACCCAATCGGTGGAAATTTTGGTGATCGAATATTCGTTCGCCGAAAGGAGAGAAACCAAAAAGAGTGATGGTAGATCAACCTCACGCGCCGATGATCGACAACGAATCCAACGCCAACCGAAACGCGAATTTGAAGTCATTATTAGATCGCTTCCTGGAACTGTGTGATTTGAGCTTAAGGAGTTTCGATCCAACCCAGGAGTCGTTATTTTGTGCAGTACTGCTGTCTGCTCAGCAGACAAGCTCGCATAGATCCTTTCAGGTGGCGGCCACACGGGGGTTATCTCAAGCGTTCCAAGATATTGAGCTATCGGATGCTCATGGTTTAATTGGACGAACAATCGAAACCAACAAGGGGAATGTTTCGAAGGATTTAAACACTGACCCCGATCTGGGAAAGTTTGCAGAGCTGAGAAAATACAAAAGCGCTTACTGCGTGCCATTGCAGAATCATAAGGATAAGCTTGGCGTATTGTTGTTTGCCGCTCAAGATGAGGATTACTTTGCAAAGCCTCGACAAGAATTGCTTAACTTGATAGGCGAACAAGTTTCGCACTCCATTAAGAATTATTACGTTTACCAGGATATTGAATTCCAAATGCAGCTGCACAAAGAATTGCGTCGTAAGACCGCTCGCGAGCTGCACGATGGGTTGACCCAGGTCGTGGCTGCATTGGCTATGCGGGCGAATTTCGCCCGCCGAATGATGGAAGTAGACCCCGAGGCGACAGAGCAAGAACTCATCAAAGTTGAAGAGCTCGCTAGAGTGACTACTAAGGAAATCCGGCAGATGATATTCTCGCTCAAGCCGTCAGAGATCGATTCTTTGGGATTGAAAATCGCGGTTGAGTCAATGGCAAGTAAATTTGGGGATTTATTTGACCTGGAAATATCCATTCTATTTGATCAAGATGTAGAAAATCTGATCCCGATCAACAGGCAGAGGGTGATCTATTCCCTGATCGAAGAATCGATCAATATCATCCGTAAGAATGGTGGAACAAAGCAGGTCGAGGTGCGATTGAGCAATATTGAGAATGAATTTCTTCTCCTGGAGATCGAGGAGCAGGTCCAAAGGAAATCCATAGAAGAAAAAGATCAAATGAGCGGGGAATACGAAAGTATGCTGGTAACCGCCAGCCTTATCAAGGCTACAGTTCAGGTTGATACAAACCAGGAGAACGGTATCTTGATCAAGTTTTATATCCCGCACTCAGATCTTGTCTGATAAAGGTTTCCTATTTAGTATGGATAATGTTCAAGGCTCAGGGGGAAAAATATGGTTTCGCATGACCGCATTGCTGCTGGGTTTTGGTTTACTGGTTTGGCTAGCCTTCGAGGATCAAAACACGTTCGGTGTAATCGTCTTTTCTGGGGCGGTATGCATCTGGTTGGCAGCCAGGATATTGTTCATCCCTCCTGCAACTAGAAAACAACTGCTTTTGCGACACACATTGATTGGAAGCGGGGTGGGATTAATTCTCGCCCCATTAGCGATATTCTTAATGGCCCTCAAGACGGGAATTCATGGGCATGGAACCCCAGATTTCACGGTCGAGCAGATCCAGATTGTGCTTTCAAGGACACCATACTTCGTGCTGAGTGGATCGCTGCTCGGCCTGGGAAGCGGGTTGTGGCGCCTGGCGAGAATTGATTCATCCCAAAAGAGGGGCTAAGAAGGTATGCCGTTTGCAGGTGAGATTCATTACCGCAGGAGAGACCAGAACGATGAGGGAAAAGTCCCATTAATCTTTATTCATGGAGCGGGCGGTTCCTATTTATACTGGCCGCCAGAAGTCCGTCACCTAGGTGGAGAAGATATCCTGGCGATCGATTTGCCCGGTCATGGGGCTTCTGCAGGAGAGGGGAAAAAGTCGAGCGATGCTTATGCAAGTGATGTGATTGGATTTATGGATTATTTAAGTATTACTCAAGCTGCGATCGCCGGTCACTCGATGGGTGGTGCCATTGCGCAGCAGCTGAGTCTGGATTACCCGGAGCGAGTTCAGGCTTTGATCCTGATCGGGGCTGGTGCCAAATTACGGGTGCACTCGAAACTGATCCAACTCTGCAGCAATGAGAGCACTTACCCGGAAGCAGCATCGATGATCATGGAGTGGGCTTTCAGCCCTCAGGCTGACCGGCGCCAAGTGGAATTGGCAGGTAAGCGCCTGCAGGAATTGCCAGCCAGCGTTTTGCTAGATGACCTAACAGCTTGTGATGTGTTCGATGTGCGCGACCAGGTGGGGCAGATTATGCAGCCAACGCTGATCATGTGCGGCGAAGATGACCGGATGACGCCAGTCCGTTTTTCGCAATATCTGGCGAATAAGATCCCCAATTCTCGATTAGAGATTATCCCAAACGCGGGGCACATGGTGATGTTAGAAGAGCCTGAAATTGTGGCAAAATTGATCAAAGATTTCCTGACCGAAATGGAATCTGGTGACCTCTTCTGAGGTAAGGTTTGCTATCCCTGAATGCAATGGTATAATTCGCCGTGCACGGGCGGTTAGCTCAGCTGGTTAGAGCGTTGCGTTGACATCGCAAAGGTCGTTGGTTCGAGTCCAATACCGCCCACAACTAGTTGAATCCACTACTTCTTGCTTAGTAGTGGATTTTTTGTTCTCTGGAAAGGTCGTTGCCCCCGTGGAGGGGATTAGCAGTTGAGTCCAATACCGCCCACAGAATTGGACCCATCCCGAACCGCATTCGGTACCGGTCGAGCAATTTCTAGCTATGCTACGCTTTGATCAGCGAGATAAGTTAGTAGATCTGCTGATCGACCTGAATAGGAGTGGTCGGGATGACTTCACTTAATACCCTTTACATTTCTCAACAACCACACAGAGGCATTCTCATTAATCAGCACATTATGGTGCAAGCTGCCGCAGAAGCAACTGGTTATAACATCCAGTACCTGCGGCGTTTATTGCGCTCTGGCAAGCTGGAAGGCATCAAAATCGGTCAAATGTTGCTGATTGATATATAACCCTCAGAAGTGTTTTGTGTACGCAGAGACCACTCAGATCGTCGCTGCGGTCCAAGATAATTTTGTTGATTCATCGTGTTTATATCGGTGATGTGAATTGAATATAATTGAAGTCAATTTTCTTTAGGAAGTACCAAACAAAATAAACGCTGTAATTAAAAAACCAAATCTAGACACCGAAACCATAACTTGTTTCGTGCATTTTTGTCATATAATAACTCCCTGAGCTTTCCACGCCCAGTGAATATCACACAAGCTCATCCAGTTTCGCGGTTGAAACTACGAATAAATCTTTGCTATGGCTACAAAAGATCAGGCCTCGACAGAGCGAAACTGCGCTGAAGAATGTTTGGTCGAGATGCTTCGCCACCAACTCACAGAGATTATGCCCGGTAATAGCTTGTTGTTTGCAACAGCCTCAAAGATATCAGAATACGATCAGAGCGATGTGATTTCATTAGCAGAACGTTCCTTGCAAGAAGTATTATTCAATCCCGAATCAAGTGTAAAGCAACTACAAATTATCAAGGAAGCGGGCAAGCTTTTGACAACCTCGTCTGATTCTAAAGTAGAACGTGCCTTGGCGACCACGATCTATCATGCAGCAATTGCGAGTTGCTTGGTACATAACGGCAATAAGATCACACAACATTCTTACGAGAAGCTGGATGAATCATTTGCGTTGCTGATAGAAAAAACGTGGATGACTAATGAACTGATAGAGCTTTTTTCTCAAGCTCGTCATATTTGTCAAAGCAAGCGGAACAAGAAATGAAAGCGAATGAAGAAAGCG
>Ga0209742_10000660_pt1 | contig 17645 bp, 12 predicted proteins | sample DeeMarSeWOR38_10_FD_187462 | JGI IMG/M metagenome (GOLD analysis project Ga0209742, IMG submission 187462) | Marine sediment microbial communities from White Oak River estuary, North Carolina - WOR-3-8_10 (SPAdes) (version 2) | ecosystem: Environmental > Aquatic > Marine > Intertidal zone >... | reverse complement strand
GAGCAGCATGACCACCTTTTTTTCGACCTCGCCGGCCGGCACCTCCTGAAGAATCAGTTTTCCACGCTGTGCATTGTTCATTGCATAGGGCCTTTCTTTCTTGAAACCATTTCTGGTTTGTCACTGAATGAACGTGTCAATCATATTTTATCCTTATTTTTTTAAAAAAGTCAAACGCTTACAAAGTATGCAGCACCACAGACAATCCCGCTGAGTTGCCTTTCTGTCAATGTGAGTGGAAGATTCTTCAGATTAAAAATCGATGCTGTTGGGTGTTCTTGGAAAAGGAATGACGTCCCGGATGTTGTTGATGCCGGTGATCATCATCAAAAAGCGCTCAAATCCCAGGCCGAACCCGCTGTGGGGCACGCTGCCGTAGCGGCGGGCATCCAGATACCACCAGTAGGGGGCTCTGTCCATTTTCATTTCGTCCATGCGCGCTTCCAGCACCGCCAGGCGCTCCTCGCGCTGGCTGCCGCCGATGATCTCACCGATGCCCGGCACCAGTACATCCATTGCCGCTACGGTTTCGCCGTCATCATTGACGCGCATGTAAAAAGGTTTGATGCTTCTGGGGTAATTGTAGACAATGACCGGCTTTTTAAAGTGTTGCTCGGTCAGAAAGCGTTCATGTTCGGTCTGCAGATCCTTGCCGAAGCCGATCTCGTACTCAAATTTTTTGCCGGATTTATTCAAAATCTCAACGGCTTCCCGGTAATGCAGCCGGACATAATCGGATCGGGCAATGTTTTCCAGGGTGGCCATCAGGGTTTTATCCACCCAGCGGGCAAACAGCTCCAGATCATCGGCGCAATTATCCATGGCATAAGCGGTCAATTCGCGAATCAGTGCTTCGCCCAGGTCCATGTTGCCTTCCAGGTCACAGAAGGCCATTTCCGGTTCGACCATCCAGAACTCGGCGGCATGACGACGGGTATTTGAATTTTCCGCCCGGAAAGTGGGGCCGAAGGTGTAGACATCCCCCAGGGCCAGGGCAAACATCTCGGCCGACAGTTGTCCCGAGACCGTCAGATTGGCCTCCTTGCCGAAGAAATCCTGCACGTAGTCGGTTTTGCCTTCTTTCCGGGGCGGGTTGTTCATGTCCAGGGTGGTCACTCGAAACAGCTCCCCGGCACCCTCACAGTCCGAACCGGTCAGAATTGGCGAATGCAGGTAGCGAAACCCCCGGTCCCTGAAAAATTTGTGAATCCCGTAGGCCATTTCGGAGCGGATACGAAAGGCCGCACCGTATTTGTTGGTGCGGGGCCGCAGGTGGGCGATGGTTCTTAAAAATTCGTCGGTATGGCGTTTTTTCTGCAATGGAAAATCTTCCGGCGCCAGATGGATGACTTCCAGACCGTCTGCCTGGATCTCCCATCGCTGACCGCCACCTTTGGATTCGATCAGCTTGCCGCTGACGGCCAGCGCCGAGCCGGTGGTCAGTTTTTTGATGTCTTCATAGTTGGGCAGCTTTTCGTCTGCCACAACCTGGATGTTTTTGAGGCTGGAGCCGTCGTTGACTTCGATGAAGGAAAACCCCTTGGAATCGCGTCGGGTGCGCACCCACCCTTTGATCAGTACCCCATCGATGGGAGTTTCGGATTTTAAGAGTTTAAATATCTTTGAGCGTTCCATCTTCGAATAAAGCTCCTTTTAACCGTTTGGTCAGCCGCAGGCGGATTAAATCGGTGTTTTTCCATTTATATTTATAGCATTCTGATGTTGAGTGGGCAAGATCTACTCTTGAAAGATAGCGGAGGAGAATTCGGTCTCGGGTGTCAGTCAACTAGCAGCAGTTTAATTCGTTCAATGGGTTCAGTTTGTGCCAACCAATTTAACCAATAAAACAAATTAAACGAATCGAACAGGGACTTAATCTGTTGAACCCTGCCTGCCGTCATAGCCTTTAGGCGAAGGGGGGAGCCGTTGAACCCTGAACCTAAATCGATACATCCAGAAAAAGGCCTATCGGATCGGCTTGATTTTCAAAAGCGGTGGCCGACGCCGTCAGCGTGGCATGCAGCCGGTCAAACAGCCCGTTGGATTCGGTCCCGAAAAGGGTATTGCTCACCGCGGCATAGCCATCCGGCGTGCTCAAAGCGGCCTCAAAGCGGCTCTGATTCGCCGGGGAGAAGTTGAGCACCCCTTTTTCTTTATCGGTTTTTTCGAAATCAAAACCGATGCCAAAGTCGGTCTCAAATTGCGGCCCCTGCGAATCAAAGGTTGTCGATACGGCCGCGCGGATATCGTTGCGAACCCCCTCGAGAAAACCGCCCGGCGACCCCTTAAAGGCCGAATCATCGAACAGCGTATTCATGGCATCGGCGATGTTATGGACCAGGGTGCTGAGCATTTTGGCTTCTGCGGCGCTGACCGGCGCTGTCGCTGTGCCGGGATCCTGCTCCCAGGGTTTTTCGCTGTTTTCTTCGACGATCGATTCGACGACAAGATTGCTAACGTCGGCAACCTCGACCCCCTGCGCCTCAATTGAGCTTTCCGTCGCTTCGTAGGTGCCATCGGATATGGCCACAGTCGGGAAAAAATCAGTCGACCCGCTGTCGAGTGTGAGCTGGCTTTCGGCGTCGTCAGAGATCAGAGAGACCCGTTTGGAGCTGCTGTCGTAGCTTGCGGTGACGCCGGCTTCCGAGGCGTTAATGCTGGCAAGGATGTCGTTTAATGAATCCGTATTGACATCAATATCGATGGATACGCCATTGACGCTGATGCTGCCGCTTTGTACCGCTGATAAGCTTTCCACTTCGGCCAGAGGGGTTGCCGGATCTTCGGATACGGTCCCATCTTCTCCGGGGGTTGCCACCGCGCCGTCCAGTTTTACGGCGGCCACAAATCCGGATGTGTCGTTTGCCAGTACAATATCCGGGGTCGAGCCGGGCGTGTTCTGGGTCAGCAACACCGTTTCGCTGGCGGCGTCGTAGGTGGCCGTCACGCCGGCATCGGATTGATTAATTTTATCGAGCACGCTGTTGATCGTGTCATCCGCCGCAACGTCGATGGTGGTCCCGTTGATTTCAAAGGATCCGCTGGTGACATCGAGACCATTTTGTAAGTTGGGGTCAGCGCTGCCCGTCCCGTTAAAGGGGTTGTCCGGATCCACCGTATTTTCAACATTGTCGTAGACCTCCAGAGTGAAGGAATCATTTTTCACAAAATCCCCTTCGCCGAAGGTCACCGTCAAACCGTTGGACAGGGTGTATGGTGTATTGATACCGTCTTGTTTTTTGAAATTTAAGCTATCGATTTGATTATTGCTGGAATCGTAAATGTTGATCTGAATCAGATCGCCACCCAGGGTACCCCCCTTTTTAACTTCAAAAGTGAGCGTGTCGGTGCCGCTGGAGCCGTCATATTCGCCGCCGATCGTGGGCTGAGCGGTTGAAGTGCGGGTCCATTCGGGCGGGTCCGTCGAATAAGCGGTTGTCGAGGCATTGACCTCTTCGGTCGACTGCAGGGTGGTGGGCGTGCCGGTGGTGCTTGAGCTTAGGTCGAGACTGGAGGCCGAGGTGGCCCTGGCCGCAGCGTTCACCTGAATTTCCTGCGAATCAAGCATCGCCGGTTTGATGGCCTGCACCGCTTCGCGAATGCGCATCACGTGTTGATAGGCCTGGACGGAGAAATCGCGATCACTTGAAGGCTTTACCTGCTGGCGCGATGTCATGGCCGCCCGCTGTTTCTGAATGGAATCGATGAGGCCGAAACCAAAGCGGTGGCTCTCGTATGGATTTATCCCCCCGTAAACTTGCATGTGCTCTCCTTTTTGTCCCGGCGGCTCAAGCAAAAAAGCTGAGCTGCCATCTAGCGGGCCGCCCAGCTTTTAAGCCTCCTCAGGCAACCCGGCCATCCACCTCCGGCGGACCCGTGGCTTTCCGTCCCCCGATTACTCGGGGTTTGGCGTTTTCTATAGAGATATGAACTACGGGTCGCGGTTCTTTCGAAATTAAACCCGTAAATTTTCAAAAAACAGAGCTAAAGAATCGCGTGCTGCAAAATTTTTCGATTCAATTACCTTATCGGTAATTTGCTATAGGAACTTTAGCTAAATTTGTTCTAATTTTAGAATTTTACCGTGATATAATACCCCTGATCCCCTCTCTGCAGCAAAAGGACCACCGATTGTTTCTGGCGGTATTTGACAATGGCTTTCTTAAAATCATTTTTATCGGCAACAGTCTCGTCATCGATCTGCCGGATGACATCACCGGGCCGGGCGCCGATTCTGTCCAGGTAGCTGCCCCCGCTGATTTCAGAGATAACCACCCCCGGGTGCTCTGAAAGCCGGTAATGGCTGCGGTTTTCCTGCGTCAGATCTTCGACCCGAATTCCCATCAGCCGGAAGGCCAGATCTTCGGCCATCTCCAGCGGAAAAATCCGGGTTTTAATGGATACCGTTTTGATTTCGCCGTCGCGCCAGATTTGCGCTTTGAGGGTGTCACCGGCGGCATAGGTTTTTTTGACCGACCCGTAATCCTGCACCGAGGCAATTTTTTTATTTCCGATGGCCAGAATGATATCGCCTTCCTTCAGACCGGCGTTGCTTGCCGGGCTGGCGGGCTCGAGGGCCTTGACCATGACGCCTTTTTTATCAGGGATCTTCAGGTAGCCGGCCAGTTTTTTATCCAGGTTTTGCACGGTGATGCCGATCCAGGCCTGGATCACCTCGCCGAATTGAATGAGATCCGAGATGATTTTTTTGGCCTTGTTGATGGGAATGGCAAACCCGATACCCTGGGCTTTGGCATAAATGGCGGTATTGATGCCGATCAAATCCCCGTTGATGTTCAGCAGCGGCCCGCCGCTGTTGCCGGGGTTGATAGAGGCATCGATCTGAATAAAGTCAAGGTAGACCCGGTCGTCGGCGCGAATACTGCGGTCGACGGCACTGATGACCCCGGTGGTCACCGTATGAGAAAAGCCGAAGGGGTTGCCGATGGCGATGACGGTTTCGCCAATCATCAGGTCATCGCTGCTGCCCATTTCAACTGCCGGCAGCCGTTCCGGGGAGGCGATTTGCAATACGGCCAGATCGGAATCCGGATCGGCGCCCACAATTTTGGCCTCAAATTCGCGTTCATCCTCGAGCACCACTTTGATGTTGCCGGAGCGTTCGATGAGATGGGCGTTGGTCAGGATGAAGCCCCTTTTGCCGTCGATGATCACGCCGGATCCCAGGCTGGTGCTCTGCTGACGGCGCTCGAACCGGGGGTCAAAGAAATCTCTGAAAAACTCTTCGAAAAACGGGTCCATGCCGAAACCGGAGAAGGGATTGGCGCGCTTGCGAACCTCGTAGGAGGAGCTTATATTTACCACTGCCGGGCTGACCTTGCGCACCGCCCGCACCACCGGGCTTTCGCGCTCGCTGTTCAGGCCCCAGCCGGGCCGGGAAAAGGCCAGCACCAGGAAAAGCGAGAGCAGGGCAAAGAGGGTGCGGCCTTTTTTATTTTCGATCCGCATACGGTTGAGTTGCATATCTGTCCTTCCGGTAATTCATTGTTGGGTTGGTTAAAAACGCAGCGCAATTTTGCTGCCAGAAGATAAACACCGCGTCATGAAAATAAAGACGACGCCTTCATTTTTTTGGGCTGATCTGGTAACATGAGACCGTAAAAAAGTGCCTAAAATGCCTAAAATGAGCTAAAGTGCCTAAAGTTAAGGAATTCTACCCGTCGAGAGCCTCTGGGTCGAATAATCATTTTATTACAAAAGCTGGAGCGCAAACGAAACCTTAACTTTAGTCACTCTCCTGAAACCATGAATTATAAAACAATCGAAGACATTCTCCCGCTGGTGGAAAAACCCAGCCGCTATCTGGGCGGAGAAATCAATCAGACCAAAAAGGACCTGGAACAGGTTAAACTGCGATTTGCTCTGGCCTTTCCGGATCTTTATGAAATCGGAACCTCCCATTTCGGGATGCAGATCCTGTATCATATTCTCAACACCCATCCGGACATTGCCGCCGAGCGGGTCTTTGCACCCGGAATGGATATGGCCCATCATCTCAGGAGCAGCGGGCTGCGCTTGTTTTCGCTGGAGACCCGGTTGCCCCTGGATCGGTTTGATATCATCGGATTCAGCCTGCTCTATGAACTGAACTACACCAATATCTTGACCATTCTGGAGCTGGCCGGAATTCCGTTTTATGCCGCTCAGCGGGACGGTTCTTTTCCACTGATTATCGCCGGGGGCCCCTGCACCTGCAATCCGGAGCCAGTTGCGGAATTTTTTGATGCCATGATCGTCGGAGACGGTGAAAAGATCGTCTTGCAGCTGGCAGAAACCTGGATTGAATGGAAAAACAACATCGCCAACGATAAAGATGCACTTCTAAAGCGCTGGTCGCAGATTGAAGGCGTCTATGTTCCTTCATATTTTAAGCCGCGATACGATAAGTGCGGTTTTCAGATCCTGGAACCCAAGTATCCAGATTATACGCATGTGACCCGGACCCTGGTTGCCGATCTGGAGCAGGTGCCCTTTCCGGAGAAACCCATCATTCCTTTCGGCAAACCCGTGCATGATCGCCTGCGGCTGGAGGTTGCCAGAGGCTGTACCCGGGGCTGCCGGTTCTGTCAGGCCGGTATGATCTACCGGCCGGTGCGGGAACGCTCGCCCGATTCGCTGCTCGGCCTCTGTGACCAGTCAGTCAGCACCACCGGATATGAAGATATTTCCCTGCTGTCTTTGAGCACCGGCGACTACGGCTGTATCGTGCCTTTGATGGAACGACTGATGTCACGCTATGCAGCTGAGAATGTCGCCGTTTCTTTGCCGTCCCTGAGGGCCGGAACCCTGACGCCGGAACTCATGAAACTGATCAAGACGGTGCGCAAAACCGGTTTTACTATTGCCCCCGAAGCCGGCAGCCAGCGGCTGCGAGACGTGATCAATAAAAATATCAGTGAAAGCGAAATTATAACGACGGTCAAAGATGCGTTTGACCTGGGGTGGCAGGTCATCAAGCTTTATTTTATGATCGGGTTGCCGACCGAAACCGCCGAGGATTTGAAGGCCATCGTTGATCTGGTCAAAGTTTTGCGTAAGATCAAAAGCGCCTCCGGGCGCCGGGGAAAGATCACTGTCAGCATCGCCACCTTTATTCCCAAACCGCAGACTCCCTTTCAATGGGCCTGTCAGCTGTCGCTGGGCGAATCCGAAGACCGCTTAAAGTGGCTCCAGGAAGCACTCAAGCTGTCCGGCATTCAATTCAAATGGCAGAATCCGAAAGTCAGCTGGCTGGAAGGGGTCTGGGCCCGGGGCGACCGAAGGCTGAACCGGCTGCTGGTTGCCGCCTATCGTAAGGGCTGCCGTTTTGACGGCTGGAGTGATTGGTTTCGTTATGACCTGTGGCAGGCGGCCTTTGCCGAAGAAGGCCTGAATCCCGATTTTTATACCGTCCGCCCGAGAGACATCTGTGAACCGTTGCCCTGGGACCACATTGATACCCAGGTAACCAAAACGTTCTTGGCCGCTGAATGGGAAAACGCCTCCAGGGGAGCCTTTACGGCGGATTGCCGGGTGGATGACTGCAACCAGTGCGGTGTCTGCGACTTTGAGCAAATCGAGCCATTGACCCATGACGGATTCAACGGCGCGGCCGTCCAGCAGTGGCGGTCTGATACGCGGGATTCGACTGCGGTCAAAAAGCTGGCTGTTTTTTACACCAAACAGGACAGGGCCCGGTATTTCGGGCATCTTGAACTGGTCAACATTTTCCAGCGCGCTTTAAAGCGAGCCGGAATTGCAGTTCGGTTTTCAGAGGGCTTTCACCCCAAACCTAAAATTTCCTTTGATGATCCATTACCGGTTGGAATCGAAAGCCAGCAAGAGCGCTTTATCATTACTGTGCCCGACGCCATTCGCTCCCGGGACGTCAAAGATAGATTAAACCACCATCTGCCGGCCGGGCTTGTCATCACTCACTGCCAATTAGCGCCCCGGAAATCGCCGGCACACCCGCGCCACAGCGTCCGTTACCGGATTGCCTTGAAAGCAGATCTTTTCGACGAGGCTCAGCTAAGGTCCTTCCATGAAAGGCCGGATTTTTTTATTACGCTTACCGATCGAAAAGGGAAGTTGAAAAAGATCGATTTAAAGGATATTGTCAGACACTGTGAATGGCTTGATTCGCGTCTTTTGGAACTGACCCTTAAATCCGAGCCGGGAAAAACCGTGCGACCATTTGATGTCCTTCGCCACATATTTGATTTAAGTGAGGCGCAGGTCAAACAGGCAAGAATCTTAAAGCTTGGGGCATAGGGCATGGAGCGCGGGGCATGGGGTTATTCACTTTTGCTGCAATAACGCTTTGAGCTTTTACCCCGTGCCCTTAGCCCCATGCGCCATGCTGCAAAAGCGGAGCTTTTGAAAATGTACAAACAGCTGATAATCAACGTTTCGGATCATGAAACCCGGGTGGCGCTTTTAGAAGATGGGACCATTGTGGAACTGTATGTGGATCGCGGGGATGATTCCGATGTTACCGGCAATATCTATAAGGGCAGGGTGCTCAGGGTATTGCCGGGGATGCAAGCGGCCTTCGTCGATATCGGTCTTAATCAGGCTGCATTTGTTTATGTGGATGATGTTTTTAAGGACGATTTTGATGAATATGAACGCATGTTTCAAATCGATGAGACGGAGCCGCAAGCAGAAAACGAAAACACCCCGGAACCGGTGCTTTATGAGAGCCGGCGCAGTTTTCAGATCGAAGAGCTTATTTCCGAGGGCCAGGAGGTATTGGCCCAGGTGGTTAAATCTCCCATCGGTACCAAGGGAGCCCGCATTTCGTCTTTCATTTCTCTGCCCGGCCGCTTTCTGGTGCTGATGCCCAAATCCGATCATGTCGGCATTTCGCGCCGAATCGAGGATGAGGCCGAACGCGAGCGCCTGCGAAACAGCGTCTTCAACCTGCGTAGCAACAACCATGGCTATATTGTGAGGACCGCAGCCGAGGGCGAGCCTGAAGAAAAACTGGCATCCGAGATGTCCTTTTTGAACAACCTTTGGTCCAACATCCAAAAAAAATATGAAAAAGCCCCCACTCCGTCCATATTGCACCAGGAGATTTCCGTGAGCCTGCGCGCGGTGAGGGATTTGCTGATCCATGAAGTCGAGAAGCTGGTGATTGATTCCAAACCTACCTATGAAGCCGTTCTATCATTCCTGAACACGTATATGCCCAGCTTAAAGGATCATGTGGTGCTCTATGACGGCTCAGAACCGGTTTTTGACGCGTACAATCTGGAAGGCGATATTTCAAGAGCACTCAAACGCAAGGTCTGGCTGAAATCCGGCGGATATATTACCATCGAGCATACCGAGGCCCTGGTGGCTGTTGATGTCAACACCGGCCGCTACGTCGGCAAACACAACCTGGAAGAAACGATTTTGAAGACCAACCTGGAAGCCGTCAAGGAGATTGCCTATCAAATACGGCTGCGTGATATCGGCGGCATTATCATTATCGACTTTATCGATATGGACAAGAAGGTCAATCAGGAAAAAGTATTCAATGCGCTCACGGAAGCTTTGGAAAAAGACAAAAGTAAAACCCATGTTTTGCCCATGTCGGAGATGGGTCTCATTCAGATGACCCGCAAACGTACCCGGGAACCCCTTACGCGGATTCTATGTGAACCCTGTTATTATTGCGACGGTGAAGGCTATATAATTTCCAAACAATCCATTTGCTACTCGATTTTTCGTGACATTTTGCGGGAGTCCCAGGATATGAACGGTATCCGGCTGACCTTAAGGGTCAATCCGCAGATTGCCGAATTGCTGCACGGTGAAGAAAATCATCTGATAACGGCTCTGGAAAAGGCCATCGGCAAACAGATTGTCATATACCCCAACACCACCTATCATTTGGAAGAGTTCGACATATTTGAAATCCATAAAGAATAGTGTTTTCGTCTTGACATGATTACAGGCTTGTGATTTATTTCCTAGGTTTTAGACTTGGCGTCCTGGGAAAGACAGTCCGACAGGCAATGCCCAAAGGGACAACAAAAATATTAAATAAATTAAGGGGTTTATAAATGAAGCGCACTTTTCAGCCCAGCAGGATCAGACGGGCCAGGAATCATGGATTTCGTAAACGAATGTCAACCAAGGCGGGTCGCAGGGTAATAAGCCGACGCCGGGCAAAAGGCAGAGCCCGGCTCTCCGCTTGAGACGGTCGGCCAGTGAATTGGATGATGAGTAATGGGCCATGATACGCTTTTCCTTTAAAAAGGAAGATCGAATCTTAAAACGCTCGGAATTTCTTGAACTCACCCGATTCGGACGCCGGTTTCAGAACGACGGCTTTATCGTTTTCATTAAACCTGGCGAAGGCAACGGCCCAAGACTGGGCATCACGGTTACACGAAAGGTCGGAAAAGCTGCACAAAGAAACCGAATTAAACGACGGGTACGCGAATTTTTTCGATTAAACAGGCAGCATTTAAATCAAAACTGGGATATCAACATTGTAGCCAAATCAAAGGCCGCAGACCTTTCACCTGAGAAGGTATATTCATTCCTTCAAGATTTGTTTGATCAGATTTCGAATTGTGTTGATTAAAAAGATTATATCGATATTGATGTTAGCATCGATCAGGACCTACCAGCTTACCCTGTCTCCGGTTCTGGGCCGCTCCTGCCGTTTTTATCCAACCTGTTCGAATTATGCCTATCAGGCTATCAGACAACACGGTCCTTTGAAAGGCCTGTTTCTGGCCTCAAAACGATTGTTGCGCTGTCATCCCTTTCATCCTGGTGGCGTTGATCCGGTTCCCTTGCCTGCGCATCACAAAACCAGACCCGCGGCCTGAAAAAATAAATGGCAGACGGTTAAAGGCGCAGCACCTGCTTACCCAGTGAAACAGTCCCCGGAGAACAAACCTGTTTAATCCTGAAGCGACAGGCTTCTTTTTCGCAAAAGGAAAAGGATACGTAATTTACCTGATATTAGGAGAAATCAATGGAACAATCGCGATTGTTAATAGCCATCGTCATCTCGATCGTTATCTTTCTGGCATGGCAATTTTTTTTCGGCCCCGATGGAACCCAGCAGCGTCAGGCAAAAAAAACTGAATCCCCTGCTGAGGTTGAAAAACCAGCGGTTAAGGAAACCGAAAAGCCTTACAAAGAGGCGATTGAAAAGCCAGCACCTGCCGAAGAGGCCGCTGTCGAACAGGCTCCGCACCCAACAGCAGCGATCATAACCGTTGATACTCCGCTTTATCAGGCCCGGATCTCTGAGAATGGTGCGGTATTTTTCAGTTTTCTCCTTAAAAACTACCGCGAAAACGTTCAAAAAGATGCACCTTTAAAACAGATTCTGACCAACAATGAAACCATGGGCGTCGGTCTACTGGGATTTACCGGAAAAAGCGTTGCCGGACTGGATCAGGCGGTTTTTAGTACCGACCTGGCTTCCGATCAGCTGGAAGTGACGAACAGCCCCCGGAACCTTACTTTTTCGTGGCGTTCGCCAGATGGAATCGTCGTAGAAAAAACCTATAAATTTGATCCAAATTCATATGCCGTCGGAATGGATGTAACAATTAAAAATGGATCCGGGCGGGGCATCCAGGATCGACTTTTTGTGGCCCTAAACGGCAAAGCCCCGGGCGATAAGCGAATGTATGGCTTTGAAGGGCCCAGCGCCTTTATCAATGACAAACTTGAACAAATTAAGATTAAAAAGCTTAAAGACCAGAATACTTTCGACGGCAAAATTAAATGGGTTAGCGTGCAGAGCCGCTATTTTATGTCCAGCATCATACCCGGTCAGAATGATGAAGCCAGCCTGCATCTGGCTTTAAATTCCGAACAATTTGTGGCCGCCCAGTACCGGCAGCTGGAAACAACGATTCAGCCCGGGACCCAATACAGCTCCAAGTATCGGCTTTTTATGGGTCCTAAAAGAATACAGATACTCAAAGCCGTAGGCAATGATCTGCATAAAGCCGTTGATTTCGGCTGGTTTGATTTCATTGCCAAGCCCTGCCTGTGGCTGATGAACCTATTTTACTCTGTGATCCCCAATTACGGGGTGGCGATTATCATTTTAACGATGCTGGTTAAGCTCCTTTTATGGCCGCTGGGTCAAAAAAGCTATAAATCGATGAGCGAAATGAAAAAACTCCAGCCGCTGATGAAAGAGATTCGAGAAAAATACAAGGACGACAAGCAGCGGATGAACCAGGAAGTCATGGGGCTTTATCGGACCTATAAAATCAACCCGCTGGGCGGTTGTCTCCCCATGGTTGTTCAGCTACCGGTATTTTTCGCGCTCTACCGCATGCTTTACGAAGCCATTGAACTGCGACATGCGCCTTTTTTCCTGTGGATTGACGACCTGTCTGCACCGGACCGATTGTTGCGCTTTAATTTTACGGTGCCTTTTATGGAACCGCCTTACGGCATCCCGGTTCTCACGATTATCATGGGTGCCAGCATGCTGCTTCAGCAAAAAATGTCTCCGCCCATGGGGGACGCCACCCAGGCTAAAATGATGATGTTCATGCCGATTATTTTTACGGTTATTTTTATCAATTTTTCGTCCGGTCTGGTTTTATACTGGCTGGTGAACAACATCATATCGATTGCCCAGCAGTATTTTACCCAGAAAAAATACATGTAATCAGGGGGAGGTTTTACATGCCGGCTTCACTGGAATTCAAAGCCAAAAATGTTGAAAGCGCTGTCGAAAAGGCCAGCACCGAACTCCAGATGCCAAAAGAAGAGATCAAATACGAAGTGTTATCCTATGGGTCCACCGGCATTTTCGGTCTATCCGGCACCAAAAAAGCTAAAATTCGAGTTAAGCTGCCCGAGAATATGCAGATCGATGAACAAAAAGCACATGCCACTGAATTTCAAAATGATGTACCGCCTGCGTTCAACGATTCTGTGCGAAACGGGGCAATCGCTGCCATGGTGATCGAAAACGAAGAGGTGGTTGCAAATGAACCATCAGAAAACCCGCTGCTCGATCCGTATTCCGCTGATTCTGCCGAAAGCGGCCGCCTTGTTCTGCAGCGAATTGTAGACGCGATCTCAGGCGATGGCAAGATTTCGGTTGAAGGGAATGCGGAGCGCCTATGCTTTAAGGTGAATGGCGGAAATGCAGGCGTCTTAATCGGCAAACGCGGCCAAACCCTGGATGCCATTCAGACCATTGTTGAAAAAGTCGTCAACAAACGCAATCAAAACAGAATTCGGGTTCTGGTGGATATCGAAGGCTACCTGGAGACGCGCAGAGAAAATCTGGAAAACATGGCGATACGGCTGGCCGAAAAAGCCAAAAAAATCGGAAAACCCATATCCCTTGGCCAGATGAATGCCTATGACCGCAGAGTCGTTCATATTGCCCTCAAGGATTTTCCCGGAGTTCTCACCCGCAGCCGGGGGGAGGGTTCCTTACGTAAACTGGTGATATTTCCCAAAAAGCGAAATTCTTCCAGAAGTTAGCTTTTGTTTTGGTCCCATGACAGCCATCCCAGACACCATTGCAGCCATAGCCACATCCGGCGGAAAGGGCGGTATCGGACTGGTCAAGATATCCGGACTGAATGCCTTTGCGGTTGCCAACGCCATTTTCCGCCCCTTTGACCGGCATCACAATTCAAATGCCGCGCCCTTTCCGATTCATCAGGGCAAAAGATCCAACCCTTTTATATTTGAGACCCACCGGCTATACTACGGACACATCGTTGATCCGGAAAGTGGTGCATTGCTGGATGAAGTGTTGCTTTCGGCGATGAAGGCCCCGCAGACCTACACGCGTGAAGACGTCGTAGAGATTAACGCACATGGCGGTGCGGCGGTTTTGAATGCTATTTTACAGCTTGTTTTAAAAAAAGGTGCCCGGCTAGCCGAGCCGGGTGAATTTACCCAACGGGCGTTTGTCAACGGGCGCATCGATCTGACCCAGGCCGAAGCGGTCATCGATGTCATCAATGCCCGTACCCAGAAGAGTTTGCAACTGGCGGCCGCTAATGTGACCGGAAAGCTGCGGGAGCAGATCACGTTTATCAGAGACGGGCTGGTTGAGCTCCTGACCCGGATTGAAGCCGCAATCGATTTTCCGGAAGATGTGGAGGAATTCATTCCATTCGAAGATACGCTATTAAAGCTTGAAAAAAAGGCGCATGAGCCGCTAAAGCGCCTGATCCGCAATTATGTGGACGCTCATATTTTTCGAGACGGATTGTCCGTTGCGGTGGTCGGACGCCCCAATGTGGGTAAATCCAGCCTGCTCAATCAGCTGATTCAAAAGGATCGCGCCATTGTGACCGACGTCCCGGGAACCACCCGGGATGTGATCGAAGAGACCTTGAACCTTGAAGGCATCCCGGTTGTCATCAGTGATACGGCCGGCGTCCACCACACCGAAAATCCCGTCGAAAAAATTGGAATTGAAAAAACCCTCGACCGCGTCAACGGCTCTGATCTGGTGCTTTTTATGATTGAAGCCAACCGCCCGCTGGGACCGGAGGATCATCTTATTTATGAAAAAATCCATTCAAAACCGCGGATCATTGTTTTGAATAAAATCGACCTGATCCAAAAGGGTAAAGAAACCCGCCTTCCGAACAACTGGCGTGATGATGAGCGGGTTCGTATTTCAGCTTTATATGACCGGGGTATTGATCTTCTTAAAGACAAAATTGTTAAGATCGCCGGTGGAATAGACTCAATGGATTTAAACGAGGTGATCGTTCCGAATTTGCGGCAAAAGCTGCTGCTTGAAATGAGTGTTCACTCTGTCGAGGCAGTGCTTGAGCAGCTGCAAAAAGGAATTTCCAGCGATCTGGTGGCCATTGATCTTCAGGCAGCCATTGATGCGCTGGGGGTTGTCAGCGGTGACAATGCCAAAGTGGATGTCCTGGATCAGATTTTCAGCCGGTTTTGTGTGGGGAAATAGGTGATGTTTCACGTGAAACATTTGGAAATGCCTGAAGTGAACTAAAGTTTGGATTCTTTCGCAAAGACGCAAAGTCGCTAAGGGTTCGGTTTTTGTTTGAAATATGATTCTTTGCGCCTTGGCGGCTTTGCGTGAGCAATAAAATAAAAAGGATAGAATTCCATTTTGCGGTTATCTGGGAAACTCCAGTAGGATCCATTTGATATGGGTCTCACCGCGAAGAACAAGAAGATCACAAAGGGAAAATACATCATTTTTTTTTATCCTTTCGTGTCCTTCGTGCCCTTCGTGGTTGTGTATGCCTCACTTGAGCTTTCTGCATAACCCCATTCCATTTTATTTGAATTATAGAAAAAGGAGCGATAAGCTGACCCATGGATTTTGATTTTACACCTTATTTTAACAAATACGAAGCGCTGGTATCTAAAGCGGATGAAGTCTTTGAACGCGTGAAACGGGCTCACGCGGAATGCGTGAAGTGTGAGGAAAAATGTGCGGATTGCTGCCATGCCTTGTTCGATTTAACATTGATCGAAGCCCTTTATATCAATCATAAATTTAACGAGAAAATAAGGGGAGGCAAAAAAGCCGGTCTTCTGGAAAAAGCAAATCTGGCAGACCGTCGGGCGCACAAGCTCAAGCGTCGGGCCTATAATGAGCTTCAGGCCGGTAAAAGCGAAGAGGAGATTCTTGCCGACCTCGCCCGAGAGAGGCTTCGCTGTCCTCTTTTAAACGAAACGGAAATGTGCGATCTTTACGATCACCGTCCGCTGACCTGCCGTTTTTATGGCATACCGACGGCCATTGGCGGTGAGGGCCATACCTGCGGAAAATCAGGTTTTGAAAAAGGCCAGCATTACCCGACCGTGAATCTTGATGCGGTCAATAATCAGCTCCAACAAATATCGGCAGAGTTGATTCGGGACCTTAAATCCAGATATGTGAAACTGTCGGATATGCTGGTGCCGCTTTCAATGGCCCTGCTCACGGTTTACGATGAAGACTATATGGGGATTGGTGAGGAGAAGGCCCCTGAACCGCCCCCTTCTAAAAAGCACAGGAGGAGAACCCTATGAGCGAACTTTCTCCTGAAGAAGTCGAAATGCGAAAACGGGCGGTTTTTGATAGCATGTCCCCCCGTCGCCAGGAGCACATTTTAAAAAAAGGATATGACAAGTGGGACCCGTTTGAGGAACCTAAAGATCCGATTGAAATTCGTCGAGATAAAACCAAACGGACCACCCAGATGCTGGTCAGAGAGTTTTTACAGTCTCGTAGCTCCGATGAGTACAGCAATTCATACGGGCGCGGCGTGCTTGAAATGGCCCTGGGCATTGTTAACGAGGACGATTATTTTCAGGGAATGTACGAATTTTCTTGTTGGTACAAGGATTTGCTGAAAAAAGAAGGAAAAACCTCTTAAAAAGAATAGGGCAAAGGGCATAGCGCATAAGGCAAAATATTGCTTTGGCGGTTCGGATATCAAGTTTTTAACGTTGTGCTCTTTGCGCTCTGCCGTAAGTTGGTCGCTATTAATTTTTTTACCACAGAAGGCCAATAAATTCTAGATTGGAAAATTTGACGTGGAGACCCCCTGGGACATAATCGAGATGCTGGGTGCCGGGCCTTACCCTGAAACCATCCTTTCTCCCATTGATAACGCCGAGATGGTATTTGTTGCCGCCGGGCAATTTACTATGGGAACCTCTGAAGAAGAGCTGGCCCAGATATTCATGCTGGACAATGCGGAAAATGCCGTATTTGCCACCGAGGTGCCGGCACGAACGGTCCATCTGGGTGATTTTTATATCGACCGCTATCCTGTAACCAATTACCAGTATCAAAAATTTATTGATGCCACCGGCCATCGTAAACCCATTCATTTGGATCACCCCCTGTGGGGGTTACCGATGAAGCCGGTCGTTTTTGTGGGCTGGGAGGATGCCCGTTCATATGCCGGTTGGGCAGGCAAATCGCTTCCGACCGAGGAGCAGTGGGAAAAGGCCGGCCGTGGCCAAGACCGCCGCTGGTGGTCCTGGGGCCAGGAATTTCTGCCGGAACTTTGTAATTCCAGGGAATACGGACTCGGATATACTTCTGAAATTGGCCTTTTCGATCGGGGCGTCAGCCCTTACGGCTGTTATGATATGTGCGGCAACATCTGGGAAATGTGTGAGGGCCGATGGTTGCAGGATAGCCCGCCCATGCGCGGAGGGTGCTTCTTAGGTTCTGCCACTTTTGTCAGAATCACCTGTCGGTGGACACCGGAAGACCCGGTAAACGGCGCGCACTGGCTGGGGTTTCGCTGCGTCAAAGAGCTCCCCACCCGGCAATAAGATCATCTGGGTCTCACCGCAGAGACGCAAAGGCCGCAAAGAGAAGGTTTAATTTGTTTTCCGCTGAGAGGGCGGAAAACAAAAAAGCTCTGCCCAAGAGAATAAAATCTCTGCGCACTCTGCGGTGAAATCTGCAGCCAATCAATCAGAGAAAGAAGCTCCACAAAATTCCGGCGCAGATCGCCGAGCCAATAACACCCGATGAATTGCATGCCATGCCATGCATCAGCAAGAAGTTCGTCGGGTCCGCTTTCAGACCCATCAAATGGACTTCCCGGGCGGAACCGGGCACGGCGGACACGCCGGCTGCGCCCAGCAGGGGATTTATTTTTTCCTTGAGAAACAGATTCATGATTTTTCCAAAAATGACA
>Ga0209742_10000657_pt1 | contig 17666 bp, 20 predicted proteins | sample DeeMarSeWOR38_10_FD_187462 | JGI IMG/M metagenome (GOLD analysis project Ga0209742, IMG submission 187462) | Marine sediment microbial communities from White Oak River estuary, North Carolina - WOR-3-8_10 (SPAdes) (version 2) | ecosystem: Environmental > Aquatic > Marine > Intertidal zone >... | reverse complement strand
CCCATAAGAGGTATTTGTTTATGTTTTTCCTATAATCTTCAAGTATTTGATTTGCCTCTATTAAAGATGAACCTCTATCACCCATACATATGGATAAACCAAGACTTGGTCTATTCATACGACCCGTGGAATTAAGCAAAACTGCAAATTCTCTGGCATCTCTTAAAGCAGTATGAGGTTCTTCTTTTGTCAGAGTATAAACATTCCCAATAAGATTCTCAATTTCGAAATGTAAACCTTTATCTAATAAATAATTGGCCAAAGCTGAGCACAAAGTTTTCCTTTCTTCGAAAGTTAGATCTCTTAATGATCTCCAATTTTTATTATTTTTTAAAGGTATATTCAAATTGTTAAGAAATTTAAAACTTGCACCTTCATCCCCAGTAATTCCAGGAAGAAAAGGACGGTTGGAACTAGCTATAGCTCTATGAATAGGACGAGTTTCCCTACCAAAAAACATTAAGTCTTTTTCAACTTTAATAAGGTGAGAGGCTAAGGCATCTTTTACTATTATCGAATTTAAACCATGAAGATTTCTTAATTTATTCTTATCTTGCATATCTCCTAAAGCGCCAATAATAGCAATAGGAGATAGGTCAATATTTTCTATATCTACTACTTTTGCTACAAAATATGCAATCCCTGATCCACTTATGTCAGTAGCACCAGGTATGTTGAAAATATGTGGATTAACATTTAAGAAATTGTCATTTTTTACATTATTTGAAAATTGATGATGATCCAAAATTATAACTTTAGATTCTGGAACTTTTTCATTTAATAATTCAAGATAATTACTTCCAAAATCAGTAAATATTACTAACTGTGGTTTATCCGAGACTATTTCATCTATAATTTTTTCATCTACCCATTGAGTAATCCGCAACCTAAATTTGGAATTAAGCTTTGAGAGCATTTTTCCAATTATTCCAGCTGCTGTAATGCCATCAGCATCCAAATGTGAGAAAACATGAATAAAACCATCTTCCTTAACTATTTCTAATATCTTCTGGGCAGATTGTTGAGTTAAATTAAAGAATTCCTGTGATTCGTACTGATCGGTATCCATGCTAAGTCACTATTTAATTAGGTTGAAAACTACAATTTAATTTTGGTCTATCAATTTGGTTAGAAAAATTTTATTTGACAATATTCTCAAGTTATTGAAGCTACTTTAGATTCATATTTCCACTTTTCTGGTAAAACACCTGTTCGTTTATAGTATCTCGATAATTTATGAATTCGTGCTTCAATTACTTGCATTGCTCGCTTGTTATGTAGGTCTTTATGGTTCTTTTCCATATGAACTGCAAGACCTCGGGCTTTTTTTACAAGGTTTGATAAATCCTCAGGCATTGGAGGTGCCATACCTGCATCTTTAAGAATATCGGAGATACTCTTTCCTGTGATAGGTTTAACTAAAGGAATTGCATATTGATCTCTTAGAAGAGTTCCGATTTGACTCATTGAGTGGCCATCTTTTGCTAGTTTGATTATAAAGGCTTCAACTTCTTCTGGTTGGTATCTACACCAACTTGGAGGTCTTCGGCTGACTGGTCTAATTGAATGTGTTTGACCTTTTTCCTGTTTTGGCATATGAAATTCAACTCTGCTTATGACCCAATAAACACAAATATTTAAAATTAGTGGCATCCAGAAGCCCAAATATCTTTGCATTAGTAGTTTATATGTATCACCTATCAATTTCTTAAAAGTGAGCATGCAAAAAAAATACGATTCCCTCTTTTCAAGTATTTTTGAGTTATGAATATTTGGAAATTTAAATTCTCAAACCCTATTCTCAGAAATTACTTTTTAAAAAATAATAACTCTGCAAAAATAATTCATTCGAACAATAATACAGATAATAATTGGAATAGGGATAGAAAACCCAAATTATACAGCATTAACCAATAATAAAACTTATTCAAGTCACTATACTACAAATATTTAATTGGTGAACCTAAAATATCTGATCATATACCTTCTCTAATAATAGAAGTTTCTTAGTCTCATGAAATACAATAAACTTCAGTTTCCATTAAGACTAGAAATAACTATAGCAACAATTACAATGCTCTCATGTTGGCTTATTTACATCTTTGGCATAGAAGGAGAAAACTAGAATTAACAATGCTTGCCCATCTACCTTGTTTTTTATAATGTTACATTTTTCTTCTAGTTATCGAACAAAAATACTTTTTATATATTAAAGTCATAAACTTCTGAAAAGTGAAAATAAGCAATGAACCAAGTAATTGAAACCATACACAAAAGACGATCCACCAGAGCCTATGAGAAAAAACCGGTTCCCAGAGATATTATAGTTGAAATTATTAAAGCAGGCAATCAAGCACCGTTTGCATCACCAACACGTTCTCAACCATGGCGATTTGTTGTTGCTATAAATCCAAAGTTTAAGAAAAAACTTGTACAAACTACACTTCCAATCTGGAAACATGGCAATCAAAGCATGAAGAAAGCCTACCCAGAAATCTATGAGATGGGAATGATACTCTATAATGCACTAGATGAACCCAAAGATCCAGTTTACTATTCCGCGCCTGTCATCATCTTTGTAATAGGACCAAAAAGTAATGATATGTGTTGTTCACTTGCATGCGAGAACATGATGATTGCTGCAACCTCCCTTGGTCTAGGAAACTGCTATGTAGGATTTGGAGGAATGGTTAAAGGAAATTCTGAAATCAGTAAAACACTAGAATTGAAAAAAGATGAACGAATATACGGACCTATATTGATTGGTTACCCAAAAATAAATCCAAGCAAAGCCTTAGACAAAGCGCTAGAAAATATTAAACCAAATAAAAAAGAGCCCACAATTAAATGGATATAAAGAAAAACAATGCTTTTTATCCAAATTTTCTTGGGCAGAACAAACACATGATCTTTAGAAATTAGCTGTTCACTAATAGCCTGATGAAGCATACCATTTATTCAATTCTCTAATCACTTCATCAGAATAACCTTGTTTTTTTAGCTCAGTGAGCAAAGGTTCCGGAATAGATATCTTATCCATACTATTTTATGCCTCTAAGCAGAAACTGCAGATAAAAACATCTTAAATTATCACATATACTATAAACAAAAGTGCAACATAAGGAACATGTTGGAAAGACCGTTTCATAACATTTCTTTAATTTATTTCAAAATTTGGATTAGCAACTATCAATAATCCTAATTTTACAAAATTGAGATTTTCAGTCAGACAGGCCTAACCAGTGACCTTTGAAGATTCATCATGTGGATCGATGTAAGTTTCAAACCAGAGCTCAACATTAATGATTCTCCAAAGTATTTGTGCGAACCTCCAAGATTCTCCTTGGTCAAGTTTGTTATGTCGCAAAGAAGCGAACACTCGCATAATCTCTTCTGGATTGAACATGTGCCTTTCTCTGAATGTTTTTGATTGTATCATTTCTGATATTTCTGGATGGAGATTGACTAACCACTCGACAAAAGGTGCAGCTGTAGGAAATTTCCGCTTAGATTTACGAATTGATTCTGGAATCAGATTCTTCATTGCATTTCTTATTACATATTTCTTAATCCCCCGTCTTATCTTTTGGTTTGACGGTAGCAAAAGCATAAGTTCTGCGAAGTCTGAATCTAAAAAAGGATGACGCACTTCTACAGAAAAGGAAGAAAATAAGCGTTCCAAAGCCCCAGTATCTTTGGTTGCTCTTTTTGTCACTTCATCCATTGGAGATTCTTTCAAACGAGTAAATCTGCTCATCAAGTATGTCTTGTCAAGAAGACGTGCAAATCGATCAGTTAATCGAATTCGATCACCAGATTCCATTTTTGACCCCAGAAAAACACCTTTCAATATTCCTGCCAACATTTTAACCAGATTAAACCTTTCATATAAACTCGAATAGTCTTGTTGTACCAACATGCCTGCTATTTCTACAATGAAAGTTCCAATATCTCTGTTTTTCCAAAGAGATCTCAAATAAGCTACTCGATGCTGCTCGAAACCCCATAGGAATCCATCACTTCCGTTTCCCGTGAAGGCTATTTTGATTTTCTTTTTCTTTAATTCTTTAGCTACACAATAATGAAGATAAAAGTTAAAATGGTTAAAAGGTTCCTCCAAATGATAAACATAATCTTTAACTTCCTTCCATTTAGGCGAGATAGGAAGATAAACAAAATTGATCTCAACATTTTTAAACCTGCTGAATTCCTCGATATATGGTCTCTCGTTTTCCATTTTTGATGAACTGATAGCGGAAATTAGTGTATAATTGCGTTTGTTGCTATTTTTTGAGAGTTCATCAACTATGGAGGCAAGGGAAACACTGTCAACGCCTCCACTAAGACAAATCGCAAATTTTACTTCTTCTGGTAACATTTTCTTAATGGTGAAGCGAAATATATTCAAGAATTTGTAAGCAGAAACACCTTTACCCTTTGTGAGAAATGGGACCTGTGGAAGATGCCAATATCTCTTCACTCTAAATGTATTTGTTTTTAAGTTTAGCGTTGCATAATATCCAGGCAATAATTCTTTCACTTTAGCGAAGAAAGTGTCGCCATTTTGGTAATGATCTCCAGTTAGCAGGAATCTACGGATCATAGAATCATTAGGTACACAACGAACATTTGCGTCAGCAAACATGACTTTGATTTCAGAAGCAAAAATGTATTTCCCACTAATTCCATAATAATACAATGGTCTAACGCCAAATCTGTCTCTTGCACACAAAACCAACTTTTTAAGAGAGTCCCAAATACAAAAGGCAAAGATTCCATCTAGTTGCTTCAAGCATTTTTGACCCTTTTTTTCATAAATCTTTAGAACAAGTTCAGCATCTGAAATCATTTTAGAACTTTCGTAGCCCAACTGATTTTTCAGATGAGCGCTGTTATAGAGTTCTCCGTCAAAACAAATCCAAATACTTTCATTCTTATTGCCCAAGGGTTGAGTAGTCTGTTTGAAAGGGTCTTTGTGTGAAGCAACATTTCCGAGCGCTATCTCTTCCCTCACGAACCAACCCGATTCATCAGGTCCCCTTGCGCCCATAGCTTTGCACATTTCTTTAACTAATACAGTAGAATTCATTAGCTCGTAGCCCAGGAGTGCAACAACGCCACCCAAACAGTTAGCCCCAATGTATTTTCTTCACTCTGAATTAAAAATTTTTCATCAAAACAACGTATTGAAGCAAATCTGCCAAATAATTCTAGCAATTGAGGTTCCAAACACGAATTTTATGTAATCAAGAGAAGAGAAATCCACTCAATTATCTTTGAACTTTAATCTTTAGAAATAATACCCAGCTTTCAACTGTCATGAAAGATTTTTGCGTTTTCCAAATTAAGATGTTTAAGGTATTTTTGTCAAGAAACTTTGACCAAACACATTGTTTATAAACGGAAGCACGAAACTATTTTCTTACATATTTAATAAAATATATCAAACATTGAGACACTATTATGGCTGAAGATCCTAAATTAAATAATCTTTTTAATAAACTTGATAATAATAGAAGAAAAAGAGTAACTCTCCAAATAATGGTATGGATATTGGTCTTTTTTTTATCTCTATCAATTAACTCCTATTGGTATGTCAATCCCATAATAGTTATTATAGTATGGTCAACTATTGGAATAATTGTTACTTTCATAATCAATTATTATTATAAAAAAGAAGAAATCCAAATTCTAATTCAAATTAAACAATCAGCTTTATTTAACAAGAAGGATAAAAAAGAAACAAAAACAATGTAGAGCTAAATTTTATTTACTCAAACAATTTCTTTTTTAAGGTATTGCGTGGTTTTTTAAATTTTTTAAATTCTGAAAAATATATCATCAAAGGAAAGCCAAATAAATGAACTAGCAAACTTGTAAAGAAATGCTGTGTATTCCCAAAAATGCATTAGTGAAGAAACCTAATTTCATATTTACAGAACTATCCACTTAAAAATATGGAATCATAGGAAAAAATTTATTTTATAATAACTATTCAAGATTTATTGTTTTTAAAGCTATATATTTTATAAATTTTTATTATTACCGTTTTTTTCTAAATACCATTTAATAAACTTAAGAAAAGCAAGTGCCCTATGTGATACTAAGTTTTTTTCAGGAATAGACATTTCTGAAAATAACTTTGAATTTCCTTCAGGTTCAAAAATTGGATCAAAGCCAAAACCATAAAGAGAATTATCACTTATCTTTTTATATGTGATTTTGCCTCTTACAGTACCCTCAAATAGCTTAGGTTCATTCTCATCACTGTAACAGAAAGCAATAGATGATTTGAAAAATGCAGTTCTGTTTTTGACATTTTTCATTAGTTTAAGTATACCATAATTACCAATAGTTTTATACACATAAGCAGTATATGGACCAGGAAAACCATTTAAAGAATCAATAAACAATCCTGAATCCTCAACTAAAATAGGTATATTGTATTTCTTAAAGAGTTCAATAGCTATACTATATGCAATGTCTTTTAGACTTTCACTCTGAAGCTCGTTTTTTTTAAGCCGTAACATGATCATTGCGATATTATATTTTGATAGAATTACACGAGCTTCATTGAACTTGTGAATATTATTTGTTGCAAAAAAAACAATTCTATCGTTTATTTTAACCAAATTTTTATTTGACTTTTCTTTCTTCAATATAACGACCTCTTCGTTCTATTTCTTGAATCTTTTTAAGAATAACTTTTGCATGAGACTCGCCCATAATGATTGAATATCCTTCCATTATTTTCCTAAAAGAATCCTGAGCATAATTATTGTGGGTACTTTGCAATCCACGTTTCATAAGATGTAAATCAACTCCTCTAGCTTCTAATTCAACTTGTTTTTCAGCCAATCCGAAATCAATGAAAAAAAGTCTATCATTAACATCTAATATAATATTAGATGTTGTTAAATCTCCGTGAATTATGCCATAGCTATGGATCTTACCTATGAGTTTACCTATCTCTAAACATAAAGTTCTTCTTTTAGATAATGGTAAATTACTTAAAATATGCTTGATCTGTTTTCCAGAAATAAATTCCATTATGATAGACATTTTTTTAATATCAATCTGAAAAATTATTGGAGTTGATACACCAACTTTTTTAGCTTCATTCATCAATTGTGGTTCGTGTATCGTCCGATATTTTCGGAGCTTGTCATCTAAATTTGGATGACGATATTTTTTTACTTTTCTTGATTTAATAACAACTTCTTTTCCATACCAATGAGCTAGATAAACAGTTGCCTCTGCTCCTTTTTTCAGTATTATTTTTTGTTTATCTATTTTATCCAAGGAATATCAACCTGATCTAACCGCCACTTCAGTTTTACCATACTATCCTCAATAGGGGTAATAATACCATTTCTGTATGCTAATAAACCCGTCCAAGCAATCATTGCACCATTATCATGTGCAAATTCTGAAGGAACTGTGTTAAAATTAACTGAGTGATCTTTAGCAATTGAGCTGATCATATTTTGCAAACGTTTGTTTGCTGCTACACCACCAGTTAATAATATATCTTTTTTTTCGGTGTGTGTTAAAGCTCTTTCTGTTACTTCAGAAACCATTGCAAAAACATTCTCTTGAATACTATAGCATAAATCCTGTAACCTATACTTATTTTGGTGTAATAAATCAATAGCTGCAGTTAGTAAACCACTAAAAGAAACATCCATTCCTTTGACAACATATGGCATCGAGATTAAGTTTTTTCCATCAATAGCCATTTTTTCCAATGCAGCCCCAAGAGGAACACCTTTTTTGTATTTTAATCCAGCTTCTCTTGCAAAAACATCTAAACAATTACCAAGAGCTATATCTAAGGTTTCACCAAAAATCCTATATTTACCTGAATCAAAAGCTGAAACAATGGTGTTTCCTCCTGAAACATATAATGTCACGGGGTCTATCGCTTTTGTTTTTAGTTTTCCTATTTCTATGTGTGCTACAGAGTGGTTTACTCCAACTAATGGAATACCTAAATAAGTCGCCATTGCACGAGCAATAGTTGCTCCGGTTCTAAGACATGGACCTAGTCCTGGGCCTTGTGCAAAAGCTATAAGACCTAAATCGGATGGGTTTATTTCAGCTAGAATAAAAGCTTTGTTTAGAATGTCAGAGGCCACTTTTGCATGATGTCTTGCAGCCTCCCTTGGATGTATCCCTCCTGTATTAGGTATGTAGGCGTCCGAGATGTTTGCTAATATTTCTCCTTTTTTATCTGATATACCTACACCAAAATCATCTGCTGTTGATTCAATGCCTAAACAATAAATTTTATTTGGAGATTTTTTCATTGTTTTTTTTCATCTTCTTAGGATACATATTTTATTTGGATCTAACGCATATATTAATGGATATTTGGAACTGAGAAACCATGCCAAAACGTAATGACTTAGAACAAAAAGCTCTTCAATTCGTAATCAACACGGGAAGTAAGGGGGTTCTCCAATCGGAATTATGGAGAGAATTGGAGGCATCCAGTAGAGAAGGATCTAGAGTTGCTATCAAACTTGAAGAAAAAGGTTTGATTCAACGTGAAAAAGAATTGCAAGGAGGAAGATGGACTTATAGGCTTTTCCCCAAAAGATTACCATCATCAATCGAATCCATAGCTGATTGCCCATGTTTATTATGTAAAGATAATCCAAGATGTGACCCTACCACAACCATTTCTCCGAAAAGATGTATTAGGCTAACAAATTGGATATTAAATTTAGATAATGACGGCCAAGCAGGAGAGGAGGAAGAGGTTAATTCCGAAGGCTTGGAATCAGAATAGAAAACAAGAATTCTATTATAGAAAAGCAAAAAGAGAAAATTATCGTTCGCGAGCTTCATATAAATTAGCTCAAGCGATAAATAAATATCATTTTATTAATAGAAACGACATCGTGGTTGATTTAGGTGCAGCTCCTGGAGGTTGGATTCAGGTTGCAAGAAAAAAAGTTGGAAAAAGAGGGATTGTGCTGGGAGTGGATTTAAAACCTATTGACCCTTTTAAGCAAGAATACATTAGAACAATAATAGCTGATATTAATAGTCCCTCAATAGTTATCCAGATTCAAGATTTTCTTCCTAGGAAAGCAAATGTAGTCATTTCGGACGCAGCACCAAATATCTCTGGTATTTGGGAAGTAGATCAAGCAAAGCAAATTGATTTAGCGGATAAAGCCTTGGAGATTTCCTTAAAAATACTAAAACCTTCAGGCAACTTTTTTACTAAAGTATTTGAAGGTGCTATATTAAATAATTTTATAAAAAAGGTAGAGAAATATTTCACATTAGTTAAATTAATAAAACCGAAAGCAAGTCGAGCAAAGAGTGCTGAGATGTATCTCTTAGCGATAGATATGAAATCAGAGAAAAAGGTTGAAAATAAAAACAAAGAAGAAATCCTTTATTTGGCAAGAGGGGCTTCAAATTGATATGGGACTTTTGGAAAAAATATTCGTATAAGCGCAAGAGAATACTATCAGTTATTATAATATTAATAATAGCTCTAATGGTAACAGCTACGGGTTTGTTAGTATCAATAAATTTAGAGGAAGCAGAATCTATAAAAAAGAATCTCAATCAGACTATCAATTATTTAACAGAAGAAGGGGGAATTGTACAATTTATCTTTGGGAATAATTTTATGATTTGTTTATTAATGTTTATTCCCATAATTGGTCCTATAATAGGGTTTTACGCTTTATTTAATACAGGAATTGTAATAAATGCTATTGCTATAGTTGAGGGATATCCCACATCATTAGTTTTTACGGCACTTTTCTTAACTCCTGTTGCTTGGATTGAATACATAGCCTATTCAATTGCTATCAGTGAAAGTGTTTGGCTATTTAGACGATTCACACAAAAAAGAGGGAGAAGTTGGCTTAAAATTACGAGCATATTTATCTCGATTTGTGCAGCATTATTAGTGTTGGGTGCAATAGTTGAAGCTATAATAATACTTGCGGGAACTTAAAGTTGAAAATCGCATTGAGATGTATATAATTAATTTATTTTTATTATTTTTAGTGACATATCTAATGATTTAACACTATGAGTCAACTCACCTAGACTTATGATGTCAACTTCTGCAGAAGCATAATCCATGAAGTTTGTAAAATTGATGCCTCCGCTTGCCTCTAAGAGTAATTTTCCATAATATCCTTCTTTTTTTAACAAATGCACTGCCTCTTTGATTTCTTTTATTGAAAAATTATCAAACATTATAATTTCCGCACCAGCTTCAGCAGCAATCATTACTTCATTAATTTCTTTGACTTCAACCTCAATTTTTTTACAAAATGATGTTCGTTTTTTTGCTATTCTTATCGCCTTCTGAATATCTCCTGCTAAAGCTATGTGATTATTTTTTATTAATATCATATCAGCTAGATTCATTCTATGAGTATCTCCGCCACCAATAAAAACAGCTTTTTTATCGAAATAATTTAATCCAGGAACCGTTTTTCTTGTAGCTGCAAGTTTGGTATCTAATTTTGATGCGCGCAATTTCTTAATTATTTGATTAGTTATCGTTGTGATTCCACTCATCCTAGATAATATATTTAATATCGTTCGTTCAATTGAAAGAATTGTTTTAGCATCACCAGAAAAACTCATAATTATTTGATTTTTGGATACTTCACTTCCATCTAATATATAAGTCAGTAACTTCAGACTTAGAGATTCGACTAATATAATTGCTTCTTCAATCCCAGCAACTACACCATCTTGCTTGACTTGAATTTCTGCTTTTGCATTTAAGGATTCAGGAAGAAGTATACTCGATGTTAAATCTCCTTGCCCTATATCATCAATAAGCAAGTTTAATAGTTTCTTTTCTAAAATTTTTCGCGGAATAAACATAACTTGTAATCCTTCTTTCTTCTTAAAATATTTGTCCAATTCTAGGATTTTGGAAATAACTAAAATAGATCCAAACCTCTTAAATAAAAATAATATGAGACTGATGATGTGTTGTTCCGAGATTGGTTTAGGCCATGTGTACCGAATAATGTCATTAGGTAAAAAACTAATAAAAAATGGTCATGAAGTCTCATTTTTTTCGGGCGGAAAAGCTTTCCAGCTTCTCCAAAGAGAATTTAAAGATGTAAATTACTGCACACCTGTATTATGGTATGAAAATTCTCGAGGAATACTAACTTATGCATCATTAATGAATATCTTACTCCCATTACCCATTTTCAATATTGAAAAAAATAAGCTCGAAATTAAAACCTCAAATGCGATGGAAACAGTGCATCGATATTATGATTTAAGACAGCAAATCCGAAAAAAAAGACCTGAATTAATCATTGTAGACGGAGATATACACGCACTTCGTTTAGCTTCCCGATGGAAAATTCCCTCAGTGTATATTACAAATGTTATTAGACCCAGCCATGATTTTTCACCCATTTTTTATCCTGGTGAGAGAGTTATAGAACGATACTTAAAACATTGTTTAAAAGTTATAATTCCTGATAATCCACCACCATATACAATTTGTGAATTTAACCTTGGGAATATAGAAGATATAGGGATCAGAGAAAAAGTAGAGTTTGCTGGAAGTTTCGTAGATACTACACCAGTACAAGGACACCGAAGACATGTTTTTGCTCCGATAAGCGGACCTTACGGAACAAGAGCAAAATTATCAAAACTAATACTACCAGTTCTTAGAGATTTAAAAATAAGAAGCATAGTGAGTTTGGGAGTAAGGGATAGAAAAGAAATAGCTAGAAAAAAAGATGTTGAAATTCATCCTTGGTTATCATTAGAAAAACGAGCTGTTTTCATGAAAAATGCTAAAATTATAGTTTTTAGTGGTGGTCATGGAACTTGTTTTGAAACGGTAAAATATCAAAAACCGAGTATTTGTATTCCTACGCAACCTGAACAAACAGGAAATGCAGTTAAGTTGGAAAAATTAAATTGCTCTATTTTAGTAAGAAATCAAAATGAATTGAGAAAAGCATTTGATACAATTGAATCAGAAAGTAAAGAGTATAACAGTAAGGTGAGAGAATTAAATAATTTTTCAAGGAAATTCAATGGCTTAGCTCAAACAGTAAAAATCATTGAGTCATTATAAAACAAGAATTTCTCTTATATTAAAAAGTTTTCCGCCTTATTTTGCCTTGTGGTTTAATTTCTTCAAAAATTATAGCATTAAATTTATAGATTTTAGTATCTTGATCGTGCCAACTATCAGGATGTAATCCTGCTTTTAAGCAACATTGAGAAATAAACTCTTCTTCATCCCAGCCCCATTCGATAGGAACTTGTGGTAAAAGCAGTCCTTTAGATGGCCCCTTTTCCACTATTAATCCATCTTGACCTATTATTATATGCCTAGAATAATCTAATGGATTATCCACTTCTATAATTACAGGTGGAGTTAATATGCTAATTTCAAATACTAAATTAGTTAGTTCTTTTTGATCTATCGGGAAAAATCTTGGATCATTTATCGCTGCATTTATTGCAGAATCAATTAGTGCTTTAATTAGAATATGAGTTGGATAAGGATAACCGATACATCCCCGCAATTGTTTTTTATCATTTTTAATGGTACTTATTGTAACAAAAACACCAGCAGCATTATTTAGAAGTTTTTCTGGAGTATTTTTAGGAGCTCTAATTGTTTCTCCTGAAGTTATTTTTTTTAAAACGGCGTCTTTAGCAAGATTTAATAGAAAAAAACCTTCCTCATCAGTTAATTGAAAAGAAATACTGACAAGCCTCCGCCTATTTGTTACTATTATGCATTAATAATAAAAAATTACAGTCAAAAATTAAGAGTTAGATTTTTATTGATTCCTTTTTAATACCATCTTTTGAAATTAATAAGAAGTCAATTCCATCGCCGCTCATCGCGTCTCTGCTTATTGCTGATTTAATTGCTTTAGATACAATTACTTTTGCTTCTGTAAGATTAAGATTATCTTTGTAACTCTCCTCTAGAACTCCCATCGCTATTTCGGTTCCAGAACCCACTGCAGCATATTTATCAGGCAACAATGAACCCAAAACATCTAAAACAAATAGGGAGGGACCCTCTTCATCAATTCCTCCAACAATAGTTTGCGTGATCAAAGGTGCATATCTCCGATTAAATAGAATATTAGCCATCAATTTTGCTGCAGCTCTTACAGAAATTGGACGTCCAACATCCATGCTAAACAGATTAGCTTGAGCCTCAACTTCTCTAGTTAAGATTTGCATATCTCCAACAAGACCTGCACATGCTACACCTATTTGATCTGTTATTTTGAAGACTTTCCGACCCCCCTTGCTCATGACAAAATGACCATAGGTCACACGTTTTTCTGAAGCTAAAATTACACCATCAGTGCAAACAACACCAATTGTAGTCGCTCCAGGAATCCAAGGAATTCCTCCTTGTTGGACTTGCTCGTTATATCCTTCCATGATTTTGAACCTTTCCGTTGGTATGTATACAAGATTGCCTATTAAGTTTACTATATGTGTTAATAAGAATCGAGGATTTAATAATAAAAAAATTTTGTAAATTAAATCTAATTCATTCCAATGAAATAGAAGAAATCCAATTATTGATTGAATAAAAGAATCAAAAATCATAAAAGTCACTTCCAATCAAGCTCACTATGGTGTTAAAAATATGAATAATCGTGGATTATATGTTGGAAGATTTCAACCTTTTCACAGAGGTCATCTTAAAGCTATAAAAGAGATTCTGAAAGAGGTGGAAGAATTAGTTATTGCAATTGGTAGCGCACAATACAGTCATAATGCTCATAATCCTTTTACAGCGGGTGAGAGAATAACCATGATTCGTTTAGCTTTAAAAGAAGCGGATATAGAATATTCTAGAATATGGATAATTCCGGTTCCAGATGTTCACTTGCACATGCTTTGGGTTTCTGCTTTAGAAGGGTATACACCAAATTTCCAAGTAGTTTATTCTAATGAACCACTAACAAGAAGACTTTTTACTGAAAAGAAGTATGAAGTTAAAAAAATACAATTTTTCGAACGAAAACAGTATAATTCAACTTTTATTAGACAAAAAATGCTTAAAGATGAAAGTTGGAAAAGCTTTATTCCAAAAAGTGTGGTTGATTATATTATAAAAATTGATGGAATCAATAGACTTCGAGATTTGGCTCGAACTGATTATCTCTAAATATAAAAATAATATTTTATTAAAAGGTTAATTATTATTTTGTTTGAGTTCATGATGGTTTATTCATTTTTTTCATATTTCAACTTTTATAAAATCTAATATCCTTGCATTATTCATTTCTTTTTTGTAGCTATAATCGTTAATACAAAAAATGTTGATATTAGAAGATAATTTTTAAGCATCATAATTAGATTAAAACCCTGCTTTCACTGGATCTAAAGGTTTTAAGATTTCTCTAAGCAATATTGTTGCATAAGAGCCTTTATTTAGCATAAAATTAATATTTATACGATTTTCGGATCTATTTGATTCTGAAAAAACTTTTTTCAATTTAAATTTTTTTAATGGTATATTGATTGCACGTAAATTACCCCTTCCACTAATTCGGGGCATTTTTTTAACTCTAAAATTTTCAGGAGTAATACCTTCAATTTCGAAAATATTTTTTTGCATTTCACCAATTTTCCCAGAAGAAAACCCTTGTTTAAATCCGACAAGAGGCAATGCAATACACATTTTTTCAAGTTTGATTGATTTATTTATTTTTTCAATATTTTCAATGTTTACAAGTTTGCCTGTTTGTGGCATGGGCAATCCTGACCTGTCTATATTTACAGCAAAATCTCCAATTGTTGCCTTTTTAAATGAAAATCCTTGCTCAATTCTTTTACTTAGAAATAAATTATACAAATAAGATTGATAAGCTTGAATAAATAGCATTTGAAGTTTAAAAGGAAGCCTCTTAAAAGCTCCAGTAAAATCATTTGGTTTTTTAGATAGATGATTAAGGATTAACCTTTCAAAACGCAGTTGTTTAGGAAATTTATGCAAAGATTTTTTAAAATCTTGTGTTCGAGCTAAATCTTTTCTAGCTTCTCTTGAATAAGGATTTTCCAATTTACTACAATTTACTAAATAAGTCAAGATAGCTTTTTTAAAATCATCTTTAATAATGGCTTTTCCCACCAAATGTGTAATAGGACGAATTGTACCAAACCTTTGATAACCAAAAAAATTAGGAATTCCACCTATTTCATTTAGTTGTTCAATAGTTTTTTTTATTGTCGTTTTAATTTCAAGTTCAGATGAATCAAGGTTATTAATATTAATTTTAAAATTGTTACCCAAGAGGTAATATGAAGACAAATGTTCACGAACATATCCTATCGGATAGAGAGTAAGGTCGCTGAGTTTATGAGATGTTATGTTTTCTATCAAGCTGTCTTCTATTGTTATGTATTGAGCAGTGATGGCTTTAGCATCTTTTATTCCTGCAAAACAAATTTTATTTTCATCAATTTTTAATTCACTGGAAATATATCTAATACCTAGCAAAGTATCCCAATTTCGTTTTATTAAAACGCAAAGTAAATACTTATTAATTTTTAATGAAGAAGAAAGAACTGAAAAGTTAGGTCTTTTATCTATTTTTGCAATTGAACCATCAACAAGAACCTCTTCGACAATAAAATCATCAATTGAGTTCTTTATAGATCCACTTAGACCTTTATTTTTTGTTGCATAATTACAAATGCCGAGAACTTTATCAATTCTCGGAACCTGCATTTTAGGAACACCTTTTGGTCAAAGTAATTTAAGTTCTCCAGTTAATCTATCGATTTTGTCAGCAGGCGCTGGACCTATACCTAAGCAGGTGATTGTACCTTCAGGAATCTGAGTTAAACCTTTGTCAATAATTAATGCATGAGGTAGTCCCAAATTAGCTGCATCCTTCTCAAATTTTAAAAGCTCTTTTTCATCTTTTACTTTAACTGCTATTTTACGCTGACCCTCTAGTATCCATGCTTTGAACCAATTTCTATAATGTGTACGAGCTTTAATAGCAGCTGAAACAGCTGCATGTCCAGCTTGAGAAGCAATCTTTCCTTTGCTTAAATTCAAATCTCTACGGAAGATTATTACTTGTTTATAATCGAATTCAGGCATGATTATTGTTCCAACTATCTTTAGTGGATGTTATGGCGGATATAAAATGTTTGCAAATATATTGCTAATAAATAAAAAAGAGTAATAGAAACTTCAGGTTTTAGTATAGCTTTTAATAACGTGCGTCCTTGTAAATCAATTTCATTAACGTTCCTTATTGAATTGTTTAATCCAATCCTTTTGCAAAACCTTAAGATTTTGCTGAATTTATTATCAGAGAGAGAGTTTAAGAAGGCTCGGATTTTTAGCATGACAAGAAAATCGAAATTAAAAGCGTTCATATAATTAATCTGATAAAGTCTAAGAATGTCACTTGAAAAGTTGTTATTATCAATGGCCATATTGGCTATGTTAGCTGCGATGATTGAGCTTCTTAATCCGAAAAGTATTCCTCCACCAGTGGTTGGTTTAACAAGAGAAGCGGCATCACCTAACACCATAAAACCATTTAAATATAATTTTGGAATTGGACCTCCTAATGGTATTGAATGGAATTCTTTACTAATGATTTTGGCTTGAGATAAATATTTTGAAGCTATTGGATGTTTAATCATGAGCTTTTTTAAGAAATCATTCGGATTTCCAATATTAGTAGCAAGTCCAATTTTCGCAGTTTCATCTTTTGTTGGAATAAGCCAAGCATAAAAGCCAGGAGCATAATCCTTTCCGAAATACACATCTACCGAATTAGATTGCAGATTTTTGATATTTTCGACTTTAGCGTTAACAGAAAAAACAAGTTTTTTAGGATTCAAAGGTACTAACTTTGTTTGTTTTAGGAGTCTAGATGAGATCCCCTCCGCATCAAATACTATTTTTGATTTAAAGATTTTTTTGGATCCATTATAGTTAACTTTTACACCTTTAACAAAACCATTTTGTATTATCAGCGATTGAACTCTTGAATTTAAATTAAAGATTGCACCAGCATCTTGAGCCTTATTAAAAATGTATTTATCAAAAAGCTCACGATTAACAGCACATGTAACCGGTTTGGATAATTTTACTGGAAAAGAAAAACCATCTTGTGAATAAAAATTAGCTACGGAAAATTCATTCTCAACAATTTTCCTAGGCAACGGATATAGACCCAAATGTCTAAGACTATTAATGCTTAAATGCCCAGCACAATGATTTGGAATACCAATTTCATGATGTTCTTCAAAAACTGTAACTTTTTTCCCTAATTTTGACAATATTAATGCTGCAAAAGAACCGACAGGTCCTCCTCCTATAACTATCGCATCATGCATCTCTGTCATGATCAGCACGCTAGAAGTAATCTAGGGATTCTGGATAAGTTCTATACGCCTCTTTCCTCTAGTCAGAGAAACGGTATTTATTTTTCCTCCAACTTCTAGCCTAAGTAAAAGTTCGTTAAAATCTTTATAACCCAAATCGTCAAATTCTCTTTTTAATTGATCAAACAGTTCAGCGTCTGTAAGATCACCTTTCTTATTAAGAATTTCTAATATCACATAATAAGCAGGACGTGTTTTCCAAGTTTTGATTTGAATTTTTCTCACTCTCACTATGCAAC
>Ga0209742_10000656_pt1 | contig 17667 bp, 45 predicted proteins | sample DeeMarSeWOR38_10_FD_187462 | JGI IMG/M metagenome (GOLD analysis project Ga0209742, IMG submission 187462) | Marine sediment microbial communities from White Oak River estuary, North Carolina - WOR-3-8_10 (SPAdes) (version 2) | ecosystem: Environmental > Aquatic > Marine > Intertidal zone >... | reverse complement strand
CTACAATTTTTAAGGTAACGGGGGCTATAATAACTCTTCCTTCTAACTGAACTTTTAATTCTAATTAGAGTTATTAATTTCCCTCATTTTGATTATTGAGGCTATAGGGATTCTTCCTTCTCTTATATCAAACAGATAACCATATAGAGTCCCTGATTTCCTCACTTTTATAAGGAGACACATTAATGAATAATAAGAATTATTACTCAACTCATTATCCAGAGAATTCTGTACTTCTAAGACGTAAAAACAAGCTAATCATTGTACCCAAGAAGGGTGAACTATCCATAAGAATCCTTGCTACTATACTTAAGAACTTGGAGCAGCTTGGATATACTCTCTCAAAAGATATCATCGATATTCTTAAAACCTATCCAGTAGAAGAAGCACAAAATTTCTATGAGTGGACAGTGCAGAATCTCAAAGTTCTGGTAGGGGCCAATGTAAGTTATAAACCTATGTATCCCAACTTTCCAAAACAGGTAATGGAAGCTTCTGATGCTGAGTTGTTTATTAATGCTATTCTTCATTATTTCGGTGATTGGGTTGGAGTACGGATCATGCCAGAGTACGAAGTAGAAGAAAGACCAAGACTCTTGGAAAAGACGACTTTAAAGGTTATTGGTCTGGGTACTCCTGCTGACTTGTTTGAAATTTTCATTAATTTAGTGGGGGCTAAATCCTCTATTTCTGAATCTGATAAAGAAGATGTGTCCTGGTTTGTGAACCGATATCCTCAAATGTTACCAAATATTTTACCTGAGGAAATTCCCCATAAGGAAAATTTATCCTATGTATCAGGAGTCATCCTCCATGCAACAAAGAATTTTTCTCTTTTGACCAAGTATTATAAGACAGCAACCGATGTCCTGAGGTTGGCTACAGCCTTATCTGGTGGTGATGTCAGTTTAGCTACTAATTCCACCTTCACCATGTTTAGGAGACCAGATAGAAAATTCCTATTGGGCCTTCTCGATGGTTGTAAGTATGCTGTTGAAGATATGATGAGATATCGTACCAAGTGGATACGACTTGGAGAGATCCTCCACCCAGGGGATTACAAAACCAAATTCCCAAGAGCTTATGAAGCTTTCAAGCTTATCCGTAACGAGAGGAAGCCTGTAAAGACTTTCAATTCTGAAGTAGAAGAAGCTCTTAAGTACAATAGAGTTTCAAAAGCTGTTAATCTTCTATTAAAGAGACCTGGGGAATATGCCCGAAGACTGGATAAACTGGTACGTACTGGGACTTATACCAAGAAGGTTGTAAATTCATTCAAGAATATCTCCCAGGATATTTCTACTCCTGTACTTCTTCAGGTGATGGAGCATTTTAAGAATCGAAATAATCCTAAGGAGCTTAGGGTTTTCTTTCCTAAGGGTACATTAGCCAAAGCAAAGGCTATTGACTATAATCTCGATAATATTAACCAAGATGCATGTGACAGTATTGTCAACACTTGTAGAGGTACTTTGGTTAAGAGGTTTAAAGAACTTCCATCCTTGGGAAAAGTTTATCTTGAGAGTGATCTGAAGAATTTCCTTGTTCCTTTTTCCCAAAGGTCAGCAACAAAAGCCCTTAAGACGATTGTTCGGGGATCATCTTTAGATCTACCTGGTGGAAATACTGTTAGGTTCTTTATCTGGTGGAAAAATATGGGTAAGAGTACAAATGATTACTGTTATGATGGAAAAAGGGTCGATATTGATCTCTCAGCAGTTATGTATGATGGTGACTGGAATTATAAGGAGCATGTTTCCTATACCCAGTTAAGAGGACATAGCTATGGAAACAGTAGATACTCAGCAGTCCATAGTGGTGATATTACCTCTGCTCCAAGAGGGGCCTGTGAGTTTATAGATATTGATATCAACTCAATAAAACGTTATGGTGGACGGTACGTAATCATGAATGTATTATCCTTCACTAATCAAAAATTCTGTGATATGCCTGAGTGCTATGCAGGATGGATGATGAGAAAGAATCCAGGATCAGGGGAAATCTTTGAACCCAAAACGGTACAGAACAAGATTGATCTCTCTGCTGATACTACAATCTGTATGCCACTAATTCTCGACCTCAAAGAGAGAAAGGTCATCTGGCTTGATTTAGCACTCAAGAAAACTCCTGGATTTCGTAACAATATCGAAACTAATTATGGAAACATCACGGTAATTGGTAAGGCCATGACTCAATTGGTTAAACCAAACCTTTATGATCTCTTCCAAATGCATGTGGAAGCCAGGGGTGAACAAGTTTACAATATGAAAGATGCTGATACAGTGTTTGTAACAAATGACTATGATGTTCCCAGAGTCAAAGAGATTGAAAATGATGGGGAAGAGGCCAAGGAAATTGAAGTAGTAACACCATTTGACCTTGATGTCATCATGGCAAAGTATCTATAGGAGGTGTAGTATGGGAATTGAGAGTATTTCATTCTGTGGTAGTTCTGAAGTAGAAGAGGAAAAAGGACATACCAAATTTGAGTTTATCAAGGTACGTCTGGCAGCTATTAGTCAAGAACTACTGGATATAAGAGCCATGCTAAGTGATATGGAAGAGGAATAATATGGGACTCAAAGTTAGAGACTATCACTGTAGACTTAAGGGGACGAATGAATATACCGATATAGAGATTTCTGTTCTTATAGAGGCCAAGACTTTTGATAGTGCTGTCCTGAAAGCTATGATTATGTATGATAAAGAAATTGGTTTTGAAGTAGATGATCCAATCACAATAGAAGTTGAGGATGCCTTTAGTGAAGAAAAGAAAGTTTTTGTTATGGAGAAAAGGTTAAGAGTGGAGTATGTCTACAGAGAGGAAAGTTAATTTAATCCATACAATATAAAAAGGAGAAACATCATGCCAGCATTATATTTCATAGGGATGTGTTTGGGGATAGGACTACTCATGATTACTTTGAGTAAGAAATTACTTAAGAAAATAATCGGAGGAGTCCTTATTCTTATTTTTGTTATCATGATTTTTCCATCATTCCCACACATATTCAGGAATACTTATATCATTCGGGTAACTTCTTTACCCACTCCCCCACATATTACAAAAATTGATAAGAATAATAAACCTATTCCAAATGGAGGAAGTAATTACCGTGTTTTAGGGATCAATCATGACACAGGTAAAGGGATAGCTTTCAAAAATTTTGACTCCTGGTTGGAACTTAAAAAGAATAGTGCCAATCTCCAAGCTATATTTGAAATTGGTAAGGACTATGAAGTTTTAGTCTATGGTTTCAGAATTCCTTGGTTTTCCGTATATCAGAATATTATAAAAGTTGAAGCATTGAAAGGATACTAATTATGGATATTAAAAACCCTCTCGATGCCCTGGATCTTACCATAGATTTATGGGAAAGAATGGCTAATATCAATAAGAAAAAGTTTGATAAAGCACGTCATGACTCAACAGAATCAGCATTCTTTCTTATTAAAAAGTTGGTATTACGGGAAGGAGAGTATTATAATAGTCTATGTCCATTATGTGAATTTCACTATTTTCATCTTTCTTGTCCGTTTTCTGCACCTGCTTTAGTTATTAATGGAAGGGAAATTGATGGTTGTGGTACTGGATGTGGAAAACAAAATTGTCTTAATAATTTACTCGGAGCTATACGTAAAGGGGATTTTCAATCTTACAAGAACAAAATACAAATTTGTATTGGTGTCTTGAAAAGTAAAAGGAAGCAATTAACCAGATGAGTTTTAAAGATTTTGTTGATACGTTTATAGTCATCTTATTGATAATTTTTGTTTTGTTAGGATTACAACTAAACCATCTTTTATCAATTTTATATAATAAAATAAAGGAGTTCAGAAAATGAAAAGGCCAGTGTTTTTGGTAGCAGAAACAGAAGAGGAAGCATGGGATCAGTGTATCATGGTCTGGGAAGCTATTTGTGCATTATCCGATGATGAACTCAATATAGTAATAAAAAAGACAAAGGAGCATAGGTATCATGGAGTAGACATCATCTTAAAAGATTATGTTTTTGCTAAATATAATTGGCATATTGATTCACACGATAGATGCCCCTTCTGTGATTATTACAAATATGGGAGTGACTGTCCGTTGTCAGTCCCAGATGACCGTAATCCCCATCATTGTGATTATGGGTGTGTAACTTCTTATTCTTATAATTCACTGGGGGATAGAAACCTATCAGTAGAAGATATTAGGAAATTTAGCTGTAATTTCCTAAGGGAGATAAAGAAGGCCATAAGTGAAAAACGTAAAGGACAGATTTATTCAAGTAGCGATTGAAGAGGCCAAGAAAAGTGACCACAGTAGGTATAAAGTGGGGGCTGTAATCTTTGACAAAAAGCACCTCATCTCTAAAGGTCACAATTATACTCAGAGATCAGCTAAACATCTGCATCCTAAATTCCAAAAGTGGCCTGGAAGTGTTCATGCAGAAGTTGACACTATTCTTAAGGCCAAAACTGAATTAAGGGGCCTATCTATTTTTGTTGTACGTATAGGGAGTGATGACAAATTCAGGAATTCTCGACCGTGTAAATATTGTAGAATATATTTAAGGCATGTTGGTCTAAAGCACATTTATTACTCGATAGATCATTATCCTTATATAGAGGAACTGAAGATTTCCGACTAATATACCGATAAGTAATTAGGAGGTAAAAACAATGATTCCTGATTACTTGAAACGAAGGGTAAGAGCAGAAGTTTTTAAGTGTCTCAGGATAGCAGAAGAACATTATGGTAAAGAATTTCCTACTCCCAAAATTTTATTTACTTTAAGGAGTCGTACTGCTGGAACATATAAGTGTAAACAAATTAAATATCGTAATTCTTTTACCAGAGAGGTTATACGTACAGAAATTTCTCATGCTATAAATTTTAATCCATATATAATAAAACATAATTTTGACGAATTCATAAAGATGACCCCTGCTCACGAAGTAGCCCATTTAGTAACCTTGCAACTTTATGGTACTTTAGGTCATGGGCCTTTGTGGAAAGCAGTAATGACTGAAACTTTTGGAAAAAATGAGGAAGAGAGTAAACCATTACATAGTATGGAAACTCCCAAGAAACTTTACTATATCTATGACTGTAGCTGCAAAAAGCATTATATGTCAAATATAAGGCATAACAAAATAAGAAAAGGATTTAAATATAGGTGCAAACATTGTAAAGGGAGTTTAACCTTTACTGGGCAAGTGGAATGGAGATAATATGAAATATAAAGCTACTTGTTGGATGATGATCATGGATAATAAGAATACTCTCATACCCCTACAAGCAGAATTTGAGTCGGAGAGTCTACCATGTGTAATGACCATAAATAGCCTTTACCACCTGGGGGAAGATGCTTTATTAGAACTTGCTGGTGGATGTGAGAAAGTAGCGAAGATTCTCGATAATATAACAATTTGGAGAGAGAATAAGTTTGGTATTTGGACTCCATTGAAGATTTATGATTAATGTGCCGATATATTAAATAGAAGGCAAACATAAACTCTAAAAAAGGAGATATGAAATGCCCAGGTACAAATTTTATTGGAAAGACGGATCAGAGTGTGAGGGAGAAGGTTCTTCTCCTGAAGATGCTTTTACCCATTTGGGATATGGTGCTGGTGCAGCAGAAGCACTGGATTACTTTGATCCTATTGAAGAAACTGAAGAAAAGCCTGAACATCCTTATCCAAACTCTGAGAGACAGTTTTTTATCTCAACAAAGAATGGACAGGTTATTCAAAAAATTGCTCGTGAACTTATTTCCATTGAAGATATGAGTGATTGTTATAATCCCTTCTATGAAGATGATGATCCGTGGATAAAAATTTTCTACTATGAGAAGAAAACCAAATCCTTCAGGGAAGCAGTTATTCGGGGATGTTGGCATAATTGTCATGATCCTCTCTATATTGCAATCGTGGATAAAGAAACTGGAAATACCCTGGCTGATGGGTATGGAACTGATCATTAAGGGGGATCTATGAGAACAACCTGTAAACAGTGTGGAGCACCACTCCCAAAATGTCATATAAATGCTTACTACGGATGGTGCAATAAACATTGTAGAAGGAAATGGATTGAAAGACATAATAAAAAATGGCAAAAAATGAAAAAACGTCAAAAGAATGCTTACTATGGATGTGGGGGAGCATTTGACTATGAAGGGAACTCAGTATGAAGACAAAGTATACCAAACCTTTATACACAGAAATCAATGGAAAGAAAGTTTGTGTCTGGCTTAAGAAGGATGAAGATGGACACATTTGTTTGTGTGTAGACGATAAGTATTTTCCCATTGGTTTTGATGAGGATTGTTGGCATCTTCTTGAGATTATCCCTGAAGATGGAACCATTGAAAGATGTGGTGGATTGGACGAAGAAATATTCCCTAAGCAGATTGGTCTTGAACTTGATGGGGACAAAATAAAAATAGAATAATGGAGGAGGTCATGGCTAAGAAACTTAGTCCCGATGCCAGGTGGCAGAAACAAATGAGGAAACGTGAGATTAAGGAAGAAGCAGCTATTCAAAAGATGCTGAATACCATGACTGGACGTGACCGTCCTGAGTATAATGTCTTTATTGTAAAGGAAAAGTCACTATGACAAAAGATGTTGCAATAACCCTCTTTGGAAAGTGGGTAAATGAAAACTTTCCAGGATGTGGTGTATGTTGCCTTAAATCTGAGGAGATAAATGAAGGTTGGAAATTTATTTGTTTATCTCCCCTGGGTATCTTTATAGTTTATAAAAATGATGGCAAGGTTTATCAATGGAGAGAGGATCTATGAAAAAGGAAAAAGTTCAATACACAGAAGTAGATATGGAAATAGTTGGAACCTGTAAAATATGTGGATGTAAGGTCAGACGGAAAGACCTTACTACTACCCCCAGACAAGAACCCCGTAAAGCTGTCTATCATGAGAGTTTTGGAGTAGCTTGTGCTCGTCATATAGGAGTAGCTGACCTTTATGAGGAACTCTGGAAACAGACTGAAAAAGAAATTGAGGAAATACAAAATGGATAAAAAAGACCTTGACAGGGTTGTTGACTTACTCAGTAATTTATTTAAGGATAAGGGCCACAAAATTCATTTCATGGGTATGGAACCTGTACCTGAGGCAGAAGCACATGAATGTGAATATCCAGATTGCCCAGATAAGGGACTCTGGAAAACTGAAATGGGAAACTTTTGTTACAAACATATTCAAATGATTTTCCAGAAGGATGCCCAATTACATTTTGGGGAAGCTGAAGATGTCTGAAGAATATAGAGAAGATTGGGCAAAGGGAGACTCCTTAATTAATTTCACAGTCAGAATGACTCCTGATTTTTTGAGAGAACTACAGTCAATGGCAACAATTAAACAAATGTGTGGAAATCTTACATCTTTTGACCCATTTCATGTCTTAGGATTAAGTGTAATTGTTGGTCTTGATAAAGGTAAAAACGAAATAGCTATCCGATCTGAAAGAGAAAAAGAAGCAGACGAAAGGAATAACAAAAAATGACAAAGTATATATGGAAAGGTGATCCTAAAGATGTTGAATTATGTGATATCCAAAATGAAAAAACTGGGGAATGCTTATTTGTCAGGGGATTAATATGCCCTGGATTTATCAAAAAAAAATGTTGTTTTAGTAGAAGGGAATTTCTTGAGGGTTTATCTCAGGATATTATTGATAACCTGGAAAGGATAGAAGAGTAATGTATTTCATGCCCAAACTTTTTGTTTTCTTCTCTATGAAAAAAGATGAGGATAAAGAATTATACATAAGACTTGGCATAGATCTTGCATATAGAAGTTTATGGAATATGCAGCAGGTAGAAAAAATTTGGTGGAAATTTTATAAACCAGTAGGGAAACCTTTTAAAGAATGGAATACTCGATTCCAGGAGATAAAATGATGACCCTTATAGAATTAGCAAAACTCACAGACCAGGATCTTATTCTTGTATATTCAAATTCATTTGAGAAATGGATAGCTTCTATTAAGTGTATTGGAGTCCGTTACAGCACAACAGTACATTATCCTCATGGTACTGGTTTAACTCCTGAAGAAGCTCTGATAGACTACACAAAAGAAATATCTGATGAAACTATAGAGTATTATGATGGAGAATATACACACCAATTGAACCTTGGAACAATAACCTATAAGGAATAAATATATGAAAAAGCCAAGCATACGTGAAAGAGTAAAAAAATATTTCAGGAATAGGGCCTTGAACAAGGAATTGAAAAAGTGGGAAGCAAAATTTAAAGGTGACAAGGAACGTGTTGAAAAAGTCACCGAAATGTGTTTAAAAGTTATACATACTGCTTTCCCAAATGAAAATGATACCATCACAATTCCTAAAATTTTAGGGGATATGATTTACTCTGTTGAGGAAACTATGTATGATAAAAGGGGTCTCAATCATCTATATTTTGAGTGGGCCTCAGAACGATATATGTCAGACTTTATACCTGAGATAATCGAAGCCATAAAGATTACTCAGAAATATCTGATAGAAGGAAATCATACTGAGGATAATAGAGGTGGTCATGGGTGTGGTGATCGATATGTATGGTACATCCCCCACAAGACAAAAATTATCCAATGTCATACGAGTCAGAACTACAATGTAATTCTAATTCTCGATCAAAATGATTATAAAACAGAACTCCACATTAGACGATTCTGGGAAAGTGTAGATGATGCCAGGGAAGATGATTGGGACATAGAGAGAACCAAAGATGGGTTTGATCTTAAAAAGTTACTGGTGGAAAGTCAATGGCTTACAGAAAGATTCAGTGATAATCTACCAGGTAATCAGTTTATTCATAGACCAGATCTTAAAATGTTTAAAAAAGCCATAAATAGTAATAGTATGGGGTCAGAGTCAGGAAGACCTTTATTCTTTCTTGATGCCAGAGATCCAGGATATGTCTTATCTTATGAGAAAGTATCATTTGATGAATTTGATATGCACACTAAAACAGATTGTCCTGTTCTCAATTATGGTTTGTTAAAAGCTGTATTGTTTGATATACAGTCTCAGAGGGAATACTTTGAAGAGGAAGAGGATTAATGCTTGAAATAAAAGAAATCAAATGGGTAATAATGGACAAGGATCATACAGTAATTGCCAAAGGTGTTCCACGGAACCGATGGCTAATACCTGTGGATGATAAAAAAGATAAAAAGAGGATCTTATACTATGATTCTGAAAAGAAAGCCATAGCTGGTTTCACAAATTGTGGATTTTATGGTAATTATGATCCTACTAAAGAAAATTATGAAAAATATGAGCTTGAAGCTGTTAAAGTAGAATTAATAATAAAGGAGATTGAAAAAGATGCCTAAAAATAATAGACTTAAACGATATCTTGTTTTTGCCTGGGAAGAATATGAAGCTGGTGGGGGATTCAATGATTACATTGATTCTTACAATATTGTTGAAGAAGCTTATATTAAATTGTTAGAAATTTCAGAAGATTTATCTGAGGGAAATGTAATTGATAGTCATACTGGGGAGGAAGTATTAAGGATATATTGGTATGAAAAGGGTGGAAAAATTATAAAAAAAGTGTTATCCCCTGAGGCAGAACGGTTAATAAGAGAAACCAAAGAGTTTGCTAATATTCAACCAATAAATCTTTTTGGGACATCTGATAAGGAGTAATCATGAAATATTATGTAGATGTAGATGAACTATACCCTGACTATACTCTTGTAGAGATCAGGCATATTACAGATGAGTCCAGGAGAACTGGAAAAGATGTTATTGAATTAACAAATGAAGAATATAGGAGTTATAAAAGAGCAAGAGAATATTATAGTGAAGTACGTCAAATGATCAGGACTAAACTAAATCAAAATAAATAACGGAGGTCACAATGTCAGCCGAAGCAAGAATCAATTGGGTTATGTCATTATCAGCAGATACAACCTATAGTGAGTATTGTTGTAGTATATGTCATACTACTCTTCGATTGACTAATAAAGAAAGAGAAAAGATTACCCGTTGTCCTAATTGTGGAAAACCATTCATAAATAAAAAAATCTGATCGAAGTTTTTTCCTCCATATGCCGATATAGTAAGTAAGGAGGGAAAAAACAATGAAAAAAAGAACCAGAAAAACGGTAGAAGTAAAAAAGATCAAGGATCGGATTAACAAGTATCTGGAAAGAAATACCCTCAATCAAGATGAAAAAAAAGCCCTATGTATGTTTCTGGAAGAACTCTTACATTCCACTGGAAATTATAATGGTTACAATTTCCTGTCTTGGATGAATGGTGGGTGTGATCAGTGGATAAAAGATGGAAGACCTATTGACAACAGAAAGTATGCTGAACCTGAGTATGATAGATTCTACTATTAAATAAGGAGGGAAAATCATGATACCAGAATTACAAAGAATCGAAAATGACGTTCTTGCTAAGTTTGGTACACATGAAGATTTTTTAGAACATCTCGATACTGCTTTAAGGAAAGCAGGATATATTTATGATTCTGAGGCACCCTGTACTTGTGAAGATGAGGGTATCTGTGGTCATGAACCATGCTGTGGGTGGGTAAAACCTGTGGTATTAACTGGTGCAGTCCTAAAGTGGATTGGTGAAGCTGCTCCTCAGGTGGGTTATTATTATTGTAATAGCTGCCATGAGGAGTTTTGTTTATCGGATGAACAAATGGAGAAGATAACTGAATGTCCTCATTGTGGGGAACATTTCATAAACAGTTAGGAGGGTCAAATGACCAAAAGAACCATAAACCTGATTGACTTCAGAGAATTCCAGGATCACAGGGAAGCTTTGGCAAGACCATTTCCTTATGCCCGTGATGGTAAACACCTCAAGGTGGATACTATTACAAATAGTACCGTGTATCATGTTGGATCATGGTTGAGTTATACACAAGCCGAAGAATTGATCCAGAATGGATGGACGGTAAATCTAAAGGCCCCTAAGAAGTAAATCGGCCTATTGTAGTACCACAACCCAGTGGACTATGGAAGCTGGGTTGAGGTTTTTGAGAGTAAACTAAAAGGGAGGGAATAAAAATGTATTCATTATTTAGCAGTAAGGAAACGTCAAGTGCTATGAAGCTTTATGTTTTAGTTGCTGTTGTAATGATGGTTTTTGCTCTTCTAATTGGTGGGTGTGCTCCCACTTATAGATCGGTTTGCTGGCCCCAAGCTATTCATAATGCAATGGTGGTAGCCAGTCAGACAAATCATGATGTAAGAATAGCCGTGGGAGACTGGCATGGGGAAGCTCATGCTCAAGCTATGGAGTTGAATCCTGAGGATAACCAGTGGCATTTTCTATGCTTTGATGGTCATGATGTTCATTATTGTTTGATTGAATGGTTTAATATCGAAGAAACCTACACCATTGATGAATATCTAAAGACCAGGAGTTATTACTGGGCCAAAGAAACCATAATTCGTTACGATTGAGGAATAAAATGAAGATCTTAAGTTTCAACTGGATAAACAGTAAGGTGGAAGTCGAATGTAGTTGTGGAGAACTTCATACTTTTAAATTTGGAAGTTCTGCCCTGGATGATCGTTGGAAAATATGTCCTAATTGTGGAAATGAATTAGAACTTATTGAGTTAGAAGATGGTCATATCACAATAAAAGAGGAGGTTTACGATAATGGAATTAGCTAATCTTATTATTAAGGTAGCAGTAAGCCTAAACTTAATTATTATCTTGGTCACTTCAGCAATTTTTACATGGAAGGATAATCAGTCATGAAGATTTTATGTTTTGAATTCAAGTTTTCATGTGAGTATATTGGTTTCTCCAAAAAGGAAAGACTCAGAAAGGAACTCCTGGAACCTTGGCAGAGGAAACCAAAAAAGATAAGTAAGAAAATAAAGAAAGGGACTATTGAGGTTTTAAAAACCAAGTCCTTTATTGATGCAATAAAATACCTGAGGGCCAAAACAAACATGGGCTTAAAGGATGCCAAAGAACAGGTAGAGGAGTGGAGAGATGTCATACAGTATAAGGATAAGCATTGATGTTTGAGTATGATGGAGATGCCATTTCTGATACGGAGTGGTCTACAGCAGACCAGGAAAGGCTTGAAAAAATTATGGAAGGAATAAAAAGGGTTGAAGTAGAAATAACCAATCCAGTGAATGAGGATGAGACTTTGCTGGTTGAATGTGAATATAGAAGAGCTTCACTTGATGGCATTGACCCAGAATTTTTTTATATTGTAGAAATTAATCTATATTTAAAAAACGGATATATTACCCCAGTTGATGAACAGCTTTTTGATGAAATAGTTGAAAACATGATGGAAGAGATAAGGGAAAAAGCCAATGAAAAAACAAGAAGAGATTAAAGAAGAAAGATATGTTCCAATAAACCCTTTTGATTTACTCTTTATGTATATTGCAATTCTTGTTGTATGGTTAGGAGTAGGATCATTAGCAGTTGTATGGATAGGGGGAAAATTGGGATTGGGTTTTTTTATAATATCTCTTGTTGTAATATATATTAAATTTATCCAATGTGAAAACTTTTTAAAGGAACAAGCAAGTCATTTAAATAAGGGGGAAAGATAATAATGGCAGAAATGGGGTGGCCTTATGCCTTTGCAGTAATAGGTTGTGCTTTTGCATTAGCCTGGGTTATTGTAACTTTTATTAGGAAAATTTAAAATGTGTAAACAATGTGATGCAGATAATAAGTTAGCTGGTGCTACACTGGCACGAAAAAAACTCCGTGATATTCTTAAAAGAAAACCTAACTGGGAAAGAACTCAGTTAATGGAAGAATTTGACAGATGGTACATGGAGTATGAACGGGAATGCAAACTTCCTGAAGATCATGGTGCCTGGGATAGTTATTACGAATGAAGATTTTTATCAATAATGCCGATATTATAGGTAGAGGGTAAAAACAATAATTTTAAAAAGGAGAAAGCCCATGCCTTATTTAAAAAGGAAGGAGTTTGAAGAAGCAGTTGATAAAAAGACTATTTATGAGAGTTCCTTGAGGAACCTCATTACTTCTATTGTGGACTCTTTTGCTATCAAGTTTAAACCTCATAAAGTCCTATCAATCAGCTTTCGCAAACATGCCCTTATATTCTGGGGGCCTCACAATTACATCAAAGTCATTCATCTCTATCCTTGTAAAGAAAAAGGAAAATATGCTTTTGAACTCCTGGGATACCATGACTCCTGTTGGAGGGATTCAGTGAATAGGTTTATATCTGACTTAGATGGTATCATTTATGAACTGGCAGGATTTCAGGGTGATGTAAATGAACCTGGATTCTATTATCATTATACAGTTCATTCAATTCAATATCCAAACCTTAGGGATCTCCCTAAAAATATCAGAGACACCATCATTAGGATTGATTATGACCGTAATGGATCTGAGGGCAGGAGAGAACGTATTCTCATCGTGAAGGATGATATTCGTGAGTTAAAGGATATCCTGGGGTTTGTAACTTCCGATGTGTTAAAACCTGAAGATCTTAAAGAGAATACCTATTCGGATGTTTCGGATCTTCTGAATGAAGCACAAAGAGAAACAACTTGGTGGAAACACAGCTATTAAACTGAAGTTTTTAGTGAGTAATACCGATATATTAAATAGAAGGGAAAAACAACATAAACCCTAAAATGGAGGATGTCAAAATGATGACAGCCACAAGAGATGCAAAGGCAACATTTTGGTTTCTTATTGGTATTGTTTTAGCTCATATTCTTGCTTTCGGTCTTATGGGTTGTTCCCGTCCCAGTTCTTCCGATGCACTTAAGAGGCAGCAAAGAGTATATGTCTACAATATTATTACCCACGATGATGTTCCCGTGAATGCTGTTGTAGACCTAACCTATAATGGAGAAGGAGAATTTGATGATATCTCCGATGGTTTCATTGAGACTGTTGAATTTATTATTTCGGATTTTGATCATGATAATGTTATCACTGATCTTGTAAAACCATACCTTGAAGCTTGGTATGAGGTTACTGTTGAGAACATCAAAATTCTACAGCGTATGCCTGTGGGACGGAGTAGATAATGTCAGACAAAATTATTGAACAAATTGATTCTACTGGAAGACTCATAAGAGCTTCGGTAAATGAGACAGGGGCCAGAATTGAAATTGCCAAACCTGGTAGTCTTTCTCAGACTATTGATCTTCAAAATGCTGATGAAGTTAAAGCTCTTGAGAATGTTACAAATAAACTTTTGATAAAGATTTTATTGAGAGACATCAAATTCCCTGAGGAGTAATAATGAGACAATTTTTTCGATGGCTTAAAAAACAATGGGATAAATTACCCAGAGGTAGGGATTTACCATTGTATGTCAATCGTCAGTATGGTAAATGGAAAGTTGATTATAATGGTTTCTATTCTCAACCATTTTATTATGATGTAGCAAAAGCTTATTGTGAAATAAATGGAAAACCTTGCAAAATTGTTTATATTCCTGAACTGGAAAGGGAACAGGAGGCTAAAAACCATGAGGAATAATCAAGATGGTTTTGTATTGCTGACTACTATTATGGTTCTTGCTCTTTTGACTATGATGGGGTTTGCAGGTATTCAACTTACTTGTATTGATCTTAAAATTGCTGGTAATTATCGTCAGATGAAAGCTGCTTTCTATAATGCTGAAGCAGGGATAGAAATAGGTCAATCATTAGCAAAAGCTATACATGAACATCAAGAAATAAATAATAATGATTATATTAACAATCCTGGGGCCTGGAAGGTAACTTTTAATGATAATGGTCAATTTATTGATAATCATGGAAATGTACTAAGCATTGGGTTTAGTTCATCTCCAATGGAATTTACAGGAACAATAACATTACATGTTGATCCTGGAACAGGGGACGTAAGATGTTTTGGGGATCATGATGATAATCCAGTAACCCCAGCATATATGTTCTGGGCTACCCCTGCTGATCGATCAAAAGGAAGACCTTATTTAAGGATTTGTTCGATTGGGTACTATCCGAATAAAATGAATCTTTCCAGTTCAAGACAGATTATTGAAATAGAAGTTCAACCGATAGTTGAATTTCAACTTCCAGAAGCAGCTTTATATGTAAATGGAACTTTTGTGAGTCATGGAACTCCTCAGTCACTACTGGGAGAGGGAGATCCTTCCAGATGGACTCCATGTAATGGTATGGATATTATAGGAACAAATCCAAGTGTAAATGATTTTACAGGCAACTACAACATATGTGGATTATTACCTTGTGATGCCAATCAACCAGATATTATAGATGATGCTCCACCATATCCTGTTGATGCATTAATTGAATCATTAAAACCTTATGCTGAGACTATAACAGGTAGTGATTATGCTTTCAGTCCAAATCCAAGTGGCAGTGATAAAATTTATTATTATAATGGGGATATCACTATCAATAACCTGACAGGATACGGAACAATAATTATTCAAGGATCACTAACTGTGGGTGGGGGGATCGGGTGGAATGGTATGATTATTGTCTCAGATAATTTAACTATGAATGGTGGTGGAAACAACCAGATCCACGGATCTCTTATAGTTGGTGGGGATGTAACTGGAAACGGGAACCCTGATGTGTATTATGATTGTGACCTGGTATTACAGTTACAAGAAAGACATAAGAAATATGTAAGAACTTATTGGAAACAGATATTTTTCAAATCAACTATCATTTAAAAGGGGGAGATAATGTTAAATTTTTTGATCGATGTCATAATAATTTGGGCAATAGTAGGTCTTGCTGTAAGGATTGTTGCATTTTTAAATGATGTAGAACCTGCTACATCCGAAAAGGCTTTTTCATTTAACTTTGGTTGTGGGGTGCTCGTCTTTTTTTGTTATCTAATTAAGATTGCATTCTCAAAGGTATTTGAGTGGGTACAGGCACATCCCAACCAGGTACAGGAAAAGAAAAAGTGGAGCTTCCCATCACTTCATATTACAATGAACTTTCGTAAAACATTTTATGTTACCATTGTTATCCTGTTGGCCTCAGTTATTATACGGGCAGCATATATGGCCTCAAAAATGCCTCATAATCCACCTAATTTTCTTTATTTTATTATTATATGTGTAATAGCTGGATGCATGGAACTTGTTCAGCTTATTATCAGATCAAAAGATTTAAAAGATTGGGGAAAGGAGGATGAATCATGTTAATAGCCCTATATATTTTCTTAGCTGTCTGGGCAGTTGGTGGGGGAATTATGCGACTTATCTCATGTGACTATGATGTAGAACCAGTTACACTTGTGAAGTCTACTACATTCTTTTTAGCTTCTGGGCCTATAGCTTGGGTAATAATTTTGGTAATCTACTTCTGCATACTAATAAAAGAAGGAGTAGAGGAATTTTGGGGATGGTTAGAGACCCAACCAGAAGATTATCATCCTATTAATGAATTAAATGAGGAACCATTTCTCAAGAAGATACAAGGTCTCCTGGGTAAAATTCATATTAGGAAAATATTTTACCTATGTATGACCACTATTGTAACCTATGTAATTACAAGGGGTTTATATGTGGAAGCTACAACAGGTAATTTTATGCAAAGTTTGTATTGGGTACTTCTGTGTTGTGTAGTCACTGCATACATAGAAATAATTCATATGATGTTAAAAGAAAACATGTCTCGATGGGGGAAATAAACATGACAACAGTAGAACGGCTGAAGACAACTTTTTATGAAATGCTTGAGGATGCAATACCCATTGGTAAATCTGATAAGAATATCCTGGCAGGTAAATTTGAAGTGTATGGGTGGAGACTTACCGAGATAGCATTTTTAATAAGGGATCTCAGGGCCGAAGAGTTGAGAGAAGCAGCTATCTGGCAACATGGGAGTTATATTGTTCCAGTCCAGATAGGGGGCCGAATTCACGAAGTCTTGGGACGTGTATCAATGACAAATGATGGTCGATGGAAATGGGTAAGGTCTGAATCAGATTATCATAAGAATGGAATTTGGAATGGTATGAATCAGCAAGGATGTGAAGAAACCCAGGAAGAAGCTATGAAAAAAGTCATAGAAGGATGGAAATTATAATGGCACCTACACTGATAACCAAAAATCCACGAGTGGAAGAATTGTGTAATAAAATGAATAAGGAAGGGTTATCTGAAGCTGAGAGTACAGAACTCTTCAATTTATCTATGACTGAGATATTTGAACGTCATATGGAGAGAACAGCAACAACTTTACATAATATGGGGGTAAAATCTAAGGAGTCTTCTGGGACAATCTGGAAAAAAAATATGGTAACTGGTATTGATGATATGCACCTTGGGTGGTTGGAAGTCTTATGGGTTCCTTTAGGAGCTTTGGCAATAGTTATTTTGCTTTTATTTTTTATACTTAAATAAGAGGTTAGACTATGAAGACCATGAGAAACTATGACAGTGATATCATCCTATATGCAAAAGGATGGTATAAAAAAACAGATACCCTTGAGGATCTTAAAATAATCTACGGGAAACGGAATGGGGTAGCCCCAGAATATCTTCAGATGACAGGGATCTTAGGTATGGTACTTGACCTGGCCTACACTCTCGGTTGTTTCAGCACAAAACATGAATTCACTAAATTCTTTGATGAGTGTTTTCAGGATTATCCCAGACTTGGTTATAAGGATAATATCACAATGACA
>Ga0209742_10000655_pt1 | contig 17667 bp, 21 predicted proteins | sample DeeMarSeWOR38_10_FD_187462 | JGI IMG/M metagenome (GOLD analysis project Ga0209742, IMG submission 187462) | Marine sediment microbial communities from White Oak River estuary, North Carolina - WOR-3-8_10 (SPAdes) (version 2) | ecosystem: Environmental > Aquatic > Marine > Intertidal zone >... | reverse complement strand
TTCCGATCGGAATTAACGCCTTTTATCGACCGCTGCTGTGATAAAATCTCAACACCTCAACGTGACACGGACAACATCACCCTGGTGCAGCGCCAGGTTAACATAATTCCCTAACGTGTTCTTGCTAATCGTACCATCTTGTCGATCTGGCAGGCCGCGTCCTGCTGTTACATATTAGCCGATCTGCTGAGATCGAGTGATATAGATCGCCTGAACTTGGCATCGGTAAAGATCTACCTGAAATCTCTTGGCAGTCAAAGCATAGGGATGCGAAAGGAAATAGTTTAACTCCCTATCTAATATTTGGTCCGAAGGAGGTGAGAATTCATGTACAGGTTCCACAGATCCGCTCGCGCAGCAAGCTTTACCCAATTCCCTGTGGTGGTCCAATGGGCGAAAGAGGTGGCAGATTACGTCTCGACCAATTACCCAGAGACCACGGTTCTCGTGTTCACAGAGCAATATGGTGCAAATGGCACGATCCATTGGTACGCTGATTACGACGATATCGCTACACTTGATCGGGTCGGAAAACAGCTCAACACAGACGAGGGATATAATGCCCTCGTAGGCAAGTCGAAGGGTTATTTCATTCCGGGAAGTCTTCGCGACTCATTGCTGATGTCCGTTTAGGACCATCACCTTCTGCATGTAGATAAAGATTTCAGATGCACAGCGGTGCAGTGTTTGAACGCGCATATCTTTGAAGTAGATTCAGGGAGGGGAGGGCCAGATTTCGATTTCTCATAGTCAGTTGGTTTCTTCATTATTTTATTAATTCACATTGGAATCAAGAATCTAATACAGTTTGACCCTCACTACTCTCTCCCCCTTTGGGGGGATGCCTATGCCAGTAGGCGGGACAGGCCCCACCTGTAGTTGGGATAAATTTTTCCAAAAAATCCCCCGCGAATTCCCCCCTCACAAAACAGAACATTTGTGCTATAAAATATCCTGAAAACTGTCTCTTAGACTCAACTAATCTCAGGAGGTCCCTATGGCCAAAACATCTCCCACTGAACTACCAACGACAGACCAGGAGTCTGGCGTCTGGACTCCGGACCACGCTCCCCGTTTCTACCGTCCCGGCGATAATCCCAGCGCCCTGCAGATCATCCAGGAAATGCGGGGTGAATATAACCGCGAAGAGGAGGAACCCCCCCTGCCCGTCTCCGCCCACACCGCCAGCCTCTCCCGCCGCCAGCCGGGGCCTGACCCCCTCCTGCCCGCCTCAGATGAAACAGAGGATCCACCCTTCGCTGCCGAGCTCGACTCCCTCCAGTTCGCCCTCCAGCGCCTGCAGCTCTCCTTCCCCCGCGTCACCTCCATCGATGAGCAGCTCAAACTCGCCTCCGCCATCAACCTCATCACCGCCAGCATTGCCCGTATGGTGAGAACCCAAAAATACATCGCCTCCCACCGCCCCGTCGAATACAACCGGGAGGTCCAGGCCGCCCTCGAAGTCGTCATGAAAGAATGGGCCAGTGGATAGTCTCCTGGTTCCAACGGTCTCCGTTGGAACAAATCCTCGCTCTCCCGGAATTTATATTAATCCCGGGCTACAACCGCCAGATCCAGGCCACCCTCGGAATCGTCATGAAAGAATGGGCTAGCACCAAATGAAACATTCTATCCCTCGCTCTCCCGGGATTTGTAATCCCGGGCTACAACCACATTTACTATTTCCAACGCCTTCCTGGTTACAACGCAGAAACCCCTCTCCCACTGGTGGGAGAGGGGCCTGGGGTGAGGGCCTTCCTGGTTACAACGCACAGCAGTCTAACAGGAAAAAGAGCCTGCCCCGCAAGAAGCGGGGCGAAGGCGTGGCAATCCCCTCGATCAAATGCACATCAACACAACGAGTGCGAGCCTATGAAAAAAATGAGGTCCCCACGTTAGTGGGGGGCGAAATCCCGATTAAACGGGGTGCCAAAGAAAATTAATCCATTTATTTACTCAAAACCCATGCCTCAAGCAAAATTTGAAGGGCAAATACACCAGATTAAAGACCTTTTGAGAAGAGACCCCTGTCCACATGCGCTCAAGCACCCCAGCCTGCCCTGTTTTCCCAGCGGGGTGAAATTCAGCCTGTCCCCACTCCTGTGGGGGCGTAATTCTTTAGTCTTTTCTCCTGAAAAGGAGTGGATAGCAATTAGTGGACAGCAATTAGCGTCATTCGCGTAATTCTTTAGTCTTTTCTCCTGAAAAGGAGCGGATTGTAATTACCCCATGGACCTCACCGACCAGCAGTGGGCCCTGGTCGAGCCCATCATCACCGAACGCCATCCTCCACCGCCTCCCAATACCCCTGCAGGCGGTCGGCCTCAGCTCGATCCCCGCCCCATCCTGGATGCCATCCTGTGGAAGATTCGCTGTGCCTCCCCTTGGACCGACCTCCCCAGTCGCTACCCCTCCCACCAGACCTGCTACCGCCGTTACCGCCTCTGGCAGGAAGCCGGCACCTTGCAAGCAATCTTCCATACCCTCTCCCAGGACCTCCTCCAGCGTGGCGGCTTCGACCTCAACGCTGCCCTCGCCGATGGCTCCATCATGATTACACCCCAGGGCGGTCGCCTCCAGATTCTCACCTCTGCACACCTGCACGACACATGGCAGCTCTCCACCGCCCTTGTCTTCCTCCAGCTCGCCCTTACCGCTGCCCATGCACCCTAACGCCCCCGCCCCCACAGAGGCCACCGACAAGACGAGCAGATCAGCGACCGCGGGAATTACCTGGTGGTGCGCAGGAAAACAAGATAGCTTGTGTTGGCCGTTTGCTTACTCTCTTATTCCAGGAGGGTGAGTTTGCAAATGAATTTTTTGGGATTGGTTTCCGATGTCGAAAACCTTTGGCTGGAGAGCGCAACAAGCGGGAAGTGCTCAATTGAATTAGGACTCGAATTCACTCAGTAAGCCACAAACTTGACAACAAGGCTGAGATCAGTGTGCTATACCACGCCGGTAATTAGATTGAAAAAGCGTGGGAGCCGAAACTCCCACGCCTGTTAACATTTGTATTGAACCTCGAAACCATCAGAGTTTCTAATCCAATTGCGAAGGGATCATTACTTTTGTAGATTTGATCCCTTATACTCCATGGAACTCTTGAATTTCCCATTACCATTGCCATTGTCAGTACCATTCACTGCGGAAGTAGTCATGGCGAAGGTCATCACAGAATGCGCTGCGGCATCTGACATCTGATCAAGGGCTTCCAGGCTTATGTTGTTAAAAGTATCACAGGCCAGATGGTAGCAGGGATCATACTGATCACCAGCGGATCCACCATAGACTGCAGCTTGTTCAGCGGTCTTGATGCCTTCAGCACCAGTGAACAAACCGCCGGCTGGAATACCGACAGCAATAAAGGGTCCATAATCCGAACGGCCACTAAACTCGGTTGGCTCAACCGGGAGACCTTGCTCTGCGAAGTAGTCGAGGAAGACTTGCTCGATTTTCGCTGAGCCATTGGGGCCGGCTAACGACGTATCAGAACCATCACCATCATATACAAAGCGCACAAAGTTCGGCGAACCGATCATGTCGAAATTCAGGTTGAGGGCGATGTTCTTGATGTCGCGCTTGGTCAGGTTTGCTACGTAATATTCTGAGCCAAGCAGGCCAGACTCTTCTGCCCCCCACCAGGCGAAGCGGACTTTATTGGTCGGTTCAATTCCGAGTTCTGCCATTTGCCGGGCGATTTCCAGGATGGCTGCCGATCCGCTACCGTTGTCCTGGATACCAGGCCCCACGGAAACAGAATCCAGATGGGCACCAACCACAACCACGCGGTCATCACGACCACCAGGTGTTTCTGCAATCACGTTGCTGGTAGAGCGGAATTCTGAAGTGGCGTTGACGAACATGCGCACTGTCACCCCACCTGCGGCCAGCTCGACGCCCACGTCAAAAGCAGCAGCCACCACGGGGATGTTGAATAGGGGTTGTTGGAGGGTGCCAAGGAAGGCATCGGTACGGCCAGGCTGACCCTCGTTGAAGATGATCACCCCGACAGCCCCGGCATTCTGGGCATTCAGGGCCTTGTCCAGGAAGTCGCAGGTGCCACGCTGAACCACCGCAATATTGCCTGCGGTGAAACCAGCAAAATCCTCCGGCTCACAACCGCTGGTTGAGGTATTGGCAGCAGCAGCAGGAGGCAAAACCAAGTCAACGCCTTCAGCGAAGGCTGTCACGTCACCACTGCCAGAGTAATCCATAGTTGCGAATCCGGCCACATCGAAATAAGGATAGATAGTTGGATTCGGCGATATCTGCTCCAGCTCTGCCGGTTCTAGCTCTTGGAAGAATGGGAATTCGAATGGCTGCACGGTGACGTTGTAACCGGCTGCCTCCATCTGTTGGGCGACATAATCTGCCGACGCGTCATAACCTGGGGTGCTTGAGGCACGTGTACCACCATTTGCATCAGCTATCACCTGGAAGGCAAACTGATGTGCTCTGACACCTTCTAAGGTGACAGCCTCACGCAGTTCTGAGGTGTCCACTTTGACAGCGGCTGACACAAGCTGGACAACAACCAGCGCGATCAGGACGCTAACCAAGCTGACGCGAATGATAAGACCCTTACTTTTCATTTGATATTTCTCCTTAATGAGTTGGAATAAGGTAAATATAACCCAAATTGTAAGATCCGTCAATTATCATGCTAAATTGGCGGTGTAATTTTTTAAATGCAGTTTCCGATGCAGGAAACTTACGCGGCGTAGCAAATTTGGTACTCCATGCCATCATTGACTGGTTGGATAGCACCCCAGAACGCCCAGACACACAGGATCTCGATGAACCAATTGAAGGGCATTGAGTCAATTGCTATTGGGGCAACTTCCTGCTCTGATACCATCCACCCGGGGAAGGCGCTGATAAGAGCTGACCCGAGCCGTTTGCGCAGGGTAACCGAGCGGTCTCTATCCGGGAGAGCAGCGAAGTATCGTCTATGCCCTGGAAGGATGGCCCGGGATACAGATGGCGGGAGGATAAGCTGACCTTCAGCAAATACAAAAAGGGGCTGTCTAGAAACAAGATCAAGACAGCCCCACATCAACCAGGGTTCGATTTAATTTATGGGATCTTTAGCAATCGATGGCGAGTAACTTAGGCGCTGTAGCCGCGACCCTCTGTCTCAACTGACATTTCGCCGCTCAATTCAGACAGGAACTCATGGTGATCCATCGGGCGCGAAAACATGGGGTAGTTTTTCTCCACCGCCAGGCGCTGCTCTTCTTCGCTCAATGCGGCTGTGCAATCTTTGAGGGTGACCACATTGTACCCTTTTTCATAGCCGGTCCGCATGGTCGACTCAACACACACGTTGGTCAGGAAGCCACCCAGTGCGATCGTCTTGATATTCCGGCTGCGCAAGATGAAATCCAGGTTCGTGCTGGCGAAACCGCATAATCCGCGCTTCCCCTCGACAATGATATCTTCCGCTCTGGGCTTCAATACATCCACAATCTCAGCCCCCCAGGTGTCTTTGCGGAACGACTCACTGTCCACAACCCCTTTGAGGATGCCATACGGCTGGGAAGTGAGCTCATGGTAATCCTCTGTGAAGGTAATCGGCGCATGCACGATTGTGGCACCCAGCTCACGTGCTTTGGCGACCATCTCGACCGTGTTTGCCAGCATGTTCGTGCTCTCCATGACTGGCTTAACCGCGTCATGCAATGTGCCTCCTTCGGAGGTGAAATCATTCTGGAATTCGATCAGCACGACTGCCGTTTCTTTTGGGTCCATGTTTGCTCTCCTTTCTATGCAACTGACTCTTTCTGGATTATTCCCCTATTGATATGCTGACATCGTAAGATCAATTTCATTATACAAAAAATGAAATCCAGATGCAACAGCCACTTTTTGCGAGTTTATAGCCTTTGCAGTCGAGACGCTGCCCTGTCCCCGATCTCGGAACCGGTACGGGACGGGGCCGGGGGATTTTGTTGGTTCCAACGCAGAGCATTTGAACCAGGCAAAATACATTTATTAGTGTAAATTAGCGTAATTCCCCCGGTCTGTCCGACCAGGCGATAGTCCCGCTCACAAGCGGGGACAGGCGTGGATTAATTGAAAGAAGGAATATCTAAGGAATCGACAATGCCCACGATCACCGAGATCACACAGCCATCCGGCTGGTTGAGCGCCGCCCGCGCCCCGTTCCCCTCCCGGTTGACCAGCACCGTGTCCCCGATCCCGGCGTGAGTATTATCCAGGGCGATGAAGTCCCCCTCCGTTGGATCGCCTGGCAGAGTCAGCGGCTGCACCACCAGCAGGCGCCGGTTCTTATAATCCGGGTGGCTGATCGTCGTCACCACCGTGCCGATCACCTTTCCAAGAGTCATAGCCTATGTGTACTTTACGTACCCTTCCTTCAGCGTGTAATCGAATTCGCCATCCGGGCGCACCACCAGCTCATCCACGATGCCGACGATCGCCAGGTCGACCGGGACGAACTTGTGCTCTTGCAGCGCTAGGGCTGCCTCGCGGGAACGCGTCATCACGCACAGATCACCGGGTCCAGCCATGACCACGTCCGCCGCCACCTGCAGCTCGCCGACCGGTTCCAGGTGCCTGTCCAGCGACTCCACCACCAACAGCTTCATCCCCTTCAGGTCAGGGTACTTGATCGTACAGATCGCCGTACCGCGCACGCGCCCAAATAACATCAGCCCATCCTACTTGACGCCCACGTTCTGCAACACGCGCTGGATAATCGTATCCAGCAGCTGCGGGTCAACCGTCTCACCAAGGCGGGCGATCACCTCCGCTCGCACCTGTTCTTTGAGATCTGTGCTGCCCCTGGCTGCGCTGGGCGGGGGCACATCCCGGGTTGATTCGGGCAGCGTGCCTGTATCCAGCGGGGGTTCGTCCGCGCTGGGGGAGATCATGCGCGTGATATAGGGTCGCTCCGGCCCGACGGGTCGCCTGGATGGTTTATCCACATCATCCATCGCTGCGCTGGGCGAGACCATTTTGGTGATATAAGGGCGTTCGGGTGCGCTGGGCGGTCGCTCGTGCTCTCGCACCAGCTCGATCCCTAGCCGCAGCGCCTTGTCCCGCGCCAGGTCGGTCAGCACCACATCATCATCCTCCACCAGCGAGATCACGCCCCGCTGGTACAGGTCCTCGATATCGCGATCAGTATAAAAAGTCTTTGGCATGGATCACTCCTAACACTCAATTGGCCTAGAATTCACTCTTCACACCTTCGATGCTCTCCAGCGCCCGCACCGCCGCATCCCTGGCTGTTTTGGCTTCCGCCTCTGTCCCGGATAGCCACATCCTGCCAAAGCGGCCCACTGAGCTGACGTGCACGATGTTGATGCTGGCTTTCTTCTCCGCCTCATTGCAAGCTAAGTTGATGTACGCCGCCGGAAAGCACTCCACCACCAGCAGCGTCTGCCCGGGCACCAGCATGCTGCCCCTGCGCCAGCGGTTGAGCAGCTGCGCCTGGTACGGATCGACATTGGTGATCAGCTGGATCGAGGCCACCTGTGGTCGGATGCGTTCCTCAATGCTCAAACCGATCCGATCGAGCACGATCCGTCCCGATTCAAGCACATCGGCCTGGCTTAGGGAGTGGATCTCGAACATGCCGAACTCGCGCTCCACCACCTGGGCGCCGGGCTTGGCTTCCGTCGCCTTGACCGCGATATCCACCGTGCGGAAGACTTCGTTGCCGGGAGCCATCTCGATATACAGCGATGCCATCCCTTCCACCGGCAGGTCGCCCTGGGTGATCGTACCGACAAATGCCGCGTACTGCGGCTGCATGCGGTCCAGATAACAATAACAACGTAGAGAGAATTCACTAGCCATAGGTATCCATTTACTTAATCAGCTCCATGTGTAAGTTTCAAGGGTTCTCTTAATATGTCATTCTGAGGCGAAGTGGAGCGGAGGCGAAGCATCCCTGAGACCACAACCAGCGAGTCGCGATAGAGATTCTTCAGTCGTTCCACTCCTTCAGAATGACACATCATTTTATCAGTAACCATAGAATGAAATAATTTACACATCAGTTTAGTTAGTTCCCCTCCTCGAGGGGCTTATCGTTCATGGCGATGCCTACTGGAGTGACGAAGACCGGTCGTTCCGGTATATAGGTTGGAAGGCCGGTGTAGTCTTCGATCACCGCCGCCATGCCTGGGAAAGCGCTCGTACCGCCCACAAAGGTCAGCTGTTCCACCTTGACCTGGCTCTCAGCGACATGCCGGGCGACGATATTGGCCACTTTCTCCATCACCGGGCGCACGGCGGTGAACAAACGAGCCTGTTCTGCCGGATCGACCTTCATCGCCTCCGCCGCTTCAAAAGAGATATCCTGTGCCCCGGCGATCACCAGCGAGAAATGAGTGCCTCCGGTCGGCTCATCTGCCGTATAGACCACCTCCCCATCTTGCAGGATGGCGATCCCGGTCGTGCCGCCGCCCACGTCTACGATGGCGCCGTTCTGCAATCTGAGCAGGGCATTTGCCGCGCTGGGCTCATCGACCATCGTATCGCACCGCAATCCAACCGCTTCAACCACATTCGCCATTGCCCGCACTTCAACCTGGTGCACGCCCGGAGGGAAGCCGCTCGCCGCGTGGGTCAGCTGCACCCCTAGCCGATTTTCCACCCGCTCCTTCATCTCTTTCAGCAGGTCGATCGCGCCCAGGTAATCGACCACCAGCCCGTCTCTTACCACTTCGGCGAACTGGTACTCTCCCGCCAGGGGTTGCATATCCCTGTCGAGCACGGCCAATACCAGATAGGCTGTACCTAGATCCACCCCAACATGCAGCGGTTCTGCAGGGGCTTCATCGAGCGGCGCCATCTCAGGGTCAGGGACCCAGCGGATGACCTGCTCGGCGCGCTTTAAGGTTTGGATGTAGTCAGCCTGGTGAATACCTTCCAGGGCTGCTATTCCTCACTTTCTCCTGAGCGACCACCGAAGCCGCCCTTCGTCCTTTGCGGCAGGATCATTTCGACGTTCTCATGCGGACGTGGGATCACGTGCACCGATACCAGTTCCGCCACCCTCTTTGCTGCTGCCGCGCCGGCATCCGTGGCTGCTTTGACTGCGCCGACGTCACCGCGCACCATCACCGTCACGTATCCGCCACCGACGTACTCCGATCCGATCAAGACCACGTTAGCAGCCTTGACCATTGCATCTGCGGCTTCGATGGAACCGATCAAACCCCGGGTTTCCACCATGCCTAATGCGATAAATGCAGGATCTTGAACCATAAGACACTCCTATAAATAAGATTTTCCTGATGATTTGATTAAATTGCTCATGCTTTGATGATTTGCCTCACCACTTCTTCTACTACCGATTCGATCTCACCGGGTGCGGGTCCGTAGATCGGGCCAGCCGGCGTCGTACCCGACATCATCGCCATCTCTGGGGGGCGGGAGGTCTCAAATGCCATACGCTTGATATTGAACAAGTGATAAACACCGATATTGTCTCCCGTGATCGAGCCGCCAATGCCTCCCGGCCCGAGCGTCAGGGACGGCATCACATTCGTAGTCAGGCCGATCGTACCCAAGGTACCCATCGTATTGACCCCGATGCGGAAGACCGGCTTCTCCAGGCCGAAAGCCATGATCACCTTCTCATCCGTGGCATGGATGATCAAGCTGTGCCCACGCCCGCCGAAATTGATCATCTCGATGCAGCGCTCGCACCCGGCTTCCCATCCATTCGCCTCGTAGAACCCGAGCACGGTCGTCATCTTCTCCCGCGACAGTGGTTCTTCCCGGCCGACCTCCTTCAAATTCGCCACCAAAATGCGCGCATGCGCTGGCACCCTGATGCCGGCCATCGCTGCCAGGAACTGGGGCGACTTACCCACGCTTTTGACATTGATGCTCCCATCAGAGTGGAACAAGGTCTTGCGCAGGACGTCAGCCTGCGACTCATCCACGAAGTAGGCGCCCTCGGCTTCCATCAGCTGTCTCAAACGCGCCGCGATCGGCCTGTCTGCGATTACCGCCTGTTCCGTGGCGCAGATCACCGAATAATCGAAGGCCTTGCTTGCCACGATGTACCGGGCTGCCTTTTCCAGATCAGCGCTGCGGTCAACATAGGCAGGCACGTTGCCGGGTCCCACCCCGTAGGCAGGTTTGCCCATCGAGTGGGCCACGCGCACCATCTCGCTGCCGCCGGTCGCCAGGATCACTGCCGTGCGCTTGTGCGCCATCAGCTCCTGCGTCCCATTCAGGCTGATCGTCGTCAAACAGTTGATCAATCCAGGCGGAGCGCCTGCGTTTTCCGCCGCATCGATCATCACCTTGGCTGTCGCCAGACAGCACTTGACCGCCGTCGGATGCGGAGCCAACACGATCCCATTGCGCGCTTTGACCGAGATCAGGATCTTGTTCATTACGCTCGATGTTGGATTCGTGCTGGGAACCAATGCCGCCACGACGCCCATCGGCCAGGCGATCTCGTAGATCCTGTTCTTCTCGTCCTTGCGTAATAGACCCACCGTCTGGATATCGGCGATCCGGCTCCACAGGTGGCGAGAGGCGAATTCGTTCTTTAATTTCTTGTGCTCAGGCACGCCGAAGCCGGTCTCTTCCGCCGCCATACGTCCCAATCGTTCAGCGCCCAGGAAGGCAGCCTGCGCCATCGCCGCGCAAACCCGGTCAACCTGTTGCTGCGTGGCATTGGCCCAGATCTTCTGGGCTTCGAATGCCCGCTCAACCATTGTGCGGGCTTCTTGAACCGAGAGTAAATCCTTATCAGATACTGTCATATGCTTCCCTTACGCCAGACAACTTTTCCGCTGACCTCCATATGGTCGATCACCGCCATGATGACCGCATCCACCGGGCTGTTGCGAGTCAGGTACGTCTGCCGGCCGCCCGAGCCATGCGCCGTCAGCACCAGGTCGCCCACACCAGCATCCAGAGTGTCCACCGCCACGTAAGGCTGACCATAAACTTCGCCCGTCTCATCCGTCGGCCGTACGATCAGCAGCTTGCGACCTGTCAGCTTCTCATCTTTGATAGTCGATATCGTTGTGCCGATAACTTTCGCGATCCGCATATTCAGCTCTTTATCGTTTCGTTACTCAAGAAACACACCATTTCCATAGAAGTTTTCATCTAAGCCAGCTAGGTCTTTCGAAATACAACTTCGCCATCGACTTCCAGGTGGTCGATCACCGCCATGACCACTGCGTCCACCGGACAATCTTTTGTCTGGTAGGTCTGGCGGGCGCTCGAGCCTTGTCCGGTCAGCACCAGATCACCTACACCAGCATCTACCAGGTCAACAGCCACGTATGATTTACCGACAATCTCACCAGTTGCATTGGTTTGACGAACGATGAGCAGTTTACTGCCGCGCACTTTCTCATCTTTGATGGTTGAAATTGTGGTTCCAATGACCCTGGCGATCTCCATAATCCATCCTATTGGCAGAGATTTAGCCCACTACGCTGCAACAGACAGGGGTGTGCCCGTCTTCTCCCTTTCACCCTGCACGATCTTGACCCCGGCGCTAGCGCCAATGCGAGTCGCACCAGCAAAGACCATCTTCTCCGCATCTGCAAAGTCCTTCACTCCACCGGAGGCTTTAATGCCCAACTCCGGGCCAACGACTTCACGGATCATGGCGATGTCTTCAGCTGTGGCACCCCCACTGGCGAATCCGGTCGAAGTCTTGACATAGTCCGCGCCGGCTTCCTTGGTCAGCAGGCTGGCGATCTTCTTCTCTTCATCCGAGAGCAGCGCCGTTTCGATGATCACCTTGACCAGAGCACCAGCCGAGTGCGCCATGCGCACAACGCCGTTGATGTCCTTGGCGACCAGGTCATAATCCTTGGCCTTCAATGCGCCGATATTGATCACCATGTCGATCTCGGTCGCTCCATCACGCAAAGCGGTCTCGGTTTCGTAAGCCTTCACTTCAGGGGATGATGCACCCAGCGGGAAGCCGATCACCGTACACACTTTTACGCCGCTGCCGCGCAGCAGTTCCGCGCACATCTTGACGTGTGTTGGATTCACACACACCGAGGCGAACTCGTATTTACGGGCTTCGTAGCACAGTTGGGCGATCTCATCCGGAGTGGCATCTGGCTTGAGAATGGTGTGATCGATCATCCTGGCAATACTCGGATCCTCCGGGATGCCACCCAGGGAGGATGAGATTCGGGATGCTCCGGCATTCACCACCCGCCCAACGCGGTCAAAGCAGGTCCTGACGCATATGTCGCCGGTGCATTCTTCGCTGCAGTGATCGCACTCTTCTGCATCAGAACGCTGTGCCTGTTCACCCAGCGCGATCAACACCTCACGGGCGACAATTTCAACGATTTGTTCAACTTTCACTTGGTCTGATAACATAGGTTTCTAGTTCCCTAATTTCTTTTCAATATTCATAATTTTATCTACACGTCGAGCGTGCCGTCCACCACCGAATTTTGTGTTGAGAAAGGTGATCACAATCTGACGAGCTAAAGCAGCCTCGATCATTCCGGCACCTAGAGTAAGCACATTCGCGTTGTTGTGTTCACGTCCGTTCAACGCAGTGGCATGGTCATAACACATGGCAGCCCGTACACCGGGCACCTTATTGGCAGCCATACAGCTCCCAATCCCCGCGCCATCGATGATAATGCCGCGCCATGCCTCTCCTTCACTCACCTTCTTCGCCACCGCATAGGCGAAATCAGGATAATCCACCGAATCTGAACTGTGTGTACCGCAGTCATCTACCAGGTAGCCTTGCTCCTGAAGGAACGGTTTCAGGTTCTCCTTGAGAGAATATCCTCCGTGGTCAGCGCCCAAGGCGATCCTCCTCGTCTTTTTCGAACGATTAGATTCAGCCAGGCCAGATTCCTGACTTCGCGAGGATATGCCCTCCGTTTGTGGTTCAGGGATGGCAACATCACCCGCTAATGTGCGCCTCACAATTCGCTGCACGAGTTCTTCGAGTTCTGATTCAGAAATCTGTTTCATCGCTATAGCTCAATTCTATGATGGCTGTTCATGCGCCATCAGGTCGCCAGCTGCAACGGTAATCTCCGGAAGGCCAACTCTTCTGGAGAGGAAAGCAGCCTGAGATTGGTATAAAAACGAAAACGGTCGCCTCTCAACTCTGAATCGACATACTCGATCACCTGACCGGAAGCCATACGCGTTTCCCTGCGAAATACAATAACCACAGCTGGTGGAGTCAATTCCAATAGCTGAGATACCTCCGGGGTAGCCAGACTGGCTTCAATTACCTGCTCAGCATGATCGGGTCTCTTATCATAAACCGTAGAGAGGATTTCGTAAAGAGATTCTTTTGAGAAATCAAACTTTAGAATCCCGGGACATAACACATGTGGTAAATAGGAGCGCTCGATCGCAGTCGGCTCTCCATCCATCAGGCGCACGCGGTTCAGGAAAACGGTCTCCGCGCCAAGCTGGACCTGCAATCGTCGCGACAGAAAAGTGTCCGCGGGGATAATTTTTGCTTCTAAAACATGGCTCGTTACCTTCCTGCCGAGTAGCTTCATCTCCTGGGTGAAGCCAAATAAGTAATCTGCGGTCTTATCGAGTCGTTGGTCGACAACAAATGTTCCCACGCCTGGAACAGTGCGCAAAACGCCATCATTGACTAAGTCGCTGATCGCCCGGCGAATGGTATTCCGGCCAACAGAATAAATCCCACACAGTTCACTCTCAGACGGCAATCTCTCGTTCGCCTGCAGTTCTCCCGAAGTCACCTGACTCAAGATCGACTCCACGACCATTTGGTATAAAGGCTTCGCACTTTGTTCTCTGGGCATGATTACTCCAAGAATATTTACGCCACTAATATTCCAACCTGTACCAACATATACCAACAGGATCTGTAGATATTATAGCATCATTTCGATCTGAAAGTCAAGTTTTCGTTTTTCTTATGAGGAAACCAAACAAAATCGTCGGTCGAAATATGTTAATCTAGGGGATAAATATCTGGTATTAGATCACCAAGGAGAAGAGCTCAAAATGAATCTAATCAGCCGTGAGGAACTGAAGAGCAAGTTGGACCGTGGAGATGATTTCAAGTTAGTCATGGTTCTCGGTGGTTGGGCATATGAAATGGCACATATCCCCGGTTCGATCACCTTCGGTACGCCAGAAGAGGGATTGCAGAATCTATCGAAGGATGATGAGATTGTAGTTTATTGCTCCAATCCGACCTGCATCGCCAGTATCGCCGCGTACAATATCTTGGTGCAAAGAGGTTATCAGCATGTCAAACGCTACGCTGGAGGGATCGAGGATTGGCAAGCAGCTGGTTTGCCTGTAGAGGGGACCATCGCCGGGTGAAGATGGATTAAGGGACAATATGCCCATCTGAAATTGCCAAACCAGAAGCACCTCCACAACTTTAAACTAAAAAACTGGCATAAAGATACTTGCCAGTTTTTTTGATCGTCTTCTCACCTATTAAACTTAGTGGCTACTCAATGATCGTCATCCCCATTTTTCTATCAAAAGGAACTTGATAATCCAAAACAGGATATTCGTCTCTTTGGTTCGTCAAATTAACCTGGATATTACTAGTACTTTTTATAGACTCGTTACCGTGAACAAATTACGAATTTCTATCTTGATTGCGAATCTCCCAATCGCAATATGCGTGTTCCAGCAGCAACCCATTCTGCGGTCGGAAGTGTGTTACGGGTGTCAATTACGACCTGATCTTCATATCCAGATAAGGTCGCCGGGGTTAACTGCCGAAATTCAGAATGATCGGTCAACACGACGATCACATCAGCACCATCCACTGCAGCGACCAGGGAGTCGACCTGTTCCGGCACCATCCCCATTGGCACGTGACTATCATAAGCGCGCACTTCAAATCCTGCCCCGCGCAACAACTCGACAACCTCGATAGCTGGACTTTGCCGCGTATCATCGACATCCGACTTATATGCGAGGCCCAAGCAGGCGATGATAACCTTTGCCTGATTTTCCTCTGACCTAGCGCGTGTAAACGGGAGTTCTGCAATGACTTCCTTCACCAATTCAACTACGTGCTGCGGCATACTATCGTTCACCTGACGCGCGGTTCGGATCAATGGTGTTACATCAGACGCAACCTGGGCAATAAACCAGGGGTCGACAGCGATACAATGCCCACCCACACCTGGACCGGGCGCGAGAATCTGGACGCGGGGATGGCGGTTAGCTAACGCTATCGACTCCCACACATTAGTTCCCACCTGCTCCGCTACCAAAGCTAACTCGTTGGCCAGAGCGATGTTCACATCCCGGTAGGTGTTCTCCATCAGTTTGACCATCTCAGCAGTGGTGGCATCGGTGATGAAAATCTCTCCTTCAACGAAGGAAGTATACAGTTCTACCGCCATTTGGGCCGAGTCACGGCAATAGCCACCAATGATGCGATCATTACCCACAAGTTCTTCGAGAATTCGTCCGGGAAGAACACGCTCCGGGCAATGTGCGACATACAATTGGTTATCAGGATCAGTGCTACGCTGCAAAGATTCAGATCTCTCCTGAATATCTTTGCCACTCGCATCTACTCCCTCAACCTGGACGAGTGAATCTTCACTCACCTGCAGTGAAGAGCGCTCAAGAATCGGGATGAGCATGTCGATTGTGGTGCGGGGAGGCACAGTTGACTCCAGTACGACCAGATTGCCAGGTTGCAGATATGGGATGATTTGATCAGCAGCATCCTTCACGAAGCTCAAATCAGCCACAGGGGTTTGACCGATTGTTTCCGGGGAATCGTGATTGGGATTAACAATCAAAGGAGTGGGAACGGCGATGATAAAAGCATCTGCCGGTTCAGGCTGATCCGCGAAAGTCAGGTTTCCACTTTTGATTGCCGCCTTGACGAGAGTATTTAATCCCGGTTCGTGGATATGAACCTGACCATTCTTGAGAACTTCCACGACGCGATCATTAATATCCATGCCCACTACCTGGAATCCATGGGTCGCAAACATGGCAGCGGTGGGCAATCCAATATAACCCAATCCAACGACACAGATTTTTTGCATCAGCAACTTATTTTTCTCCGTCAATTTTGAATCTTATCCAACGCACTGGGCTCAAATTCAACGATACTTTCCCCTAGTAATGTTCCAACAATTCGCTGCGCTGCATGACCATCACCATACGGATTTATTGCCTGCGTCATCTTCTTGTATTCTTCTGCATTATCTAAAAGGTTTACCGTCTCGCTGAATATTTTTTTACGATTTGTCCCTACCAGTCGAACCGTACCCGACTCGATCGCTTCGGGGCGTTCAGTCACTTCCCGCAATACCAACACCGGCTTCCCCAGGGCGGGTGCTTCCTCCTGTATCCCGCCGGAATCAGTCAAGATCAAGTCGGCTTGTTGCATCAAATGTACTATCTGTAGATAATCCAACGGTGAAGTGAGGATGATATTAGGAATATTATCTAATAAGTTGTGCACAGGTTCCCAAATGTTGGGATTTAAGTGTACCGGGTAAATGATGCATAAACGATCACCATAATGAGTTGCGAGGTCCTCAAGTGCCTTGCAAATGTTTTTTAACGGAGCACCGAAGTTCTCACGACGGTGGGCAGTGACGAGTATTTTGTGCTGCGAGGGATCGCCTAATTGCATTTCGGGATTTTTCGCGCTTGATTTCGTTGAGCTATTATTCCCAATATCAGTGGCGCAGCGGTCCAACAGAGCTTTCAATTCAACTCCTGGTGTTTGATTAACGATCCATTGGAGAGCATCGATGACTGGGTTTCCGGTTACCAGGATATTAATCTCTGGTACTCCCTCTTGCAGTAGATTCTGGCGAGCTTGATTGGTGGGAGCAAAGTGCAAGTCAGCGATCGCGCTGGCTACCTTGCGGTTGACCTCCTCCGGAAATGGATGCCACTTATCCCAGGTACGCAGCCCCGCTTCGACATGTCCCAACTTAACTCTGTAATAGAAAGCGGCTAATGAAGCTGCAGCAACCGTTGTCGTATCACCCTGGACCAATACCCAATCTGGTCTTTCACTTTGCAGGATCGGATCCAAACGAGCCAGTACGTCCGAAGCCACCTGTGTGGGAGTTTGATCATCCGCCATAACGCTCAAGTCATGTTCAGGTTGGATGCCAAACAAATCGAGTGCCTGATTCAACATCTCCCGGTGTTGACCGGTTACACAAACGACTGTCTGCAGTGGATTATCGAGCGAGCGGCGCTGCAGTTCCTGAATAACCGGAGCAAGCTTGATCGCTTCAGGTCGGGTGCCGATGACACACATAACTTTCATATCAACTCTTTATAATCCTAATACCAATGCTCCATTATTTCTTCTCTCTAGACGCAGAAATAATATCATAATGGAAGTGTTTTCATTAGGCAACTTCATTAATATGGAAAAACTGGCGATAAGATTTTCGCCAGTTTAGAGTCTTCCCCGATGGTCTGTATGATCATCCGATGATTTGATTTATCTCAGGTGAAATTTCAGAATGCAATTTTCGAATTTGTAATTTATAGTTAATTTCCTTGGAAGAATCTTCTTCTGTACTTCTTTATCGATTGATATATCTCTCCCGCAATCTAGAAATCCCGGTCCTTATTCCTCCTAAATACTTTTGCAGATACTCTTGCAAATCGAGTTTATTTACTCCTTCAGAATGATTGTCGTCTGAATAATAT
>Ga0209742_10000650_pt1 | contig 17806 bp, 20 predicted proteins | sample DeeMarSeWOR38_10_FD_187462 | JGI IMG/M metagenome (GOLD analysis project Ga0209742, IMG submission 187462) | Marine sediment microbial communities from White Oak River estuary, North Carolina - WOR-3-8_10 (SPAdes) (version 2) | ecosystem: Environmental > Aquatic > Marine > Intertidal zone >... | reverse complement strand
AGGTGGCGGAATTGGTAGACGCGCTAGCTTCAGGTGCTAGTGGGGGTAACCCCGTGGAGGTTCAAGTCCTCTCCTGGGCACCAGACATCGAGGCCTCCTAGCGGAGGCCTGCTGTCTGTTATCAGCACAGAACGTCCTCCAGGGTTTACCGTCTGATTCGGTTCAAGTCCTCTCCTGGGCACCAAACGAATCTAGGCCCCCGATGGGGGCCTATCTCGTATACACCACCCGGCCGCCGACGATGGTCTTCAGCACTTTCGCGTCGCGGATAGTCTCCGGCGGTATCGCCGTCAGGTCGCGATCGATCAGGACCATGTCGGCCAGCATGCCGGGTTTCAGCATGCCCTTGCGGTCTTCCTCGAAGGACGCATAGGCACCCTCGTAGGTATAGCCCCTGAGCGCCTGCTCGACGGTGATTTTTTGCCCGGGCACCCAGCCGTCCGGATTTCTGCCGTCCAGCGTGCGCCGCGTGACGGCGGCATAGATGCCGGCAAGCGGATCCGCGGGCGCGACATACCAGTCGCTGCCGAGCGCCACGTGTGCGCCGCTGTCGATGAGCGACTTGAACGCGTAAGTCGTCTTCGCGCGCTCCGCACCGATCACGTCTTCGGCCCAGCGCCCGTCGTCGATCGCGTGGTAGGGCTGCATGCTCGCGATGACCTCCTGCACCGCGAACCTGCCGATATCGTCCGGGTGGATGTGTTGCGCGTGTTCCATGCGAAAGCGCCGCTCCCGCGCGCCGTTGGCTTTCGCGACATCGTCGAAGATGTCGAGCAGGTCCCGGATCGCCTTGTCGCCGATGGCGTGGATATTCAGCTGCAGTCCGGCCGCGTCCGCGCCCTGCATCATCGCCCGCAGACTCTCCAGGGAATCGAGGAGGAAGCCGCTTTTGTCCGGCGTATCCGCGAACGGGGCCAGCATGGCGGCCGTGTGCGATCCGAGCGAGCCGTCCATGAAGCCCTTTACCCCGCCGGTCTTCAGCCACTCGTTGCCGCGGCCGTTCCGCTCGATGTCCGCCGCGAGCTTCTGCCACTCGCCGAGTGGCGTCACCGCGTAGATGCGGGTGATGAGATCGCCACGTGCCGCGGCCCGGCGGTAGGTCTCGAGACCGGCCCAGCCGTCGGCGACGTTGTCGAACATGTCGTGCACGGTCGTAACGCCATTCGCGGCGACGTAGCGCATCGCGGCATCGAGGTAGCTCTCCAGCTGCCGTTCCGTCGGTTCCGGGATCGCCTCCTGCACCAGCAGCATGGCGTTGTCCTTGAGGATGCCGGTCGGCCTGCCGGCATCGTCACGAATGATCTCTCCCCCGGCGACATCCGGAGTGTCCGCATCGACGCCGGCTTGTTGCAGTGCCAGGGTGTTCGCCAGTGCCATGTGGCCGTCGAGGCGCGAGATCCATACCGGGTTGTCCGGCGTAACCGCGTCGATCCAGTCTCGCCGCGGCAACTCCCCGCCCCAGTTGGTGTGGTCCCAGGTGCCGCCAATGATCCATTCGCCCGGTTCGGCGCCCTCTGCGAACGCACCGACGCGACGAATGAATTCCTCCGGCGTCTGCGCATCCCTGAGCTGCACCGAGGCTATCGCGGCACCGCCCGCCAGGAAGTGCACGTGCGAATCGATGAACCCCGGCACCAGCATGCCGCCGTCCGATTCGATGACTTCGGTCGCATCGCCAATGTAGGACGCGATGTCCTCCGCGGAGCCTACAGCTACGATGTCCTCGCCGGAGACTGCCACTGCCTCGGCCCAGGGCCATTCCGGATCGCCAGTCCAGACACGCGCGCCTGTGACCACCAGCGACGCTGACGTCGACGTCGAGTCCGGCGACGAACAGGCGGTGGCGCCCGCAACCAACACCGCAAGGAGGAATTTACGGCTGTAACGTGAGAATAAAGAGGCCATTGATACCGTCGCTGACAATGATGGTTCCGGAAGGCAGGTAAGGATACACGCTCCAGGCGCCGTCGAACGCGCCGACGCCGCCTGATGGTACGGTGTCGAAGAACGCGATCTCCGAGATCTCCTGGTTCGCGAGGTCGCCGAACTCCAGTACGCGCAAACCGGCGCTGTAGTTGGCCTGGAACACACGGTTGCCGAGCACGTAGAGGTTGTGATCGATCGTGGTCGTCGCCGCTTCGTAGGGATACAGGTACTGCGGATTGGTGAGGTCCAACATGTCGAACACGTGGGTCCGCGTCGGCACGCCGAAATTGGGTTCGTCGAGTTCGTCGCCGACGAGCAGGAAGCGGTGATCCTCCGTCAGCCACGCCTGGTGCACGAAGCCGAGCTGCGGATACGCCGATTCGGATAACTTGAGCGGGGCCGACTTGTTCGTCACGTCGGCGACCTCGACATGATTCTCGTTGGAGTTGAAGCAGATCTCGCGGCCGGTGAAGTTAGTGTCCGGCCCGTCGTAGACCACGCACTGCGCATCGTGTGTATCCGGCGTCACGAGATGACAGCCTGCAAACATCGGATTTCCGGGGTCGGCGAGATCGATCATGTGCAGACCGCCGCTGCAGGTATTCGTGCCGACGGCATACGCGAACCCGGTCTGCTCGTTGATAGCGAGGTTATGGGCATTCTGGAAGTCGCCGTACACGAGATCCGGCAGCCACGCCTGCGGCGCCGTGACGCCGCGCAGCCGCGTAAGGTCGAAGACCTGCATGCCGTGCGCGCCTGCCCCGTCCGCCACGATGTAGGCGTGGTCTTCGTGGACCTTGATGTCGCGCCAGATCGATGACCGCGTCTGCGTCGGCAGCCGCCCCAGGAACACCGGGCCCTCGGGATCCGTGATGTCGACGAACGCGGTGCCGTTCTGCATGCCCATCAGTGCATATTCACGGTTCGTCTGCGCGTCGAACCAGCCCCAGATATCATTTCCGCCGACGCCGTCCATCGCGGCGATGGGCAGCCGGGAACGCAGATCGACCCCGGAGCACGCGAAGCCGCCGGCATCGCCGTCAGTGCAGGCCGCGGGCCCGGTGCCAAGCGCGGGCGGGGGTGGAGGTGGCGGAGGCGGCCCGGACGAGTAATCGCCACCGCTGCCGCCGCACGCCGACAGTGACAGTAGCAACCCCGCAAGCCCGGAAGCGGCCAATAATTTCCTCATGCCGCTACCCCGGCTCCGACACAGACTGCCGGCGCCGCGCGATTTGCCGTTGCACCTCGTTAAACAGCTCGTCGCGCAACCCGAGCAGCTTGAACATCTCGACGACCGTAAAAAAGGGCGCAGCGAGATTCGCCTGGACCGGGTGCTTCACGAGGACCGGCATCGACTTCTCGATGGCGTGCCCGATGAACTGGGCCGCGTATCCGCCGAAGAACAGCACGGCGGCGACGGTCGCCGAAGTTCCGAGCGAAAGACCGGCGATCATCGACGCGACCACGGTCAGGCCGAAACCGAATACCAGGAAGACCACCGCGAATACCACGTCGAGTGTCAGGTAGAACAGGAAGAACCCGAACACGACCACGTGCGCCAGGCTGAAAGACACTCCCTTGACGTCGATCGTCACCCAGCTCAGCGGGATCAGCACGCCGAGCATGATGGTCGGGATGCCGATCATGTGTACGAAGATGTTGACCGGGTGCTGATGCGAGGCCGCGTAGCCCGTTAGCATGTCCATCAGTTTGCCGTCGGTCTTCATGCCCTGCCCTCGATCGGAAGTTGCCGAAATAGTACATGATTTCGGGGGGCCGGCCCGAGCGGTATAATCCCGTGAACCAACAGCCAGGGGTGGCACCGATGTCATTACTCACCGCGGGATTGCTGATCTTTACGATCGCCCACCTGATGCCGGCGGCTTCGCCCGCTACGCGGGCCCAGCTCGCGGCCAAGCTGGGCGAGAATGCCTACCGCGGCATTTTCTCCGTCGTCATCGTTGCTTCCCTGGTGCTCATCGTGTTCGGCTGGAAGGCGGCCGACCCGACGATACTTTATGTGCCGCCTGCCGGCGGCGGTCCGGTAATTTCGACGCTCGTGTTCTTCGCATTCGTGATGTTCGTTACTTCTAAGGCGCGAACCAACTATCGGCGGCTGGTGCGGCACCCGCAGATGATGGCTGTGCTACTGTGGTGCGTCGCTCACCTGTTGGTGAACGGCGACTCCCGGTCGGTACTGCTATTTGGAGGACTCGGAGCCTGGGCCATATTCGAAATCGTTCTGTGCAACAAGCGTGACGGTGAATGGAAAAAGCCTGACGTCGTGCCGTTTTCCGCTGATTTGATTGTCGTGGCCATTGCGGCCGTGGCCTTCGCCGCGCTCTTCTTCCTGCACAAGGCGCTATTCGGCGTCCTCCCCTACTGACCCCCGGATACCGCCATGAAGAACAGCCACCTGCGCGAAATCGTCGAGATCGTCGGTGTAATCAGTATCGTCGCCGCACTGCTTCTCGTCGCCTGGGAAATTCGCCAGGCCAACCGCATAGCCGCCGCAGAGATCGAGATGCGACTCGACCGCGGGCTCGAAGAAATGAGCCTGCGCCGCGCGACCTCGCCGGATTTCGCAAAGCTGTTTCCCAAGTTGAGTTCGCCGGGCAGCCACCTGGTAACTGCGACCGAAGAATCCCAGATCCGGGGGCTGGCACAGCACCTGGTCAACACCTATTACGCGGCGCAGGAGGCTCACGACAAGGGTCTCCTGGATGCATCGGGCCTCGACGTTTTCCGGCAGGACCTCGCGAAGACCCTCGAGCGCTTGCCCGGGCTGGTCCCGGCTGTTCGCAGCATTCACGACTCGACCCCCCGGATGCGCGCGATGCCGGTTTTTCAGCCGCTGCGCGACATCGAGGTCCACCGCGAGCCTGTGCCGGCCGAAGGCGATGCGACCGGGAATTGACCCCGCCCGGCGACATCGAGTCTCGACCGGGGCGCTAATTGAAGTAAACTGATCCCGTATCGGGTTAGCCTGGGGAGGCTGGGATGAGGACCGTGCTATTGCTGCTGGTGGTCGGCCTGCTGATTGCCTGGTACTTCTACCGGCAGGGTCTCGACAAACCCGAAGAACGCAAAGAACGGCGCATCTCACCCGCCCTGAAGAGCAGCTCCAGGTTCCACGCCGTTTCGGTCAAGCCGGGCGCCTACGCGTGTTCGGCGGCCAACAACATCGCCGGCCAACGGTTCCTCGCATCCCGGCCCCGAGCCTGCCGCTGCCCGACTGCGACGCCGACACATGCGAATGCCACTTCGTCCACCACAACGACCGGCGCACCGGGAAAGATCGCCGCAGCCCGTTCACATCAGGGGGGATTGCTGCCGCAACCGGGACATTCGCCGGCGAGCGGCGCAAAGGCGACGATCGCCGCGACGATTCAGAAGAGTACTAGGCCCCTGCCGGCGCCGAATCAATAGTCGTAGGCCGCGACGGTCTGCTCGTAATCCCTGAGCTCATACTCGTGACGAGCCTTCTCGGCAACCAGCTGCTCGATTTCCGCCTCGAGCTCGCCCGTTCGCTCCGACAGCTCCTTCAGATCAGCCAGCAACAGCACGCGGTCCTGCGTAGATACGTCGTCGCTAATCAGCTCGGCTTCCTTGGCGCGGATCTTCTCCTTGATGCGTTTAAGCTCCGCCTCCTTGGAATAGATCCTGGAATTCGTGCCATTCACGTTGGAACGCAGTGCGTGCAACTGTGAGCCCACGCGGTAGGCATCGAGGAATTCCTCTTCCATCGCGACGTCGCAGACGCCGTAGTAGGTACCGCCGCTCACGCCCAGGTTGTAGCCGCGGCTGGGCTGGCAAAACTCCACGAGACCTTCATCCCGGCCTTCCTGGTAAGCCTTGAAGTCCGCCGTAATGCCGTGCTTTGCACAGGCCTTGCGACGGCTGCCGAACTTGTCCGTGGTATAGCCCCTGGAGCCGTCCTCGTAACCAATGGCACCCCAGTCGCTGTTGGCACATTCTTCGCTGCTCATGGATGCGCAGCCGCTTAGCACGGCTACTGCAATGACCATCGTCGCGCTACTCAAAATCCTGTTCATGACGCACCCCGCCCTCTGTGAACCGATAGTACCGACGCTAACAGCCGGATCACGCTGACTGCCGTGATGACATTCACAAATACCCCTGTATCGCTGAACGAAAGCTGAAAATTGCGGACTCATCGGTGTTCTTCTGCGCTCGACGTGAAGTTCGTCACAGAGCACCCATGCGGCAGCGGATATTCTTTACATTCTGGTAAAAAGGAGACCCCCATGAACATCGAGGCGATCAGCGGCGCGGCAACGGTGGCGATCGCCTGCACCTTCGTGTTTCTCGTTGCCGCAAAGTCCTGGCACCTGGTAGCCCGTTCAATGAATGCGCACCCCAATTTCCCGGACGCCATCATGCGCGAGGCCGCGCAGCGGTTCCGCGACGAACTCGACGCACTCTCGCGCAAACAGTCGACCTACCTGGGTGCAGGCCTGATGTTCGTTTTCATCTTCGCCGTAGCTCACACGTTCGATGCGCACCAGCTTTTCGAGGGCTACCCGGCGTGGCAGTTGTACGTCGTACTCGCAACGTTGTTCGCAGCTGCGGCTTTTGCCCTCTACCGCCTGCTCCGCACAATTCAACAGTGGCGCCAGGTCCGCTTCCTGCGCGACGCGAACATCGCAGTAGGGCACTCACTGCAACGCATCGCTGTCGGCCACGGACGGGTGTTTCACGAGGTAATGACAGCGGCCGGCGTGGTCGATCACGTGCTGGTCGGGCCGGGCGGCATCTACGCGATCAATGTCGTCGCGCACCGCGCCATGCGCAGGGAGAGTGTGCAACTCGCCGACGGGGAACTTCAATTCGTGCCGGACGGCACGTCGATCCCCATAACGGACATCGCTTCGAAGACCACTCGCCTGCAGCAGGACTTCAGTGATCTGTTAAAGAACTCCGTGCGAGTTCGGTCGGTTATCGCGGTGCCAGGCTGGGACGCCGACATTCAACCGGGCGACGGCCACCTGGTCGTCAACGAACGCACCCTGCCTATGCTCCGCGGCTGGAAAGACGAGGCCGACTACCTCATGGACGAAGACGTCCAGGCCCTGCAACAGCACCTTACGAGAACCTGCAAGCGCTCGCCGATCGCACGCCGCAAGCGCAAGTAGGCCTAGCTACTTCCGCGATGCCTCGTCCAGCTGACGCCGGGCGTCCACAAACTGCTCTTCGGCCCTGCCAAGGTACAGGGTGGCCTCTGCATCATAGCCATCGGCGGACGACGACCACACGCGGTTGATGTAGCGCTCGCCCGCCGCGAAATGGCTCATGATGTCGGCATAGGCCTGCAGACCGAAGAGGTGCACCATGCTTTCGCGCGCATCGACGAAGCGGGTCAGGTCCGGACGCAGCGTCGTATCGATCCGGTCGCGAAGCGCCGAACCCCGCAAGCTGCCGCTGGAGACGATCTCGCGCAGATCCTTTACGACATTGTCGATCGACTCGCGAAGTTCGGTGCGGTTGTTCTCGAGCACCTCTTCCGACTGTGCGATCGACCGCGCATGCCGCTTGATCATGAAGACGCCGGCGACGGCACCCAGTACCGCCGCGGCAAACAGGGGCCAACCGACATTCTCTACGTCGAGTGCCGTCGCATAAGCGGCAACGATGAAGCCGGCGCTCAGAAGCAAATAACCCAATCCTGTCATAGCTAATCCCCTAGGTCGCCATCAGCACGTGACGAATCGCATCGCCGACACCGACGAGCGCCTCGCCGACGATGAAACCGGCCGCTATCGGGATGCCGACCTGCTCCGCCCAGGTCTTGCCCATTCCCCGATCCGCCAGCTCACGGCTCAGGGTTCCGAGCGAGTAAGTCAGGACGATGTTGAACGGCAGGTAAAAGCCGAGCCCGACGGTGATCCCGAGACCACCCATCACGGTCGACAGGATGCCGCCGAGGATAGCCCCGGCGACGTACTTCTGGGTGGGCACGTCGCCGCCCATGATGCCGTCGATCGTGCTGGCCAATGCCTGCGCCTGCGGTGCCGGCAGGCGCTCGCTTCCGAGCGTATAAGCCTCGTTGAGCGCGAAGATCACGAAGATGACGACGATCGGGCCGAGCCACGCGCCCGCAAACTGTCCGATCTGCTGCATCCGCGGCGTCGCGCCGACCAGGTAGCCCGTCTTCAGGTCAAGCATCAGGTCGGTGGCCTGCGACATCGCCACGCACATGGCGGCCCCCACCATGATGGCGGCGATGATCGATTCGCTGCGCTCCATCCCGAAGGCCTGCGTAACGATGATCAGCAGCGTGATACCGACGAGTGTCATCCCGGACAGCGGCGACCAGTTCGTGCGGCCGATCGCCTCGGACAGGATGATGCCCGCCATCCAGATCCACAGCGTTCCCAGGAGCGCCATGGAGATACCGCCCATCAGCGTCATCGATTCGACCGCGGTCACCGCCATGAATGCCAGCAATACCGCGGCACCGATGACCGCCATGTACAGGAGCTTGATCGGCATCTCCTCGGTAGCGACGCTCGTCTCTACCGAGGCGGCTTTTTGCATGGACTTGATCGCGCTGAGTATCAGCGGTGCCGCGAGGATGACGCCCATGATCGCGCCCCCGATCAGCATGCCGATACCGAGGGGACGGTAGAGCAACAGGCGCAGGTCCCCCGGCGTATTGATCAGGTCGCCCGCTTCGTTAAGCGGGAACGCCCCTGTAACCGACAACAAGGGCGAAACGAACCAGTAAGCGACGAAGCCACCGATGATGAAGGCGATACCGCCGCGCCCGGCGATGTAGCCGACGCCGATGGTCATCAGCGACAGGTACCAGATGCCGTTCATGTATTCCGGCAGGCCGATCAGCGCCCCGAGGTTCCAGTTCGATACGCCGGTCTTTAGCGTAATGACGTGGACAATCGCACTTGCCAGCGCCGCGCCCACGAGAATGACGGCCTTGCGTACCCCGGCGCCCGGTGACTTGAGGATCGTCGCAACGGCGACGCCGCCCGGGTAGGTCAGCCGCTCGTAATCGATCATGTGTTTCCTGAGCGGAATGATGAAAGCGATGCCGAGGAACGCGCCCGCGATGCAGCCGAACGTAAGGATGATCGGATCGAAGCGATCGCTGTAGCCCAGCAGGAATATCGCCGGGACCGAGAACATCATGCCCGACGATGCGCCGTTCACGCCGCTGGCCACGGTCTGCACGATGTTGTTCTCGATGATGCTGCGACGGCGCAGGATGCCGCGCAGGATACCGAAACCGAGGATGGCGGCGAGTTCCGATCCTTCGATCGAGAAACCGAGAATCAGTGCAGCGTAGCCGATCGAGATAGCGATGATGACACCGAGAAACCAGCCGACACCAACGGCAATCCAGGTTAGTTCGGGATAGGGTCTGTCGGCGTGTGCCGCGACGGTCGAATCAGACAATGCGACGCTCCTCTGTCGTTCTTATTTTGCGGCAAAGCCTATCACAGCGGCTCGAGCCGCGCTGCCAGCCGATCCTGCTCCAGCACCTCTCGGAACTCGTCGGCCAGTTCGTCGCACATCTCCACCACGGTGTGCCATGCACGCACCCGCTCCTCCGGCGTGAAACTAATGAAGTCCCGGCGATCCGGGATCTTCCCGTACGGCAAGCGGGCCACGAACTCGTGCGACGGACTGACGAGCAGCGTCCTGTCGACGTTTGCGGGATCCGGCTTGCGCCACGACAGCTTCTTGTCGAACCAGCCGGGCACGATGCGATCAATGAAATGCAGGTACAGCGTCAGCCGCTCCGGCGCGCTTTGTGGCAGGTCCAGGTGGTAGTCGATCACGCCGCCATCCCGGTAGACACCGCGCGGCGCACCCGCGATATCGCGCACTCCTGACAGCACCATGGGTATCGCACCGGTCGCAATGACCGCATCCTGCAGATTCGCCTCGCTCAGTTCCACCCGGCTCATTGGAAACCCTTTCGCATTGAAGAACGGCGGCAGATCCCTGGCGTCATAGAACAGCACGCGCTCGAAAAAGGCGCCCAGCGAACGACGGCTGACGGCATTCAGTGTCGCTGCCGCCAGCAGGCCGGGGACCAGCATGGCGGGGCGTTCACTCGCAGTGAGGCGCCGGCTGCGCACGGTCATGACGTTCATTCGCAGCACGGGGTGCGCCAGGATCTCCGCCGCCCCGGATTCGCCGAGCACATAGTCGAGGATCTCGCGGCTCTTCGCCGTGATCTCGTCGCGATCCGGATCGTCCGAGTAGGTCTGCTCGAGGTAGGCGTCCTCGAATCGGGCGATCGCATCGAGCGGCCTGTCCTGCGCGTAGCACGCGAACCGCCAGGCGCCGATCGACGAACCGATGAGGTGTACCGGACCGCGCAGCCCGGGAATGACGGAATCGGCAACCACGCGGTCGAGCTTGCTCAGCACCAGCCACTTGGCCCCGCCGGACGCGCCGGCCATCGTCCCCACCATCTCGGGTGAGAAGCCGTGCTTCTTTATCGCCTGCAGTGCGCCCGGGCCGGCCCGGAAACTCAGCGCGCCCGCCCGTGTCACTCGAAAGGATGCCGCTTGATTATCGTCTGTTCGCGATCCGGCCCGGTGGAGATGATGTCGATCGGTACTCCGGCGAGTTCCTCGATGCGCTTGAGGTAATCGCGCGCATTCGGCGGCAATTCTTCAAACTGGGTAATGCCTACCGTTGACGCCTGCCAGCCCGGCAGTTCCTCGTAGACGGGCCGGCAATCCGCGAAGCGATCGACGATGATAGGCAGACCGGCGATGGCTTCGCCGTCGATCGTGTAGCCGACACATATCTGGATCGTTTCCAGTTCGTCCAGCACGTCGAGCTTGGTGACGCAGAGACCCGATACGCTGCTGTTGATGATCGAGCGCTTGAGCGCGACGGCATCGAACCACCCGACGCGGCGCGGGCGCCCGGTCGTGGCACCGAACTCGGCGCCGACTTCCGCAATGTGTGAGCCGAGATCGTCGAACAGTTCGGTCGGGAACGGCCCCGCCCCGACCCGGGTCGTGTATGCCTTGACGATGCCTAAAATGTAATCGAGGTCTCGCGGACCGACGCCGGTGCCGGTGCTCGCCGCCGCTGCCACCGTGTTGGATGACGTGACGAACGGATAGGTGCCGTGGTCGATGTCCAGGAAGGTACCCTGCGCACCTTCGAAAAGTATGCCTTCCCCTTTCCGTGAAAGGTCGTGGAGGATCTGGGTCACGTCCGCGGTAATCGGCGCGATGTGCTCGGCCGCCTCGAGCGCATCGTCGAGCGTCTTGTCGAAGTCGACGGGCTCGGCCCGGAAATATTTTTTCAGGAGAAAATTGTGGTAGTCGAGAACCTCACCGAGCTTGGCCGCAAACTTTTCGCGCAGGAACAGGTCGGACACGCGCAACGCGCGCCGCGCGACCTTGTCTTCATAGGCCGGCCCTATTCCTCGCCCGGTCGTGCCGATGGCACCGGCGCCGCGGGCCTTTTCGCGCGCGGCATCCAGGGCGGCGTGCGAGGGCAATATCAGGGGACAGCCGGGGCTGACCTTGAGACGCTCGAATACCGGGACGCCGTTTGCGATCAGCGCATTGGCCTCAGCCACCAGCGCGTCCAGCGCCAGCACGACGCCGTTGCCGATCAGGCAGCTGACACCGTCGCGTAGTATTCCGGAAGGTATCAGGTGCAGGACCGTCTTCTTGCCGCCGATCACGAGCGTATGTCCTGCATTATGGCCGCCCTGGAAACGCACGACCGCCTTCGCGCGGTCGGTCAGCAGGTCGACGATTTTGCCCTTGCCCTCATCACCCCACTGGGTGCCAATGACGACGACATTCTTACCCATTACCGTAGGTCTCTTGTTGTTGGTCTAAAAGCCGCGAACGGCGAAAAGCAGGACCAGGCCCGCGATCATGACGACCAGGCCCACGGTCCGCAGGTGATTGTCACTTAGCATCGCCATCTGCGCCACTATCTGCCGGTATCTGCGCGGACCGACGAACGGCACCATGCCCTCGATGATGAGTACGAGCGCCAGCGCCGTCAGGATTTCCGTCCAGGCCATGCCGCCCGAATTACTCGCCGCTCGACCGGTTCAGATAACGGAAGAACTCGTTGTTGGGATCCAGGACGAGTAAGTCGTTGGACTTGCCCATCGACCGTTTATACGCATTGATACTGCGGTAGAACGCGTAGAACTCGGGGTCCTTCTGGTAGGCGCCCGCGTAAATCTCGGCCGCCTCGGCATCGCCTTCACCGCGGATTTTCTCATTGTCCCGATTCGCGTCGGCAAGGATGATCGTGCGCTCGCGGTCCGCTTCTGCGCGAATACGCTCAGCCTCGGCGCGGCCTTCTGCACGAAGCTCCGCCGCGGCGCGCGCTCGTTCCTCGTTCATCTGCGCATACACGGCGTTCTTTACTTCGTCCATGAGCTCAACCTGCTTCACGCGAAAATCGATGAGCTCGACACCCAGGTCCTCGGCCGTTGTGGTCGCCGTGACCAGCATGTCACGCATCAGTTCGGCACGCTCCGCGGCGATCGCCTCGCGCACCGAGCGCTTGCCGAATTCGGTAACGACCGCGTTCTTGATGATCTCGCCGAGGCGGTCATCCGCGAACAGCAGGCTGCCGCCGGTCGACGTGTAGAAGCGCACGGGATCGACGATCCGCCACTTGACGAAGAAATCGACCTTGAGCGCCTTCTTCTCCGCGGTGAACACGCGGTCCGGGCTGTCTTCGATAGTCAGGATGCGACGCGGGAACTTGCGGACGTTCTGCACCACCGGGATCTTGAAGTGCAGCCCCGGCTCGTAACCGGACTCGACGACCTTACCCAGCTGCAGCTTGATGGCGAGCTCTCGTTCGTTGACGGTGAAGAGTGACAGGCCGGCTGCGACCGCGATCAGGCCGATGACGACAAAAATACGAAACATCGCGTTACTCATTGCCGTGTCCTCCTTTCACGACTCTCCATCTCGAGACGCCTTTCCGGCGACGTGGTGCGCGACTGCTCCGTGAGGCGATTCATTTCCTCCAGTGACTGCCGCTGGCCCGCGCCTTCGATCAGCTTGTCGATCGGCAGGTACAGCAGGTTGCCGCTGCCTTCAGAGTCCAACAGCACCTTGCTCGTATTTGCGTAGACCTCTTCGACGGCCTCGATGTAAAGGCGATCGCGCGTTACTCGCGGCGCCTTCTGATACTCGGCGAGGAGCGCCTCGAAGCGGTTCGCCTCACCTTCCGCATCGCGAATGACGCGATCCTTGTATGCCATGGCATCCAGGATGATGCGCTGCGCATCACCGCGTGCGCGCGGGATGATGTCTCTTGCATATTTTTCGGCTTCGAGCTTGAAGCGGGCGCTGTCGTTCGTCGCTTTCTGCGTGTCGTTGACTGCGGCCTGAACATCCTGCGGGTAGTCGAGATTGATGATCGACACAGACGTGACCGAAATACCGGATTCGTACTGGTCGAGCGTGGCCTGCAGGGTTTCGAGTGTGCGCTGTGCGATCTGGTCGCGCTCTCCGGTCACGAGCGTTTCGAGCTCGCTCGTACCGATGACTTCACGCAGCGCACTTTCGGTCACGTCCTGCACGGTTGCTTCCGGGTCGACCACTTCGAAGCTGTACTTCACCGGGTCCGTGCGTCGGTACTGAACGACCATCTGTATAAAGACGTATTGTTCGTCCGCCGTCAGGATCTCGGTGCGGAACGGAAAGTTCTGTACCGCGTTGGTGTTGACGATGTCGACCGACTCGATGGGGAACGGCAGGTGCCAGTGAATTCCGGGCATGGTCGTGTCCGTGTAGGCGCCAAAGCGCTGGACGACGCCACGTTCCGCCTCGTCCACCCGGTAGACGCCCGTGGCGCCCCAGGCGATCAACGCAAGACCGATCAGTATGTAGCCGCCGGCACCGCCCGGTGCGCGACTGCCGCCGCCGCTTCCGCCGCCTCCGAGGAGGCTGCTCAGGCGTCGCTGCCAGTTCTGTACGATCTGATCGAGATCGTTTGGCTCTTTGTCGCCCCTGCTCCAGGGGTCCTTGCCGTTTCCAGGTTCGTTCCAGGCCATATTCCTACAACTTCATCCTTAATCGTGGTGTCTAATTCAATTTGCCGTTGCTGCCGGTTTGATGACCGGCAGCGGCTCGAGTAGTTCCGGGTCAATGTTCTCGCGCTTGATGAACCGCTGCAGATCCTGCTCGGCCATCTCCAGCTCCAGCGTCCAACCGCCGTCGTCCTCCGCCTGCTCTTTCAGTACCGCCCCGAGCTCGAAAAGTCTCGACCGGACGCGGCCCTGCGACGGCTGCAGATGGATGAGGCGATGCAGTGTCTTGCGGTGCAAGCGATCACCGATCGCATCGAGTAACAACGGGATTCCTTCGCCGGTTGTCGCCGACAGCCAGACCGCCCGCCCCTCGCCGTGACGATTGCTCGTCAGGCGCGGCTGCCGGTCGAGCAGATCGATCTTATTGTACACGCGTATCTGCGGCACACGATCCGCGTCCAGCTGTTTCAGCACCGAATTCACCTGCCGCACGCGCTGCCAGCGATTCGGGTCGCTCGCATCGATGAGGTGCAGAATCAGGTCGGCCTCGCGCGCCTCCTGCAGCGTCGATCGAAACGCCGCGATCAGCTCGTGCGGCAAATCCCGCACGAAACCCACCGTGTCGGCCAGAACGACCTCGGTGCCGTCCGGCAGTTCGAGCCTGCGGACAGTGGGATCCAGCGTGGCGAACAGCTGGTCCCGTACGTACACGCCGGCATTCGTCAGCGCGTTGAACAGCGTGGACTTGCCGGCGTTGGTGTAGCCCACGAGCGCGACGGTCGGGACCTCTGCGCGCACGCGGTTGCGGCGATTCATGGTCCTGCGCGCATCCACCTGTTCGAGACGCGCATTCAGTTGCCGGATTCTGCGGCCCAGCAGGCGGCGATCCGTTTCCAGCTGCGTTTCGCCGGGTCCGCGCAGGCCGATGCCGCCTTTTTGCCGCTCCAGGTGCGTCCAGCCTCGAACCAGCCGCGTGGACAGGTGCCGCAGCTGCGCCAGTTCCACCTGCAGCTTGCCTTCGAAGCTGCGTGCGCGCTGCGCGAAGATGTCGAGGATGAGGCCCGCCCGGTCGAGCACGCGGCATTTCAGCTCACGCTCGAGATTGCGCTCCTGGCTCGGGGACAATGGCGTGCCGAATATCACGAGTTCCGCACCGTTGGCTGCGACGCTCGCACGCAGCTCTTCCACCTTGCCCTTACCGATGAAGAACCGCGGTTCGGGTTTTTTGCGGGCGCTTACGATTTCGTCGACGATGATCGCGCCGGCCGAGCGCGCGAGCTCCGCAAACTCCGAACGCTCGGAGTCGTCGGGTGCGCCAGTTGGACCTGCGTGGACGAGAATTGCACGTTCGCCGCTTTGCGGTCGTTCAAACAAATGCGCCCTCCTGGAACGAGGGCCGCGCTTCGCGCTTAATCGTCACCGTCTCCTGCATCATCCGGCAAGGGGAGGCGTACGTTGCGGGAGGGGACCACCGTGGAAATGGCATGTTTGTAAACCATCTGGTTAACGCTGTTCTTCAGCAGCACGACGAACTGGTCGAACGAGTCGACCTGTCCCTGCAGCTTGATGCCGTTGACCAGGTAGATGGAAACCGGAACTTTTTCCTTGCGTAAAATATTCAGGAACGGGTCTTGCAGTGTCTGCCCTTTAGCCATGTCGGGGTCTCCTTATTGTTGATTGTTATTTGAACCCGCAAACCGGTGGCGCCGGTATTGCCCTTGTGCGAAGTTCAGCCTAAGCGTTTGAAAAAAGTCTAACACAGGCCGGCACAAACCAGCCCCTAAAATCAGCCCTGCAGGGCCGCCAGAAACCCCGATATAGCATCTGCGACGGCGGAATCAAGTGCGTCGAACGATTTCAGGCCGTTTTCGGACCGCAGCCAGGTGATCTGGCGCTTCGCAAGCTGGCGCGTGGCGGCCAGCGCCCGGCTCCGTGCCTCCCCCAGCGAGCACTCGCCGGCGAGGTGCGCCCAGAATTGCCGGTAGCCGACGGCACGCATTGCGGGGCTGTCCCGGCGCAGGCCCGGCCGCTGCATCAGGCACCGCAGCTCGTCGAGGAAACCGGCGTCCAGCATACGCTCGAGGCGCCTTGCGATACCTTCGTGCAGTACCGAGCGCGGCTCCACCTGCAGCGCCAGCTTCCGGAATTTGACGTCGCCGGACCCCGGGGTGGATTCCTGCCACGCCGAGAGGGGCCGGCCGCTCAGCCGGAAAACCTCCAGCGCGCGCTGGATGCGCTGGCTGTCGTTCGGATTGATTCGCGCGGCCGCCGCAGGATCGCAGCGCTGCAGTTCTTCATGCAGCGCCGGCCAGCCGACCTCGGCCGCTTCCGTGTCGATCGCAGCGCGAATCGCAGGATCCGCCGGCGGTAGCTCGGCCATGCCTGCTGTCAGCGCGCGAAAATACATCATCGTCCCGCCAACGAGCAGCGGCGTCCGCCCTGCTTCGAAGATCGCATCCATGGCTTCGCTCGCGTCGCGCACGAAGTCGCCCGCCGAGTAGGCGTCCTCCGGGTCGCGGATGTCGACGAGGCGGTGCGGCGTCTCGAACAGGGTCGCCGCGTCGGGCTTCGCAGTGCCGATGTCCATGCCCCGGTAGACCAGCGCCGAGTCGACGCTGATCACGTCAAGGTCAAAACGCCGGCACAATTCGATCGCGACCTCCGTCTTGCCGCTCGCGGTCGGGCCCATCAGGCAGATTGCGGTGCGTGTCGCGATTTCGGGTGCCTTTACTGGCCGCGCAGGAACAGGCGGTCGAGCTCCGCGAGGGAGATGGCCGTCCAGGTCGGGCGCCCGTGGTTGCACTGGTCGGCCCGCTCCGTCGTCTCCATTTCCCGCAGCAGCGCGTTCATTTCCGCGAGCGACAGCCTGCGGTTCGCGCGGACGGAATGATGGCAGGCCATCGTCGCGAGGTACTCGTCGCTGGCGTCCTCGAAGCGGCTGCTGCTGCCCGCCTCACCGATGTCCGACAGCAGGTCGCGCAACAGCGCCTCGACGTCGGCGTCCTTGAGCAAGGCCGGGACCTCCCGGACCATGAGCCGGGTCGGCCCCGCGCGATCGACGCACAGGCCGAATACCTCCAGCTCCTGCGAGGCCTGCTCGACCAGGTCCGCCTCGTTCTCGGCGACCGCGAGTGTGACCGGGACCAGAAGCGGCTGGCGCACGACGGAACGATCGTCGAAGCTCCGCTTCAGTTTCTCGTAGGTGATCCGCTCGTGCGCCGCGTGCATGTCGACGACGATCAGGCCGTCGCGGTTCTCGGCCAGGATGTAAATCCCTGCAAGCTGCGCGATTGCGAAGCCCAGCGGCGGCACGTCGCCCGGTTCCGGCTCTGCCTGCAGCGCCGCCGCCGCTTCACTCAAGGTGGCGTAGCCGGCGAGCGCCTCGCGAACGCCTGCGGATCCGCTGCCGCCAGCGCCCGGCAACTGCATGGGCCGCTGCGCTGGCGCCGGGTAACGGACCACGGACGCCGGTGCGGGTGCATGACCGCCCGGGCGCGTATCCGAGAGAGCGGCCTCCAGGGTCTGCGACACGATCCCGTGCACGCGCCTGCCGTCGCGGAAACGCACTTCGTGTTTCGCCGGGTGCGCATTGGCATCCACGCCGGCGGGATCCATGGGTTTTACCGAAACCGGTATTGGCATTATTCCCGGACTGGGCGGCATGCTGCGGCTGGCACGGCATGTCGGCCCGGAGCTTGCTAAATATTACGTTTTTACCGGTACCCCCATCAGCGCAGAAGATGCCCTGAAACTCGGTATTGTGGCACGTCTGGTGACACCGGCCGAGGTGCCGCCATAGACCACTATGTCGTAGCCGGCCCCGCGGACGCCCGGACTCATCAGAATGACCGC
>Ga0209742_10000649_pt1 | contig 17818 bp, 16 predicted proteins | sample DeeMarSeWOR38_10_FD_187462 | JGI IMG/M metagenome (GOLD analysis project Ga0209742, IMG submission 187462) | Marine sediment microbial communities from White Oak River estuary, North Carolina - WOR-3-8_10 (SPAdes) (version 2) | ecosystem: Environmental > Aquatic > Marine > Intertidal zone >... | reverse complement strand
CAGTTCAGCAGGGTCGCTAAACAAGATATCTGGGGCGAATGGCGGAGTCTCTTGCTATTTTAAACAATTCCGCGTATTCAGAACTTCAGATTACTCGATAGCAAAAGGGGGCAACCATGGCATCATTTGCAGATCGGATGATAAGGGCAGCAAAACTGGATGTGGCCCTTTATGAAGAGGTCGAAGCGGATAAGGGGGCCATGGGGCAGGCCGTGGGGGTGGTCATTCTGTCCAGTGTTGCTGCGGGCATCGGAACGATCAGCGCTACGGGGGTAAAGGGACTTACTATAGGGACCCTATCTGCCCTGCTGGGTTGGTTTGTCTGGTCGTTTCTTACCTATTTTATTGGAACCAAGCTGTTACCTGAACCCCAAACAAAAGCAGATTATGGGGAATTGCTGCGCACCATCGGATTTTCCAGTTCTCCGGGAGTTCTGCGCGTTTTGTCTATTATCCCCATGTTGGGGGTCATTCTTAATTTCATCGTGGGTATCTGGATGCTGGTCGCGATGGTCATTGCCGTCAGGCAGGCGCTTGATTATAAAAGTACCTGGCGGGCGGTCGGTGTTTGTTTCATCGGCTGGATTGTTCAGGCCGTCATTTTCGCTTTGTTTTTTTGGCTGGCAGGAGGATTCGGAGCCTCACAGATGTAAACAGATTCCCTATATCATTCTGTCGGTATGGTTTTAAACCCGGTTGACACACAACAGGGTTGTACTTAAAGTATTGTGTTTGGCAAACACTGTTTGTTAAATCGAGCGTCTCAAATTGAATCAGGAAGGATTTGGCAATGCAGGATACGTCTTCCATGGATCCCAGGCAAAGTGAAATGGCCAGCCAGGCCTATCTGCGACAGCTGAAAGCAACCTTTGAACAACTGCCCAATGATATACCGCTGTATCTGTTTACAGCCAAAGGGCATGAAGATGTTTTTACGCAGGCCAACCGGCAGGTAATACGCGCTTTTCGCGAGTTGAGCTCCAGGATTACCCTGCGGGAGCATAATCTTGACCATGAGCTGGCCAAAAAGTGGAATGTGACCCATTCTCCCACACTGCTGATTGCCCCGGAAAAATATTCCATCAAGTGGCTTGGGGCCCCGATGGGCGAAGAAGCCCGGACATTTCTTGAAATATTGATTCTGGTCGGTTTGGGGAAAAGCCAGCTGAGCGAGCAATCTTTGAAGGTGATAAAACGTATCGATTCCGCCAGGCAGGTCAAGATATTTGTCAGCCCCACCTGTCCGTACTGTCCCCAGCAGGCCATCAACGCGGTCAAGGCCGCCATTGAGATGCCGCAAAAGATTTCGCTGGATATTATCGATATTCAAAGTGAGCCGGAAATCGCCGATCAATATTCAGCCCAGAGTGTGCCCCAGGCATACGCCAACGATATCCTCATCGGGCAGGGTGCACAGCCTGAGGAAGTCTTTATGCTTTCACTTCAAAAATTGGAAGCCCAGACCATTTTTATTCCCGAAAGCGATGCCGAGCGGGTTGAAACCGACCTGCTCATTGTCGGTGGCGGGCCGGCCGGCCTAACCGCCGGTATTTATGCGGTCCGCAGCGGTTTGCGCACCGCCATTGTCGAGCGCAATGCGCTTGGCGGCCAGGTGGCGACCACCCCGATTGTTGAAAATTATCCGGGTTTTACCTCGGTGGGCGGTAAATCGCTGGTTGACATCATGGTCAGCCACGCGCTGCAATACGTGCAAATTTTTCAGGGCGAAGCGGTGGTGGATGTCCAGCCGGGCCCGCCCTTTACCGTCAAGACCAACCGCAGGCAATTTCAAACCAAAACAATTCTGCTGGCCACCGGTGCCAGCCATCGCCACCTGAACATTTCCGGTGAGTCCCGCCTGTCGGGAAGAGGGGTCAGCTACTGCAGTACCTGCGACGGACCGCTCTTTAGAAATAAAAAAGTCGTTATGGTCGGCGGTGGCAACAGTGCGGTCACCGAAGCGTTGCACCTGTTCCATATGGGCATTGATGTGACCCTGATCCATCGGCGGGATAAATTGCGTGCCCAGGAATTTTTAGCCCAGCAGTTGATTGACAACAATATTCCCATACTCTGGAACACCGAAGTCAAAGAGATCCGCGGAGAAGACCGCGTCAACGAAATTCTGCTGTTTAACACTAAAACCAAAGAGACAACCGAATTTAAGACCGATGGGGTCTTTATTGCCATCGGTTACACCCCGGCGGTGGAACTGGCCGAGAAGATCGGTCTGGAAATCAATGAGGACGGCTATATCCAGCAGGACGGCAAGCACCGCACAACGGTGCCCGGCGTTTATTCAGCCGGTGATGTGGAGGGCGGTTATAAGCAGATTGTCACCGCCTCGGGACAGGGCGCTGAAGCTGCCATGACGATTTTCGAAGATCTGATCAATCCGTACTGGCTGGACGGCAAAAATTAATCCTGATCACCCTTTTCCCTGAAAAAACCATGATTTCAGGCGAGCCGGCCAGTATCGAGTGCTGCGCAGTCTTTTCCAGGATCGTTTGACCCGGGTAATCTGCGCATCATCCAGATCCATTTCCGCGTACACGGCTAGGTTGAAGGCCTCGACGATCCTCCCGATATCCTCATTGAGAGGCGGAAACTGCTTTTGAAGGCGTGAACCATACTCGCCGGGGGTTTCGCTCAATAGACGGGGCAGGCCGCTGCGTTGCCCCCATCTCAAAAAAGCATGGTAGAGCTGAACGGCATCCCGATAGCCCTTTAACCTTTGTGTTGCCCATTTATAGCCTCTACCCAGTTGCGCCCATAGCCTTTGAGCCCACATTAACACTAGCTGCCAACGAACGCGTTTTCTTTCTTCATTCGATGTTCGTGAAAACAGCCACCGCAGCAGGTACCCCACACCCAGAGCGCAAAGGATGAGCCCAATCAGCAACAGGAGGCCGACTCCCCCCCATGCCAGGTTCTCACTCCACCCGCTACTTTCACCGGAAGGAATGTATTCAGGACTGTCCCTATCGGTCCGTGGAAAGAGCGCATTATGCTCAGGCGTTTTGCCAAACAAAAAAAGCAATGCCCGCTCCAGGATCGGAAGCAGGGGGCCGGCTGCTGATTTCAATACCCCGTAGCCAGCCTCGGCAGCAGCATTCAGGTAGGTCATGAAAAACAATACCAGGCCTGCACCAAGGGCGAAGACCATCGCGGCAAAGCTCAGAGACAAGCCGACCCCCCTGTAGCCTGCGAGGAAATTCTTCTGCGCTTTGTCCATGTTTCGGGTCAGACCCATGGCCGAAAGGCTAAAGAGAAAAAAGGGAAACAGCAGAACAACCGGTGCGGGGTTTCTGACATCGATCCCTCCTTTGACCAGCAGCAGGGATTTTAATATGAAAAGACAGAAAAAGGCGGTCACCCCGTAATCAAAACGGATACAAACGGAGAGGTACGCTTTTGATCTTCTGGCAAAGCCCCCCCCTGCCAGCCAGAAGACCAGCGCAAAGATCAGGATGACTATCAGTATCAACCACGCCATCGAATCTCTTGTTTTGCCGAGGAATTCCGCGATCCATCCTTGACTGAAATAGGGATATGCCTGGTAGTTCAAAGCGTACACCAGCCGAGAGGCAGCGAGTAAAAATCCCATGGCCTGAAGCCCCAATATCGAGATCACCCGCAAGCCCATTCCCCTGACCACCCGGTCGAGCGCTGCCGCCAGAAGAAATATGCCGATGGCCTCGGGCAAAGGAAAAGGCCGTTTTAGGATGGCGGTCATCAAAAAGGTCGCGCAGGCATAAAGCCAGCTCAGTTCCATTCCTCCGCAGACTAAAAATAAGATAGCTCCCTGATTCCTGTTCATGGTTTCTGAGCGTCCTCAATGCAAATCTCGTCCAGGCAATACGCCTTTGCCCCGGGCCGATGTCCGTCGATCTCTCTTTGTGATGGTGCGGCACACGCCACGAAAATTGTGGGAATCCTTCTGTGCGAAAAGTACTGTGCAGTCGCGCGTGTTCCTTCGTCGTGCGTGTATGAAAAGTGAACGGCGCTCAAGCCCCAGGGCAATTCCAGAATCCGGCCCAGGCTGTCCACAAGGTTCGCATCGGTCTTCATCTTAAGCCTCGCGAGAACCTCCAGGATTGAGGGAAGCTGTTGCGGGCTTCGGCCCATTGACAGGAAAGGCGGTCCGCCTTCCACCGCGCCGTTGGTCACGAGCCCGACTGCATAGCCCTTCTGATAGGCTTGAACGGCCAGAGATCCGACCACTTCAAGGGTACGCTCAAAGTTCTCCGATGCATTGGCCTTCTCAAACTGGCTCACCTCTACGCTCAGTAATACCTTTTCCTGTTGCGAGGGCTCAAAAACCTTTTCCTGGAGTCGATTGTGGCGTGCGCTCGCTTTCCAGTGAATATGCCGGGCAGGCCGCCCGTGCTGATAATCCCGGGTGCCGAGGACATAAATGGGATCCTGTACCGGACTCCTGGCTCCCGGCAAACCGAAAAAATCGCGGTTCGGCAGCGAAAACGGTTTCAGCGGCACGAGCCGGGGGAACACAATCACGTCAATATCATCGGCTGTTCGCTTCTCCCTGGGGAAGAAACCAAAGATATCACCCACCTTTATATGGGCTGAGCCAACGCGGTAAACCCCTCTGCGCCGGGCAACAAGCCCCCATTTGAAACGCGCCTGCTGATACCAAAGCAACCCGCAGTTGCTGGTGAGATCTGTCTTCCCGGAGGAGGGGTCAAGCTCGCCCTCTACGTGCATGTTTATCTGAAGCCACACGGGCAGGAACTTGCGGTTGTCCGCCCTGACATACAGAGCAAGGGATTCACCGGGAAAGAGCTTGTGCTTATCAACCATTGATGAGCACCGAATCCCTGAAAGGCTCAACCGGCTCCACAGGTCTGTTCCGATCGTAATCCCTAAAACGAGGAGGGCCAGAATGGTGAGTTCCCGCTGGCTGTAAAGAAGCGAAATAAAAAGGCAAACCCCCACCATAAACTGCACCAGCCGGACAATATAGACGGAGGGTTCCCTTTCCAGTGTTTCCATGGCAATCATTCTATTGGGAGGGTTGGGGGACGGGTATCTGCTCTAAAACTGTTTCGAGAAGCTGTTCGGGAGTTCCGCCACGCAACCGTTTTTCGTCAGTCAGGATCAGTCGGTGTGCGAGGACCGGAACGACCAAGAGCTTGATATCGTCCGGCAACACAAAGTCTCTCCCCCGTAAAGCCGCCAGCGCCTGACCGGTGCGCATCAGACCGAGAGACCCCCGCGGGCTTGCTCCGAAACGCAAAGCCTCGTTCTCGCGGGTGGCCCTAACAATATCCGTGATATACTCCCGGACCGGAAGGGAGATTTTGATCTTCTTGCGCTCGCCCTGCAACGCGGTGATCTGTTCGGGGCTGGCCACGGCTTTGATGCTTTTTAAGGGGTCTTTTTCTCGAAAGCGTTCGAGCATCGAGATCTCCTCATCCTTCCCAGGATATCCCAGGCGCAGTTTAAGCAGAAACCTGTCAAGCTGAGCCTCGGGCAACGGAAAGGTTCCTTCCAGTTCAATGGGATTCTGGGTGGCCATGACGAAAAACGGGCGGGGCAGGGCATGCGTCTGGCCATCCACGGTTACCTGGCGTTCCTCCATGCTCTCGAGCAGACTGGACTGGGTGCGGGGAATCGTGCGGTTAATCTCATCGGCCAGCAGAATGTTGCTGAACACCGGCCCTGATTGATACGTAAAAAGACCGGTCTGCTGGTTATAGACGTTGAACCCGGTAATATCCGCCGGCAGCAGATCCGGTGTAAATTGCACCCGCTTAAATGTTCCGCCAATTGTTCTCGCCAGGGCCTTGGCCATTAAGGTCTTCCCTAACCCGGGGACATCCTCGATGAGCGCATGGCCATCCGCCAGAAAAGCCACCAGCAGAAGTTCAATGGCGGGCCGTTTGCCCACGATCACCTTAGATATGTTTTCGATGATTCTATCGCAAAGCCTGAATTCCAATGGATTCACCTTGCAATCGGTCTTTGGTTCTGATTGCATCTTTCCTATGAAATCTTATCCCAAATTGCAAGAAAGTAATTTGGAGAATGAAGCGCTCAATCGGAACCGAAGGTTCTAGCGAAAAATTTTGGATTTCCAAATGAGGTGGGCAGTATTGAATTCTGCATGGAAGGCTCTTGGATCAAGGCTGATTACCGCAATTTTGCACAGATCGGAGGCTTTCATAGGCAAGAAGAGTGCCTTAGTGCAATAATTTTATATACTTCGGCGCGGAAAGCCAAAAAATTAGAAACCGGTTACGACGGCGCTCGGCCGAAGTCAAGTCATGACACGTTGACTTATGAATTTATTTTACGCAGCTTATCGAAGCCTTCGTTGGGTCCGAGCAGTATGATAATGTCACTATCCTTTAAAACACATTTCGCGGTCGGGATCATATTCAACCGATCCGGAACGAGTTCTTTGATTGCAACCACCTGAACGCCAAAACGGTTAATGAGATCCAGTTCACGTAATGACTTGCCGATAAATTGGCTTGGTGGAGAGAACTCTATAATGCTGTAACCTTCAAGAAACGGCAAATAGTCCAACATATTCGGATTATGCAACCGCTCGGCCAACAGGTTGGCCTGGTCTTTTTCCGGAAAAAAGATTTCGGTGGCCCCTATTTTATGAAGGATACGTGAATGCGCTTCACTGATGGCCTTGGCATATAATCGTTTGATACCGATATCTTTCAAATTTAAGGTCGCAAGGATCGATTCGCTCAGAACTGAACCAATGCAAATAACGGCGGCATCCATTCCGACCAAACCGAGAGCCTCCATCGCTTTACGGTCCGTGGCGTCAGCAATCACCGCCTGACTCACCCGATCTTTAATTTCAGCAACGCGATTGGCATTTTTATCAATTGCCAAAACCTCATGCCCTTTTTTGTAAAGATGGACGGCCAGATAATGGCCGAAATTTCCAAGCCCTATGACAACAAATTGCTTCATCGTTGACCTCATCCATTCATTATTTCTTCCTCTGCATAATAATAGCGGGGGGCCGTTTCGCGGCTGACAGCCATCGCAATGACCAATGGCCCAAGACGCCCCACAAACATTACCGCGGAGAGAATCAGCTTGCCTGCCATACTGAGTCCTGCCGTAACCCCGGCAGAAAGTCCCACTGTGCCGAAGGCGCTGACCACCTCAAAAAGCAGCTCCAAAAATTTTCCGCGACTCAGGGGGTGAGGGGTTTCCCCCAGTTCAATCATCAGAATAACCATATTGGCCAGAACGACGACGATCATGCTGATCAAAACGACACTGATCGCTTTACCGATGCTTTTGGCCGAAATCGAGCGATGAAATATTTGAGGCCTTTCCTGTCCGCGTAATCGTGATAATCCCAGTAAAAATAAACTGGCAAAGGAACTGGTTTTGATTCCGCCTCCGCATGAACCCGGAGAGGCACCAATAAACATCAACACAATCAGCACAAAAAGTGTTTCATTGGCCATCTCATTGATCGGCAGGGTATTGAATCCAGCTGTTCGCGCGCTTGTGGCCTGAAAAAATCCGGCCAAAAAGCGACCGGGAAACGACAGGGGCGCAAGGGTGTTATGCCATTCCATTAACGTAATCGAAAGACTGCTGAAAATAAGCAAAATAGCCGTTGTCGAAAGCACCAGCTTTGAGTGCAGGCTGAGTCGCGACCAGCTTCGACGATTAAATGAAAAATTCCGCTTGAGTTCAGAGAGAACCAAAAACCCGATTCCGCCGCTTACGATCAGAAAACAAACCGTCAGGTTCAACGCCCAGTCTTCGCGATAGGCCACCAGACTATCGGAAAATAAGGAAAAGCCTGCATTGCAAAAAGCGCTGATTGCATGGAAAACTGAGACATACAGCGCCTCGCCTACTGTCCTTCCGGGGAAAAAGCGTAAAAATATCAGCAGGGCACCCATACCTTCAATAATCAGCGTAAATTGCACAACATCCCGAATGATATCACTGACGCTTCGTTCTCCGCTGCGTGTGTAGGTATCCTGAATTAGCATGCGACCAGCAAGGCTTGGCCGCCTGCCTCCGAGCAGGAGAAATAAAGTTGACAAGGTCATGATACCGAGGCCGCCTGTCTGGATCAAAGCCAGGATGACAAGTTGTCCGAATGTACTCAGGGCCTTTCCTGTATTCACAACCTCCAGACCGGTAACACAACTCGCAGATACAGCCATAAAAAGCGCATCTACAAAGCTGAGATGGCCAAGGGTTGATGCTGCAGGCGTCATTAACAGCGCCGTGCCAATTGAGATAATCGTCAAGAAACCGAAAATAGAAACTTGCGCAGGAGATCGAAGCAGGGCTCTCGGAGATAACATCATAGGTGTCTGTTCCGATTTTGGAAAAGTTGGAATTTTTTTATCCAGACTTGCTTCATCATTATATTGTGGAACGGATTAATATGGGCATAAATACTTTGTCTTTTGCGGCGGTGTATTTTATTGTGTTCCGTCTCTTTAAGCTTCTGCCCTGCGTCTGTTGATTTCCTTGCCAGGATACGCAGCACATCCTTCAATTTTCTGACAAAGGCTCCTTTGTTAAAGGAAAAAGAAAGCACCGCTGCAGCAGGTAATACTTCAAAAACGGCCCTCTTTGTGAAATGTTTCATCATGAAGCCTATGCGATAGAAAACAGCATGGCAAAGTACTTTGCTCAGCAGGCCGCTGCCGATATTTCTTCCCATGGGTTTGGTCTCCGTGATTTTATTTTTGGCGCTAAAATTTTTTTCCTTACTTTTTCTGAGTATTTAAAATTAACACGACAAATCGGAAACAGGGTTGCCTCAGCATTTCAACTCTGGCTAATTCGGAACTGTTGAAATGCGGGCTAAAATTCTTCAAGAGCCTGTGCGGGTTTTTTAGCTATCGGCAGCAGGACCGTAAAAGTTGTTCCCACGTTTATCTGGCTGTCCACCTGGATGTCGCCCCCGTGCTTTCGAATTATTCCCAGCGAGACGGATAGGCCGAGGCCTGTGCCTTTTCCTTGTGATTTTGTTGTGTAGAACGGATCAAAAATATGGGGTTTGACATCATCCGGGATACCGAGGCCATTATCGCTAAAAGCAATCTTGATGTAGCCGCCCTCTCTGCTGGTGTTCGTTTCGATAATCAGGGTGCCTCCATCAGGCATCGCATCGATGGCATTTAGAGCCAGGTTTAAAAATACCTGTGTTAATTGCTGTTTATCTCCTGAGATGGAATCAATGTTCGAGGCTAATCGGCGCTCAATCTTCACCTTGCTTAATTTAAGCTGATTGGTGACCAGTTGGAGGGCCTCTTCCAGAATATCATCAAGCTGTAACAGATCGGAATTGATTTCTGTTTCGCGTGCGAATTCAAGTAGATTCCTGATTATTTTTTGTGAGCGACCCGCCTGTTCAACAAGGTCATTGATCATATCCAGACGCTCGGTGTCGTCGATTTCAAAATAGTCTTCTTGAAGCATAGCCGCGGTTAGCATGATATTGTTGATTGGATTGTTTAGCTCATGTGCCACCCCCGCTGTCAGCGTGCCAACCGCCTCCAGCTTGTGTGCTTTTATGAGTTGTTCCTGCCGTTGAGATAACTGGTGCATCATACTGTTCATGGCCAGCGAGAGCTCGGTGAACTCGTCGCGGTATCGACGGACCGGCATAATCGGGGTCGTAATATCCCCGTGAGCGATGCGTTGCGTCGCGTCCATTAATACTTTCAATGGCCGGATCATTTGGCGGGCCATAAAATTTGCACAATATATCATCAGCACCAGAAGGAAGAGGAGAAACAGCATGGGAACGCGTTTGGATAGATAGATCATGTGGTTTACAGATTGCCGTTCTCTAGCCAGCAAGTTCTCCGCGGCCGCCACCATCTCCGCCCCGTGTTTGCGGAGTGCATCTTCTATTTGGTTAATACGAAGAGGAAAGTTTTGCGACCGCTGCTTGTCCAGTCTCTGAAGCTCAGAAAGCAGTTCTTCATAGAGATTGATGTGATGGACCATGCCATCAAAGGCTTGTTTGCCCACAACTGCCATCATTTTCTCGCTGTTCTTTTCAAGAATATTGTCAGCCAGGCGGACTTGTTTCAGCGAGTCGTCCAGATTGGTTCTGTAAAGGAGGTAGTTTTTTTCAAAACGGCGTGCTTGCTGCACTTCGAATATATATTTAGCAGCAGACTCCATGAAATAGAGTTTTTCCTCAATTTTGGTTAAGATGACAATCGACGCGACGGTAATACCAAGGCTTAAGATAAACCATAAAGCAAAGCCGAGGGAGATGACGCTGCGAACAGAAAGGATGGGGCGTTCCTGCAAAGCACGTTGCGCCTCACTCTTTAGTTGATCGATCGGTTCTGTATCCGTTCCCATGAATTCATTTATCATCTTATTGTGCATTCGTTCAAAAAATGACCTGTAAGGGACTCGTTTGGATTCAAAAAGGTATTCGATCTATATCGCCATGATGTTGCTGAAACCAAGAGACAAGGCCGCTTTGTTGATGACGGTGCGCAGGTCGTCAGGCTTGAAGGGTTTGGCGATAAAGTCAAAGGCGCCCTTGACCAGAGCCTCTTGCGCAATTTCGATGGTTGCATAACCGGTAATTATGATGACCTTTGTGTGATCGCTGCGTTCCAGAACACGCTCAAGAATTTGGATTCCATCGACCTTGTCCATGCGGATATCCGTTACCACGATATCAAAATTTTTGTCTTTGAGCTGATTTAACGCTATTTCCGAGTCTTCGAACACTTCCACATCGATTCCGAATTTGTGCAGGGCTTGTTTCAAGCGTTTGCCGACAATCGGCTCGTCATCGATAACCATGATATGTAATTTCTTACCCATAGGCTTTAGGCCATTTTGCAAAGACGTCAAAAGAAATAAAGCCGCTTTGGAGTCAAGCGGTCACGCCTGCAAGCGCTCCCTTGTATCCTAAAGATAAAGCCGCCTTGGCAATCGCCATTCGTAGATCATTGGGTTTGAATGGTTTAGCTATGAAATCAAATGCCCCTTTGACCAGTGCTTCACGGGCATTTTCCACTGTGGCGTAAGCAGTAATGAAAATGACTTTTGTTTTGGCCGATTTTGCTGTTACATGCTCGAGCACTTCAATACCATTCAGGTTCTCCATCCGCAGATCGGTGACAACAACGTCAAATTCCTTTTCATCGAACCGATCGATTGCTTTGACTGGATTATCAAACACCTCAACATCATAGCCGTATTTTGTCAGAGCAGGCTTTAGACGTTTTCCCACAATGGGTTCATCATCGACCACCATCACTTCCAGTTTATCCTTCTGGGTTCTCGGCTCGACCACCGGCCCTTGCGGCCGGGAAACAACGCCTTGATCTTCGACTGCTGCGGCTGATTTTTCAGTTGATTTTGCGAAACTTTGTTTGCCTTTGGTAAGGGTATTCAGCCAAAGCGCCCTAAGACCCGTGATGCGAAATCCCATTTCCGGCACGCCGGATTCAGCATAGGTCATGATCGTCATCCAGTCTTCAAATTTACGTTTTAGATTTTTCATTTTTAATCTCCTTATAAATGATTATTGTTTTCAATCATCATTCTGATTTAATTTGCTCTAGACATATCGAGATGCACGGTTGCCGCCGGTTCCATTTTTTGAACGCTCCTGAGCGAGTGCTCGATGAGGCGCCTCTGGCGATAGGCCCGGATCACGTAAAAAAGAATGATCAAGGTTCCGGATGTACCGGCTGCAAAAAGCAAAAATTTGCTGGCGGCATTGAAATATGCATCCCAGTGAGGATTCATGCTCACCCAGCCAATTTTGCGCAAGTACATCGGCACCGCAATTGCGCGACTCAACACGCACAGCAGGATGATCGCTCCGGTGACCACTCTGATCAGGACTTCTTTGACCACCTTGGTTCCGTAAACTCCGACGAATATACCGAGCAAAGATCCGGTATACAGAAGAAGGGTCAGCCGAATATCCACAAATCCCTGAAAGGCGTAATTAAGGGCTCCGAAAGCGCCCATGAACATGGCCAGGTAAAGCTCGGTACCGGCTGCCACGGCAGTGGGTACCCCGAAGACATAGATCATCGAGGGCACACCGATAAATCCTCCGACACCGATCGTTCCGGCCAGATATCCGGTTGCCAGGCCAACGGCGATAAGTATCCATAAAGATATTCGAATATCGGATACCGGAAAAGAAATATAGGGCGGTAAATAAAGCCGGGCCAGGAAGTTAGCAATCTTCATGGAAGGTCCCTGATCACCATTGGGGCCTCTGGATTTCAAGGCATCGCGTAACATCGAAACCGCCACAAACAGCAGAATAGAGATAAAGACCATGCTGATATAAAGGTCTGCTGCCGCACTGCCGCCGGCGCCGTGACCATCGCCGCTCCCCTTAAACAGCATGCTGTTAATCCAGACGGCTATTTGGATGCCGATATAAGAAGCCAGGATTAAGCAAATACCCAGCCGCTTGTCGACATTGCCGAGCTTGCCGTGCTGCCTTGAACCGACCATGGCCTTGCCGAACTTGTGAGTGATGTTGCTCCCCACGGCCACTACCCCCGGAATTCCAAGGTTCATCATGCCCGGCGTCATGAAAAAGGCGCCGCCGCTTCCAATAAAACCACTGAGTATTCCTCCGATGAACCCCAGAAGGGAAACCTGCAGCGCAGTCGACAAATTTAATGAAACGAACATATTGCCCAAGAGTGTATGCATAAATAAACTCCTTCATCAGAAAAATTCAGAATTATTCCATCCGGATCAGCTTCATCAATGACCGGGCCACGGTTCCATACAAATAAGCCATCGTCGGAACAAAAAGAAAGACGGCCACCGCCGCCAGCGCTTTGGCCTTAAATTCGACACCCGATAAAAACCTTAAAACCGGTTCCTGATAGGTGAGTATCAAAAAAAGAATTAGGCTAAACAGCCCCAGGCATCCAAACAATTTCAGCAAATCATGATGGCCGAAAAGATACTGGCTCTTTAGGTCTTCAGCATTGACAACCGGCGCATTGATCTGGTCGCTCAAATAACTCAGCAATTGACGGGTCATTCTCATCTGGGCCGAATGCCCTTTAGCCAGAAACATGTTGCCAATGACTATCAGACTGTAAGGCACGGTGCGGTCAATTGACTTTACAACCTGCGTTGCGCCACCGACGATCCGTCGCCCGCCGCCGAAACAACCCAGTCTGGCAAGCGCCTGCTGGACCGTCTGGAACCCTGCGTCCTCACAAACCACTTCACCTTCCTCCTCGATGCCGCCGATGCACTCTCTAACAAAATCAGGCCGCTGTGATAAAAAAGCCGGTTCATCAGCTGTTATCAATTCTTCCTGGCCGACCATGTCCTGCGGGATAAACTGGAGAAGTTCAATGGCCGCATTCCACTTGGTGGCGATCTCGACTACCTGCTGATAGGTTTCCGAGGCGGCTTCAAACGCCTCCTCGATCCACAAAATGTTGGTTGTGGCCATGGTGACACTGAGCTCTCGCACACCGGGCAGCGGCGCGATGACCTCGGGAATAATTTGCGCGATCCCGGCGTCCTGCGGCAGATAAGTGACGGTGACAATTCCCCTGTCCGAACGAACCTTGACGTTGGCCCGGAATGTGCGCTCGTCACGGGCTAAAAGCAACCGGGCGTTTGCTCCGAGCACCAGCTCCTCCATGGATCTTTTGGAGGCCGGGGTTAGCTGGAAATCCGGAAGTTGGGCAATGGCTGCTAAAGCTGTTGCCGCATTTTCCACGCTCATATGACCGAGGTTTAACATCACATCATAGTGAGCGGCATCTTCCAACGTGACGCCGTACATCGAGCGTGTCCATCTGTTTCGATCCGCTTCGACGTCTTTCAAATATCTGATTGCCTTTTTGCTGTTGATGTTAAGTTGCTGCATTACTTCTTTAACCCGGGCGGTTTCGTCCTCAACGACGCGAACCTTGACGACATGATCGATTCCTGAAAAAAGCAAGTGGCCGCTGCGACCGCTATAAACCGTTCCGTTTTCCGTATTCAGCCCGCCCAGGAAAGCGGTCATAAACGCCCGGTAGTATTCCCTTTCCAGTGCCAGTCGTTCGGTGAACATCTGAGGCTTGATCGTGGCGGTTTCCAGCTTGCTGACCTGAATACCCTCTTTGATGGCTTTTTCAAGCAGGTCCTCGCGATTCAAGCTCCTGTAACCCAGCTTGTGGGCCAAGCGGCCGGCAAGTGCTTTAGTTCGATTTGATCCTCCGCCTGAGATACAAATAATCTGCATCGATTTTTCCCCTCCTTTGGGTTCTATCGCCTTTGCTCTTTTGCATAATTTGTATTGAGATTATTTTTTTTGAAAGGGGTAACCACCTGACATTCCAAAGTATCTTGAATCCGAGCCAACCAGTGATCTTTCTTTTTCATCAAGTCAGGCCTTGCCCCCCAGACGATGATTTCGAACCGGCCGGCCTCAGCGACATATTTCAAAAGTTCTGATCTCGGATTTCCAATCCGGATTGCGGTTTCCACAGATATGCCCGCATTTTTTATGAGTTCGATATGATTTTTTAGCGATTCTTGAGCCTGTAGGCCGCGTTTTATCATCGGTTTGATGCCGTTGGAGGCAGTTGTGCAAGCTTCAAAGGGTAAAATCACCAGCAACGTCAGATTTGAATTCATTCGTTTGGCAAGCTCGATTGAATATTGAAAAGATTCACGGCGCAAAGTTGCCGAGTCAAATAATAGCATGATCTGAGGTTTCATCGCTTTTGGCCCTCAAGCTCCGTTCACTCACAAGTAGAGCAAAATAGATGCCACTGAGCTGAAAATTGTGTATCTTGTTGTAATAAAAAGGAATAATCGTTTTAAGGTGAGGTGCTCCGGAGGGTTACAGATCGGTGTAAATTACAACGTTTTTAAAGATAATATATGTAACAATATAAAATAATAGCAAATATAAATATGGTGCATCATACATCACATTGGATGCATTGTTCAACGATCAATCTTCCATTTCGGAATTTTTCAAACGCCGCCACAGGGAAGACCGATCAATACCAAGCAGCTTGGCCGCCTCGGTTTTGTTTCGACTTACCCGGTTTAACACCCATTCGATATATTTTTGCTCCATCTCTCGAAGCGGCATCACCGGGGAATTCGGTTGCTCAAATGAGAAAACGCCGATCTCTGAAAAATCCGCAGGAAGATCTTTTAGGCGGATGGTATCCTCCCGCGCCATAGCCACCGCGTGCTCAATAATATTTTCCAGTTCACGCACATTGCCAGGGAAATAATAGTTTCGAAGCACCGAAAGCGTCTCTTCCGAGAATCCTTTGATTTCCCGATGAAATTGCTTGGCAAACCGGCGAAGAAAAAAATGAGCAAGCAGCGGAATGTCATTCCGGCGGTCCCTTAGCGAAGGCATATCAATGGTAACGACATTTAGGCGGTAATAGAGGTCCTGGCGAAATGCGCCGGCGCTGACCGCCTTTTTTAAATCCTGGTTGGTGGCGGAAATCACCCTGACGTCGATGGGAATCGGACGATTACCCCCCACTCTGATAACTTCTTGTTCCTGAATCGCTCGCAGCAACTTGACCTGCATACTTGACGACATATCACCGATCTCATCGAGCAGAAGGGTGCCGCCGCTGGCGGTTTCCAAGAGTCCGATCCTGACCGATGAGGCACCTGTAAATGCGTCTTTTTCATGACCGAACAATTCATTGGCAAGCAGTTCCTCAGCGAAGCCGCCGCAATTAATGGCCAGAAAACGCTTGTTCCGGCGCGGGCTGTGAAAATGTATCATGGATGCGGCCAGTTCTTTGCCCGTGCCGGATTCGCCCATAATGAGCACATTGCAGTCTACTTTGGCGATCCGCTTTATCAGCTTGACAACTTCAACCATCTTTTGGCTCTGACCGATCAATACCGGCTCTTCCAGATGACCTTTTATATGAGCCTCCAGTTTTACAACCTGCTCTCGAAGCCGCTTTTTCTCAAATGCTTGGCGGGCTAGATGAACCATTTCAGCCGGTCTGATGGGTTTCTCAATATAATGGTAGGCGCCTTTCTTTATCGCCTCAATTGCTGTCTGAATGGAAGCATAACCGGTTATCAAAATAACTTCTATGTCTGGAAATTGATTCTTTATTCTGGCAAGAAGCTCCAAACCGTTTAAATCGTCCATGACAAGATCTGTCATTACCAGGTCATATGAACTCTCGGAGAGACAATCTAGTGCTTTAGAACCGGTTTTTACAGTTGAGACAGAAAACCCCTCTTTTTGAAGAAGCCGTGTAAAATTCTTACGGGCTTGATCATCGTCATCAACGATAAGTATGCGCGCTTGATCCATTGTCTTTGTCCTAGTCAACTGCTTTATGATTTAGATATCGACTTATTAGCAGTCCCGGCATACCTGAAATAGGCTGGCACGCAGGAACCCTATCAATTTTTCAAATTACGGATTATCTTGTGTTTATAAAAATTTTACATCATTGCAATTTGTGCTTCTCATTTCAATTCTGGTATTAAATGCCGCTGATGAGGAGCGGTTTGCCGGTTTTTCGTTCACTGATTCCTTTGGCGATGACTAATTTTTTACCGACTTTTTTGCCGTCTCTTAACACGCGGGCATCCTGTCGGGATGCGGCTCTGCTCACCGAGGCGGTATGTGGATATTTGAATTTAAAATATTTTTTCAGCTGCGAATCTCCCTTATGGATGAGGGCGTATATGTCTTTGTTTGTTTTCATTTCTGCCACGTTTGACGCCAGCTTGTTGCGGAATCCTTCGATAATGCCCACCGCAAAATCGGTTTTGCGAAAACGGTTCAGCTTTTTATTATGATTGTATTTAAACCACTGGGCGTCGATGAACTGGACGATAAAATCATGCACATATTCGGCAATTTTTAGATTTGGTGCGGTGCCGCTGATTTCTAAAACACGGCCCATTTTGCCTTTTTCAATGACATAAGCCGAAACCCAGATTCCGGAAACAAAATAATAGTCCTGCAGTAAACTGGCCAGATGGTAATCTTCGCGGGGATGGCGCAGGGCAGGGGAGCCGATAAAAATACTGAGAAATTGGTGTGTGGCCTCATGACGGACAAGCTCGATATTGTGCCTGGCAATCAACTCGTGAGCTTTGGCCATGGCCGCATCAGCCTCAAAACGGTTCTTGCTTTCAGCCAGAGCCAGCAGCTTTTTGATTCGCAGCATGCGCCTGTCATAATCGCTGGCGTGATCATGCAGGAGGCGGTCTTGAAGCGGCTGGTAATCGGCAGAAGCCGTCGGGGAAATTCGAAGCAGCTGGCACGCCTGATTGAAGGCCGGACCATGAGGTTTTTGTGCGGCTGCGCCAAACAGCTGTTGCGCGATTTGATGTGCCATTTCATGCAGTAACACATCTCGAATTGAATCCCAGGAGTAGTTCAGCACCAGTTGCCGGCTCAAGGAGATTTCATATTTTTCCAGAGACCAGTTGCCCCATTGGTTTTTTAAATCCTTTATCGCAAAAGTTGGCTTTCGCAGCAGCTGTCGCTGGCCCGGGTCCAAACTGAGCCTTGCGGCATCCCATTCACAGGCCAATCCGTGCAGGATGCGACGTTCCAGTTCCTGATGGGCTTCGTATTTTTTTGATTTCACGGATTTTTTTGACCTCAGACCTGGCATAGCTTTTTTGCGGCGCTCTCAAGCGTTTCGCTTTTTTTCGCAAAACAAAACCGCAACACCTTGTGATCATCCTTTCGATGATAAAAGGCGGATGGCGGAATCGCCGCAACCCCGAATTCGGTCGTCAGACGTTTGGCAAATTCGAAATCCGGCTCGTTTGAAATTTGCGAATAGTCCAG
>Ga0209742_10000646_pt1 | contig 17871 bp, 15 predicted proteins | sample DeeMarSeWOR38_10_FD_187462 | JGI IMG/M metagenome (GOLD analysis project Ga0209742, IMG submission 187462) | Marine sediment microbial communities from White Oak River estuary, North Carolina - WOR-3-8_10 (SPAdes) (version 2) | ecosystem: Environmental > Aquatic > Marine > Intertidal zone >... | reverse complement strand
CCCGGCAAAAACGAGAAATATTGCCAGGACGACTGCTGCCGCATAGAGCGGATGGCCCAGGAAAAGGATAAACTTCTGGATAAAGGCAATTTCGAGAAAGAGAAAACCAAGGCCGATGGCAAAAAAGTACGCAATAATCCGGGTCCGGTTCCAGGCTGATTCTTGAGTCGATGAATACGGCCTGACTATTATTGGCAAAAAAATGAGGATCAGGCTGGCACCTATTGCCTGGAGCAGGGTAAGCACGAGAATCAGGTAGCCTGACTCAAGAAGCACCATCCCCCCCTGCCCCTTGAGCTGTAGGATCTCAGGCAGGGTCTGCCATTTGAAAAAGTTTGAGAAGTGGGGTTTGTCATCCGTGCTCGGCTTTATATTGAATTTATACTCTTGGATGAACCTGTCGGATTCATCGCTCAGTAAACTTACTGCAGCATCATGGAAATAAGGCTGGCCCAGGATATTGAACCGGTTGGCTTCATGTTGCTGCATGGTCGGATAATAAACAAGGTCAAAAAGTCGTATCCGGCAGAATTCCTTTATCCGGCTGATCTCTGCCCTGCTGAAACGGGATTTTTTTACGAGCAGGGAAGCTGACTGCCAGGAGCGGATCATAACAAGATAATTTTCAGGATCCTGAACTCCTGACTCCCTAAGGGCTTTTACTGCTGTTGCAAATAATTTCAAAGTGTCCCGCGGCGGCAGTTTAATCCAGCGGTCCATACTCAGATATCCTGCCGGTGTAAGATCGTTGATATATTCCTTAAAAGCTTCGACGGTATACAGGTAGTTTTCATTCAGGGCATAAAGCCCTGCCGCTGAACTGCTGAAAGAATCAAATACGGGAAGCTGAATAAGGTCAAATGTTCTTGAACTGCCGGAGACAAAACTGCGTGCCTCCCCAATATATAAATGAATATTCCCCCGATTAAAAAGATTGCCGGAGAATTCAGGCCTGTCATTTATCAGCATTGGTACCTGTGGATTAAGCTCCACTGCGGTTATATTCGGTACGCCGAAGTATAGACCCTGCAGAATATCAGTCCCGGCACCAACACCAAGAATCAGGATATTATCTGCCTGGTTCAAATGGTACGGCAGAGCCGAAGTGACTTTATCAAGATAGGCAAGTCGGGAAATATCATCCGGGAAACGGGTGATGACATCCATGGAATCAGCATCCGTAAATATTCCCAATTGTTCAGGTGGTTCAGACTCTGCAGTAAGACTCAATCCAGGTGCATACCTGAATGGCACAAGTTTATTCTCAACAACAGTCAGCATGGCCAGCGGACTTGATCTCTCCTCTACTATTCTGCTTCCATCAATGCGCATCTGTTGGCTCAACCCCTTATAGGGGGAAACTGCAAGATCGGTCCAGGCTGTCGGCAGCAGAAAAAACATGCCGGCAGTCCCGATAAAGATCAGGGCCCGCCATCGTGGTTGCAAGCCAAGTTCCAGCCATGCCACCCCACAAATTGTAAATATCATGCTGCCCAGGAGAAGAAGAATTTTTTGCGGCAGGAGAAAGAAGAGCAGCCCGATTATAAAGATACTGCCCATTCCTGCCCCCAAAAGATCAGCAGCATAAATTTGCGAGATCCTCTGTCTAAATTGAGAAAATGTAAGGGCTATGCAGTTTGCCGCGAAAAAAAAAGGCAGGGCCAGGAAGATATAAAGAGCAAAAAGTTTCAGCCATTGCTTGTTATCCCAGAGTATCTCTTCAGGATTAAAAAACAGGTGTTGACCTCCCAGATAGCAGGTTACCGCTGTTATGCCAAAGAGGAGTATGTTGGTGATGAATGCCAGGGGAAAGCGACGCAAAAAGCGCTGCCTGAAAAACACGAGAAAGGTTCCGCTGGCACCATACCCGAGTAAGGCGAGGCTTATGATCATATAGGCAAAATGATGATACTGAATTATGGAGAAAAGCCGCATCAAAAGTATTTCGTAGGCGAGCGCCATTGCTGACACAAGCAATATTGAAAGACGGGGTGGGGAAATATCATGCATGCTCTTGGAAGCTTTTTGCCTATAAATATTATTAAGTTGTGTTCACCGGACCGAACTTACAATCAGGCAGGAAAGACATGATAAAAAATGTTTTGGCTTTACATCTTCAGTGTTTTCCGGTGAGGGGCACAAACCTGACAGGGAGTATCTGTCTGGTTGTTACAGCACCTGTATCATCTTTTTCAACCAGCACCAGTTGCTGCACTAAAAACCTGCTGCCTACAGGTATTACCATGACACCGCCGGGTTTTAACTGCCGGATAAGCGGCGGCGGAACATGGTCGGCCGCTGCTGTTACCACTATGGCATCAAACGGAGCTTCAGTTTCCCAGCCATAATATCCGTCACCATGGCGGGTCTTTACCTGTTCATACCCCAAATCCTGCAACCGTTTCGAGGCCTCGGTTGCAAGGGGGCCTATTATCTCAATGGTAAAAACCTCAGCTCCCATTTCAGCCAGCACGGCTGCCTGATAACCTGAACCTGTACCTATCTCGAGCACCTTGGCACCGGGATCAGGGCTGATGAGATCGGTCATCAAGGCGACTATGTATGGCTGGGAAATTGTCTGGCCATGGCCAATAGGCAGAGGTCGATTGGCATACGCCCATGACTGCTCGGAGTGGGGCACAAATTTATGGCGCTCCACCCGGCCCATAACAGTCATAACCCGCGGATCAAGGCTTTTTTTGTTGATATGAAAGCTGGTATCACGAACATTTGCCTCGATTACCTTTACCATGTTGAGCCGTGCTTCTTCATATTGGTCAGCACCCGTCGCATTGCTGCAACTCACCAACAGAAATAACCAGGCATAAAATAACTGAAAGACTCGCTGTGCCATAAAATGCACCAAATTTTTCTTTCTCAGCTTCTTTTTATTAAACGTGTCGTATATATATTATAACGGGTAAACTTTATCATGTCAGGATAATGTCTCATTTTTCAATCCGTTTTCTTTCGCCTTCTTCATTGTTATTAAACGAATCCAATTTGCAAAAGGTATAATTACTGAAATATAAGGCTTGTCAGACTTTTTGAGAATTATTATCATCGCTGTTCAAACTACAAACTGCTGGGGTGGAAAGATCTTTAATCCATTATGAAGCATAAATATACTTATGACTGAAGTGTTGAAGTACTTCTGTTCTGGTATATAATTTACAACTCATCACCCCGGTATCCGGAAATCATGTTTTCTGACCTTCAGACAATAGGAATAGAATCAGGTCACAGGACAATGCATTACCATTCACCAATCAATTCATACCAAGGAGGAATCCATGAGCACGACAGAACAAAATTTGGCTGAGGCGTTTGCAGGTGAATCACAGGCCAACAGAAAATATCTTGCATTTGCCAAAAAGGCCGAAAGAGAAGGTTACCCACAGGCAGCAAAACTTTTCAGGGCTGCGGCTGCGGCTGAGACTGTACATGCCCATGCACATCTGAGAGCAATGGATGGCATCCGGTCCACCAAGGAAAATCTAGAAGAGGCTCTTGCCGGCGAAACTCATGAATTCAAAAACATGTATCCGGATATGATTAAGGCGGCAGAAGAAGAAGGCCATAAGTCAGCAGCACGGTCGTTTGCTTATGCCAATGAAGTTGAGCAGGAGCATGCCGCCCTGTACCAAAAAGCCCTGGACAACATGGAAAACATGGAGGAGTGTGATTATTACATCTGCTCAGTTTGCGGGCATACCCACGAAAAAGAAGCCCCGGAGAAATGCCCGGTGTGCGGCGCCAACGCCAATGCCTTTTTTAAGGCAGACTAAGAACTGCTCCTTTGTTTTATCCGCGAAGCCACCGGCCAGAGGTGAAAGTTTTTTTCCCGCTTGAAGCCAACGCCGGTGGCTCCTTTATTGAAATAAAGAGCCCAGGCCCAGTCCGTTTCAAAAAAGCTGGTGGTTGATGACCAGTAAACATCTCTGACATTCTCAAAAGGATGATCCACAGGCAGAGCCGGCGTGTGCTGGGAACTGTCAACAAGAGATTCCAGCTCATTGATGGTTGGCAGCCTCCAGCGCATGGAACTTTCAGGTAATGGCAGTTCAAGGGTTTTTACATATTGCAGCGTTTCGTCCCAATCCATTGTCCTGGAGCTGATAGCCGCATCCTGCAGCCAATATAGACCTGTAAGCCTGTCCAGGACAACTGATTGTTCAACAACGAAGCGGGGCTCAGGCCAGACCTGGCCCAGCTGCAGCTCCCCATCCTGTCCTGTACCCTGGCACGGTATCTCCTTACCTCCACTATCATAGCAATGCTTCTGACCCGTTGCGGCTATTACGCCATTTCCCTGGCCGCATACGGGCCAAAAGAGATAATACTGGTCCTTGCGGCCAAAGAACATGCGCGCTCCCTCCATGTGGATATACCAGGCATAGCCTGAATGCATTGCAGAAGTAGTCGAAGTCCAATACCAGCCCAAAAAAACATTTTCAAAAGGATGATTCAAAGGCAGAGAGGGTTTCCGCGTCCCAAATGCCATAAGACTTCTGAGTTCTCTCCTGTTCGGCAGCCGCCAGTCAGTATGATCTCCTTTTTTTTCACGGTTCAACCGGGAAATATATTCAAGAGCTTCCTGCCAGGTTACAGGAAACTCTGCAGGATTGGCATCCTTCAGCCACTGCAAGCCGGTGAGATTATCCTGCACCAGTTCATTGCTAACAGTAAAGCGGTCTTCAGGCCAGGGAATACCGGTTCGAAGCTCTCCATCCTGGCCTGAGTCTTCACAGGGAATTATCTTGCCATTGATATTGTAACAGTTTGACTGTCCAGTCCAGAGGTATGCCTTCATTTTTTCAAGGATGCAGTTAATCGTTGATTGTCAGCATAATGAAATGCCGACAGTTGATACAAGACAGGGTGTTAAAAAGCTTATATCTCCTGTGAAGAACCGTGCAAAAAGCTTTTCCCAGGGTTTTCACCAACAGCAAATAATCATGAAATTCTTGTAAATACCTTTTAAATTGGGTGGATAAAAAGACTCAGCAATATCTAAAAAAATTTGCAAAAAAAATAAACCGCTCTTTTAGTTTTTTTGTTTCACATTGCTCTGGAGAATAATATGACCGAGACAACCTATGACTATAGCAAGCTTGACCAGCCGAAAGTGCTGCAGGCATTATTTCACCCACGCCATGAAGCACGCTCTACGCCACCACCTCATAATGCTGTTGACGTTGATATACCAGTCGATAAAGGGATCCAGGTTCATGCAAGATTTCATCTTGCTTCTGAAGAAGACCCCAACATCCTGTTCTTTCACGGCAACGGTGAAATTGTAAGCGACTACGATGAGATTGGCCCTTTTTATTTTAAATACGGCATGAATTTTCTGGCTGTGGATTACCGCGGCTATGGCAGGAGTACGGGCAGCCCCTCGGTAACCTCCATGTTGGGAGATGCGCATATCATTCTTGATACGACAAGACAATGGTTGAATAAGGCTGGGCACAGCGGCCCTCTTTTCATTATGGGTCGTTCCCTGGGCTCTGCTGCTGCAATTGAACTTGCCTCTTCCCACCCCGATGAAATTGCAGGACTGATAATTGAAAGCGGCTTTGCCACAACGCTGCCTCTGCTTATGAAACTGGGGATAAATATTGCGGATATGGGGATCACTGAGGATGACGGATTCCGCAACGTGCGAAAAATTTCAACCTTCACAAAGCCGACCTTTATCATCCATGGACAATATGACGAAATCATACCGGTCAACTCTGCGGCAATTCTCCAGGCCGAATCTCCAGCTCGCTCCAAAGAACTTCAGGTTGTCCCGGGAGCTTCGCACAACACAATCATTGCCCAGGCGGGTGAGATGTATTTTTCGGTTATCAAGCGGTTTATCAATAAAATATGCGGTATCAGGGCGACAAGAAGGAGAAAATTAAACTGAGAACATTCGCATGCCTGAAAACCTTTTTGATAAAACGATTTCTCTTCTTAAACAATCACATAATCCAGTGGCTCTGACTGGTGCCGGGGTCAGCACTGAAAGCGGCATTCCTGATTTCAGGGGAAAAGACGGCCTCTGGTCCCGTTTCGATCCATATGAATATGGCACCATGGGAGCATTTTTAACAAATCCCGAAAAGGTATGGCGAATGCTTGCAAGCCTTTTGAAGATTGCAAATGCTGAGCCGAACACCGGTCATAAAGGACTGGCACTTCTTGAGAAAAAAGGGATTTTAACAGGTATCATCACCCAGAATATTGACGGACTGCACCAAAAGGGCGGCAGCAGGAATGTGATTGAATTTCACGGTTCACTGGCCACGTTCTCCTGCCTTTCATGTGGAAAGAGTTATTCCCTCGCTTATGTGAGGCAATGTTCGTTGCCCCCGCATTGCACTGTCTGTAATACTATCCTCAAACCGGATATTGTTTTTTTTGATGAACAGATCCAGCATATGGTCCTTGCCAGAACCCAACAAATGCTGGCGAGCGCAGATCTCCTGCTGGTTGCAGGCACTTCATGCCAGACGGAGCCCGCTGCTCGTATTCCTTACCACATTCACAATAAGGGGGGAAAAATCATAGAAATTAACAGGGAACCAGCTCTTAATCACCTGGCTGCAATTACCCTGGAAGGAAATTTTTCAACTGTATTGGAAAAATTAGTCGAACGACTGGCGCAATAAGTCTTTCGGCATCAAAAAAGGGGATTGTCGGAACAGATGAACCTGTTTCTTAAGAAGAAACTCCCTTCTCGCTCAAAATCACAATCCGGTCCATGTGCTTGAAAAAGTTCTTTTTTACCACCTGCGGAAGAGGAGAAAGAAACTGGACACCCATACCCGGTCTCTGGTATGTGCTTTTTTCCCTGTTCCAGACAACGAGTGCGGCAACCTCCACGTCATGATTCCCCTCGGCCGGGAAGATCAAGTTCACATGAGTACCCACAGGGGCGGGAGATTTAGTATTAATGAACATGCCATCCAGGGAAATATCTTTGCTGCAGGAAATCATATAATCCCCGGCATGGATGAAATCCACTCTAAAGTCCACTGGAAAACGTTGAATTATCCTTCTGTCGCTTGTTGCCATACTGTTTCACCAATTATTCAAGTATGTTGTAACTTGAAGTCTCAATTGGAACAATATTTCAAGTACCGCAATCTCAAACAAATTAATAATTATTATTTTATTTCTAATCAAGGTAAGTAACTATAAAGTTTTTTAGAGAATAGCAAGTAGTTTATCAGGAATATTTCTTATTATTGAACATGGCAGCTGTAACATTTATTTTTCATGGTTATCTCAAGGAAATGCTTAACAAAAAGCATCGCTCAGGGGCATCTTTTCTGCACTATTTTGAACGGAAGGCTTCCATCAAGGATGTGATTGAATCTCTCGGGGTTCCCCATCCTGTTGTTGGAGAACTGACTGTGAACAGCATTGTTGTTGGTTTCGATTACATTCTGCAACATAAGGATATTGTTGAAGCGAGCCCCTTAACTCCGCCCGTGAACCCTTTAAATCCAACAATCCTGAGACCAGAACCCCTGGAGAGGATCGCCTTTGTAGTTGATGTTAATGTTGGTAAACTGGCATTATTCCTCAGAATGCTCGGGTTTGATACAATATACGGTAATGATTTGCGAGATAGGAAATTGGCTGAAGTTGCTGCTTCTGAAAAACGAATTATCCTGACACGGGATACCTCACTGTTGAAAAGAAAAATCGTCATGCATGGATATTTACCGCGGGAGCAGGTTCCCAACAGGCAGCTTATTGAAGTTGTGCGCCTCTATGATCTCAGCAGCAAGATAAAACCGTTGAGCCGATGTATTCCCTGTAACGGTCTGTTGGTTCCGGTTGGCAAAGAAACCATTCTTACACGTCTGGAACCCCTGACGAAGAAGTATTACGAATCGTTTCACCTCTGTGAACAATGCGGCAAAATTTACTGGCCAGGTTCACACCAGGGAAAAATTGCAGCTTTTATCCGCCAAGTTCTCAAAGCTGCCAATCAGGTTGACCCGCTTTGCATTTGATCACGCTGCCAGGGTTTACACCCGTTGGGGCGGTTAACCTCGCGGCAGATAAACTACCCTTGCGGGGTATAAACTTTGACTTTGGGCTGCGGGGAGCTTCAATTTCTGTTGATCTTATTATTTTCAATATATTGCAGACTCTGCAGCCGGTGATAAAAACCCTTGTCTGCCATGAGTTTTTCATGGGTTCCTTCTTCGACGATCTGTCCTGCATCCATGACAATAATCCTGTCAGCACGGCGAATGGTTGACAGCCGGTGCGCGATGACGATGCTTGTCCTCTGAGACAACGTAGCAGCAATAGCCTGTTCAATCAGAATCTCCGTTTCTGAATCCACATTGGCTGTGGCCTCATCCAGCACAAGAATTTCAGGGTCCCGCGCCATAACCCTTGCCATTGCAAGAAGTTGCCGCTGGCCTGTCGACAAGTCAAGGTTGCCCTCGCCTATCTTGGTATTCACCCCTTGCTCCAGACGTTCTATGAGTTCAGTAAGTTGTGCCAGTTTCAGTATGGATGCAAGCTTGTCCTCTGCCATTTCGGAGTCGAGGAGAATGTTTTCCTTTATAGTGCCGGGAATAAGATAGATATCCTGCATGACGAGCCCCACAGTATTGCGCAGCCATTTCAGCTCCAGCTCCTGTAGATCATAACCGTCGAGCAGTATCTTGCCCTGGTCAGGGTCATACATCCTTTCCAGCAGATTGACGAGTGTCGATTTCCCAGAGCCTGTGGCTCCGACAATAGCAACTGTTTCACCAGGTTCCACCTTCATGGACAGGTTATGAATGACCGGTTTATCGGCATCATACCCAAATGTCACATTGCTGAACTCAAGGGTGCCGCTTACCGATTGAGGTCTGCGAGGTTCTGGTAAAGTTTTAAGCCCGCTTCTGGTATCCAGGAGCTGAAAAATTCTTTCAGCTGATGCCATGGCCGATTGAACGATGGAATATTTCTGAGACAGTTCGCGAAGAGGTTGAAAAAAAAGACGCATATAGGAGATAAAGGCCACCAGGATTCCAATGGTCATCTCACCCTTGAGAATCAGGACACCTCCATACCAGATAATGATAGCCGTTGCAGTTGAAGCAAGGATATCAAGCAGAGGTAGAAATATGCCGAATATTTTTATCTGGTATAGAGTAGATTGGAAGTAAGACCGGTTCAATTTAACAAAATTGTTTTCAGTATCCTTTTCTCTCTGAAACAGCTGAATAAGGCTTATGCCTGAAACTGCCTCCTGCAGATAAGAATTTATTCTGGCCAGGTTCGTCCTGATTTCCCGAAAAGCATAGCGGGCCAACTTGCTGAACCACAGGGTAGCTGCAATGATCAGGGGCAAAAGCAGGGTCATTAGCAGGGCAAGATGCCAGTTCAGCCAGAAAAGCAGGGCCAGGATGCCGATAATCCTTATGGCGTCATTGAACAGAGTGACAATGACAGAGGTGAACATCTCGTGCATGTTCTGCACATCATTGGTGAGCCTGGTGACAAGTTTACCGCTTGGATTTTTATTGAAGAACGGAAGATCAAGCCCCAGCATATGTATATAAATATGCTGACGCAGCCTGTGCATAATATTCTGTCCTGTCCATTCCAGGACAGTAACCTGAAAATAGTTGGCAATGAAGCCTGCAATGACAGCAAAGCCGAAAACTACTGCAAGGGTTGCCAGACCTGAAAAACGCTCTGTTACCGGTATATCCGTATTGATGATATAGTTATCCACCCCCAGCCTCAAGAGGTACGGCAGCAGGAGACTCGAGCCGATCACGGCAAAAGACAGGATCACGGCCAGGGCCATACCATGCCAGTAATGTGAAGCATACCCCAGGATCCGGCGCCACAGATTTATATCGGTGACTTCTCCCAGTTTATCTTCCTCAAAGTAACCGTAGCCGTATTGCATAATTTTCTATAGGTTTAGAGGGTTCTAAGGTTCTAGGGGTTCCGATTATTAGTGTTTAGAATTACAAGTATGCTAAAGTTACAACTACCTAAAGTTTATGAATATCGATTGACAGTTTTATTTTTTGAATTTTGGATTTAACATTCTACATTTATTTACCTTTCTCCATCCGGCTAGTCTGGTATTCATAAATCGTGGCATAAAACCTGTTTTCCCGCAGCAGTTGTTCATGATCACCCCGGGCTACAATCTCTCCCCTGTCCATGACAATAAGCTGATCTGCCTGGGCCAAAGGCGCCAAACGGTGTGAAACAACAAGGCAGATCCTTTCCCTGATGAACGGCTGCATCGATCCTATGATTTCATGCTCAGTCTCAATATCCACCGCTGACAGGCCATCATCAATAATAAGGATTTGTCTGTCGGATAAAAGCGCCCGTGCAAGGGCTATTCGCTGCCGCTGGCCGCCGGAAAGCTTTACACCCCTCTCGCCAATCCTGGTATCATAACCTTTCGGCAAAGCAAGAATTTCAGCATGAATCGCTGCTGCTTTGGCAACCGCTTCAATCTCCGCCTGGGTAGCCCCTGGTTTTCCCATGGCAATATTGTCCAGGACAGTATCAGAGAAAACCGTCACATCCTGGGGCACCAAGGCTATTTTTCTGCGCACTTTCGCAAGATCAAGTTTATTTACATCAATAGCATTCCAGAAGATGGTATCCATCCCAACCGGATAAAGCCTTGCCAGAAGATGTGCCAATGTCGTTTTCCCGGACCCTGTTCTCCCAACGATTCCGAGAATTCCCCAGTGGATTTCTAGCGATACATTCCGCAGAATCGGATCATTTTGACCGGCATAGGTAAAAGTAAGGTTATTTACTGCAATGGAGTTTACTTTTTCAGGAAAAGGAGCAGGCTGAGAAGGCGTGATTATTACCGGTTGTTCATTCAGGACATTCTGGATACGCTGCAGAGATGTAACGCCTCGCTGGAAAAGGTTTGTCACCCATCCTAATGCCATCATCGGCCATGTCAGCATGAACAGGTAGGAGGTAAATGCTACAAAATCCCCAATCGTTATGCTGCCCTGAATAGTCAAACGGCCGCCTAACAACAGGACAAGAAGCATACTGGTATTTGCCACAAGCCCCGAAACCGGGAAAAGAGTACCTTGAACCTTTGCAAGGCGCAGGTTGTCCCGCACATATTCACGTCCCAGTGCATCAAACCTTTTGGTCTGATTATTCTCCATCGTGTAGGCTTTAATCATGCGTATGGAATTAATTGATGTCCTGACAAATTCCGTAAGTTTGGAAAACTGCTCCTGCACCTTTTTAAAATAGCGGTGCAAACGTTTTGAAAGAAAACGGGTGAGCAGGGCGAGTATGGGCATGGGCACAATGGCAATCAGGGTCAAACCAGGATGAATATAGGCCATGAATGACAGTGCGGCTAATGACAGAACAAGGGCATCGGCAAAAGCCACCAAACCCATACCTCCGGCGAGTTGAACAGCTGCCAGATCATTGGTGGCCAGAGCCATTATCTCCCCTGTGGTTCTACGCTGAAAAAAAATACGGTCCAGAGTCAGGAGGTGTGAAAAAAGCCAGTTGCGCAAATCCTTTTCCAGATGACGGGAAAAACCGAGTATCATGTAACGCCAGCCAAATCGAAATACAGCAATGCATAGCGCCAGGCCAACTATCAAACTGCCATACTGCCGAAGGGTTGCTGAAGATACACTTTCATTTTGCAGACCATCAATAGCATGCTTGATTATCCTGGGAATTACCAGCTGCAGTCCATTCACCGCGAGGAGAGACAGAAAACCGGTGAGAAGCTGCATTCGATACTGCAGAAAAAAAGGCCGGATCAGACGGACAGCCTGCCAGGAGTTACCAGGCCCGTGGCCTGATTTTTTTTTGTCTGATAGACGCATCAATTTTTTTATCTTAAAGGATAGCGGGGAACAATTTTCTTTCTGTGCGCTGTTTTTGCATATTTTTCTGCCGGATAACCAAGCGCTATAACCGCATACACTGATTCATCATCCGGAATCTGCAAAATCTTCCTGATCTGCTTATCTCTTTTGATTGGCTCAACTGCAAAACCTACCATACAGGAACCAAGCCCGAGACAATGGGCGGCCAACAGGATATTCTGGCTTGCCAATAGCGCATCCTCCATGGGTGAGCTTGCGGTATTCCTGCCACCCACAAGAATCGCTGCAACTGCCCCATGAAATAAGGTATCCAGTTGTTCTTTGTCCCAGAGCAGGAGCCCTTCCCGCACAGTTTCAAAATAGGACCGGTAATATTCCCCCAACACGTCTCCACCAAAGATTTTTGAAAAAAACCGGAGCCATGATTTCCCCGCCATTCTGTTTAAGCCATGATAAAACCGGGCGATCTGGTCACCAAGCGCAACAACCTCTTTACGGCTTGACAGGATTGTAAAGGTCCAGAGTTGCGAATTGGTGCCCGATGGGGCAGTGGTAGCTATTTTTACAAGATCTTCAAGGATTTCGCGGTCAATCTCTTTGTCTTTATAGTGACGGCAGGAACGCCTGGAAAGCATCAGCCGCACGAGCTGCCCGGTATCAAATTCTCCGTGCGGCAGCCAGCGGGAATCGAATGTTGCAGATGCCAGGGAAAACGGATGCTCAAGGGCTTCAACCCGGATAGCATCAACCGGGCAGACTGCTTCGCAGTGACCGCAGGCAATCGAGTATGTCCCGGTCACCACCGCCTTGCCATTCAGCATGGTAATTGTTTTCGAAGGACATACTTGAACACAAAGCCCACAGCCATTACAGGAATCGTGATCTATGATCGTTGTAACCGGCTTCTGCATGTATCGGGAAAAATATTTTCAGGTATCAGTGGAATAAAAAAACTTAGAGGATGGCATCGATTACACGCTAAAGTAACTCAGGCAAATCCTTCAAACTCTTTGAGAATCTCAACCCGCTTAACATGTTTCATAATATTTTCTTTCAGGTTAGAAGAAAGTTGACTCAAAAACTGTACACCCATACCGACCTTTCCAACTTTGGGAGATTTGTCTACCCAGATGACAACTGCCATAACCTCCGCCTCATAATATTCCTCAACCGGGAAAATCAGCTTTACCTTGCTCCCCGGTTCAGGCGGATCAGGCGCACAGAGAAACATTCCACCAAGAGATATGTTTCTGCTGAAAGACAGGACATAATCTCCTTCATGGATATAATAGACCTGAAATTCTACTGGTAATCGCTCTTCACTCCTGAGTTCTTCAGTTGGCATATTCCCCCCAAATCATTCACAGAATATATGCTGGGATAAAGGTGTTCTTCCTAATTTCAACATACAACTGATATTTTCATAACAAAAATCTGGATGACAGCCCACTAATAAACTGCATTATCGGCAAATTTTTTATTTTAATCATGTTTTTTGAGTAAAAATATGCTTTCTCCCTTTACACTTTTGTTATTAAATCATTTTGGGTACATTAGTCATAATTATTGTAATTTTTTTTATATTGCCGGCTAGAAATAAACTTTATCTCATTCTTTCTTTTACCGGAGTTATACTATGAAGCATTCATCAGGCAGGATCAACAGCTTCCAGGCACTCCTCGTGCTTCTTTTTGTAATTCCGTTATCCTCGTGCAGCGCCTTAAACGCTGTGCCGCCAGAGGTCAATCTCATGCGGGTAGACGTTCAGGACGTAACATTGAGTCATGTCAACCTTCTGGCTGATCTAAGGATATTTAATCCCAATGAGATAGGACTGACGGTTCAGGGTGTGGACTACACCTTAAAGATAGAAGGTATTGAGTTGTTTTCGGGTAAAAACCGGCAGCCCCTTATCATTGCACCCCAGGAATACGGTCACCTGACGTTGCGTCTTTCAAGTGCATACTGGGACATAATCCAGCTGTTAAATAAACTGCCGAACAAATCCGACGTTGCCTTTGCCATGCAGGGTTCAATCCTTGTAGGAGGAAATCGTTTCCTTGCCCAGCGTTTTTCATTTGACAAGCAGGGTATCATCCCATTCCAAAAAACAAGCCCCTAAGCAGCCAAACTGTTAATTAGTGTAGCCTTAACGTTAACCGGTTAACAGGTTAACACTTATTTTGACTTAACACAGACCACCACACCTATAAATTTCCAGATAAACAGAAAAAATATATGGCTCTTATAGCACAGAAATTTCTTCTGCTTTTCAAATTTATCTTTAATTATATTAACAAGTTAATACTTTTTTTATTTCGAAATTTTAATTTTCTTCCCAGCTCTCAGTATAATGGCTGAACGAAAAAAATCTTTATGGGTTAGCTGGCACATCTCTTGCTTATGTTAATGACATTTGGTAGTCAACGCGTCCCGTATTGTTAAATTTTAGATGTGAGGAGGAAAAAATGATTTTTAAAAACAAAACATCCCTGCTGCTGGTAATGCTCATTGCAGCCACCTTCGGTATTGCCGGAGTTTCCGAAGCAGGCAAGCCATCAGTTGGCGGGCCCTGCCAGAAATGCCATACAGCTCAGCCCGATGCTGTTCGCGGTAATCTTGGTAAGGTGTCCCCTGAGTTCAACACCCTGCAGGTCAGTGCCGGCAGCCTGATCTGGATAGTGAAATACGATGACAAGACCTCAGTCATTGATGGTGATCAAACTTCTGGAGCGGAGAAGTTAAAGGAACTTCCTAGTGGTAAAGAAATTCTCGTTAGTTACTCAGGCGGAGAAGCAAAACCTCTGGCAACTGAAATAAAGGTTAAACAACCCTATAAGGTGCCGGATGAACAGAAGATCACCAATGACGAGGTGGTTAATCTGGTCGCCATGGGACCGGAAAAGGGCGGCTATACCCTTGTTGACGCAAGACCTACCGGAGCTTACCTGGGAGGGCATATCCCTACCGCTATCTCCCTTCCCTTTGACAGCTTTGAGGACAACTGCACAACCGTGCTACCCCCGGATAAAGACAGGCTGCTTGTTTTTTATTGCGGGGGCCCCACCTGAACCATGGGTCCCTTTTCTGCCCGTGCGGCAGTAAAACTCGGTTACAATAATGTTAAGGTTCTCTCTTCAGGTCTTCCCGGCTGGAAAAAAGCCAAGGGTGTAGTTGTTTTACCAAGGAACGGCCTGAAAAAGATGATTAATGATGATGATTCTTACGTTCTTATAGATCTCCGTTCCCCGGAAGCTGCCAAGGCCGGTCATATCAAAGACGCTGTTTCTATCCCGGCAGATCAGCTTGCAGCTGCAAAGGATAAATTTCCAGGAGATAAATCCGCACCTGTTATTCTATATAATGATGACCAGGCTTCTCCGGAGACTTTTGCTCTTGTCCGCGGCTGGGGCTACAAGAATACTACTGTGCTGGATGGCGGCTCCAATGCTTGGGACGGCAAGTTTTTCCCCGGAGAGCCGGCGAAAGAGATTGTTTATGTCAAGAAACTGAAACCAGGCCAGATTGCGATTGACGAGTTTAAGCAGATAGCAACAGAAAAGCCTTCAGGTGAAGTCATTCTCGATGTCCGTGAAAGCGGTGCCGAGGGCATTATTCCCGGCGCCGTCAACATCCCGGAGGACCAGCTTTCAGGAAGGATGGGAGAACTCTCCAAGGATAAGGAGTACATTATTCATTGCAACACCGGAATTCTGGCAGGTATGGCTTTTAAGACCCTGACGGATAACGGTTATAAGGCAAGGTATCTGGATGCAGTCGTTCAGGTCGGCCCTGACGGCTCATTTGATATATCTGAAAAATAAGAAACATCTCATTTTTTACATGCTTCCCCTCGAATGCGGGTCGTTGGTCTCCGGATCTTCGACCCGCTTTTTTAATTTTCAACGGTTGAAACCAAAAAATGAATGTTGAAAGGATGTTATAAGGCTAGGCCAGCACCTCTTTCTCAAAACTGAATTTTTTCACCCGAAAGAGATTTACACAGGCATCAACTACCTCGGGATCGTAATATTCTCCTTTGTGCTTTTCAATTTCCAGTAAGGCTCTTTTTATTCCTTTAGCCGGCCTGTATGGCCTGTGACCTGCCATGGCCTCCACAACATCAGCCACACAGACAATTTTGGCTTCAAGCAGAATTTCGTCTCCCTTTAATGCCTGGGGATAGCCAGAACCGTCAAGGTGTTCATGATGCTGATAAATAATTTCAGCCACGGGCCATGGCAGCTTGACATCCTTGAGTATTTCATAACCGACCTCAGGATGACTTTTGACCAAAGCAAATTCTCTTTCATACAACCGGGCAGGTTTATTAAGAATTTCAGCCGGCAGGTGAATTTTGCCGATATCATGGATGATCGCTCCCATATGAATTCCTTCAACCCTGTCTTTATCAAGCCCAATCTCCTTGGCAATGGCAACCGCAAGCTGAGCAACTCGTCGCTGATGCCCGGCCACATAAAGATCACGGGCTTCAACCGCTCTTGCCACGGCCGTAATGGTATCTTCCAGGGCATGCTTCAACCGGTCATGACTTTTTTTCAGTTCGAGCTCACTGCTTTTGCGGTCTGAAATATCTGTTGCAATACAGCAGATACCGTATACTGTTCTGGTAGTATCATACATTGGAAACTTGGTCGTAAGATAGGTGTGGCACCCATCTTCCTGGCAATAAACCTCTTCCACCTGAATAGGGGTTCCTGCCTGTAGCGCCTTTTTGTCGTTGATTCTAAATGTATCGGCAAATTTTTCAGGGAAAATATCATAATCGGTTTTGCCGACGACTTCTTCATTGTCAACAGCGAAAAATTTAGAGAACTTTCGATTTACAAGAATATAATGGCCCTGGGTATCTTTCAGGGAGATGACGTTTGAGGTGTTATCCATAATTGCCCGCAGTCGTGATTCACTTTCCCGTATGGATTCGTCAGCTGTTATAGGATCGCTGTTACCTATTGATTTTTGCAAAACAGAGGTTACTGCCAAACGGGCTGAGGCAGCCCCGATGGCCCCTGCCAATACTTTTTCAGAATAATCTGCCAGGTCCCTTTTTTCTTCTGGTGTAACTGTAATGGCCTTGCCATACTGGGAGAACATCTTATCCACATATTCTCCCCCGAGAAACCGGCTCAGAAGGTTCTGCAGATCAACCACAGAAAATTTATCGTCCCAAAAGGTTCTTCTTTTTTCCGGTCTGAAGATGTCGACAAATAATTCGGCCTGGACATGCCCTGTACTGCTCCTGTGCTCCAAAAGCTTGGAAACAATGAAATAAAAGCCGATATTCACCAGCAGACTCCAGAAAACTCCGTGTTCAAGCCAACCCAATCCTTCTAGGCCAAACATCTGATAGGGCTTGAGCAGGGCAATACCAAAGGGCCCATTATCTATAAAGCTGAGTGGCAGCCAACCAGTCTTGGCAAAAAACGGCAGGAGTATAGTATAGACCCAAACGACTATTCCCCCTCCCAGCCCGGCTAATGCCCCCCGCCTGGTGCCTCCCCGCCAGAATATTCCTCCTATTATGACAGGACCGCATTGCGCCGCAGCTGCGAAAGATATGAGGCCGATGGTGACGAGATCGAGATAACCGCTGGTCAGGCGATAATAGATGTATCCGAGAAGCAGGAGAAAAATTATTGCCAGCCGCCGGATCTTGAGAATTAAGCCACTCAGGTCCTGCGGGCCGCTGAGGCTTAGGAAACCAAGCCTCACCATAACAGGAAGCATGAGGTTATTGCTGACCATGGTGCTTATTGAAACACTCGAGACGGCAACCATTGCCGTGGAGGCTGAAAGACCGCCGAGAAATACAAAAACGGCCAGAATATTCTCCTGCTCGGCCAGGGGAAGGGTCAGTACAAAGGTGTCGGGATTAACGTCTCCGGCTGGAAAACGGATGAGTCCGCCAAAAGCTATCGGCAGCACAAAGATATTAATGAGAAATAAATAGAGGGGAAATATCCACGCTGCCTTTTTTATATGA
>Ga0209742_10000645_pt1 | contig 17902 bp, 19 predicted proteins | sample DeeMarSeWOR38_10_FD_187462 | JGI IMG/M metagenome (GOLD analysis project Ga0209742, IMG submission 187462) | Marine sediment microbial communities from White Oak River estuary, North Carolina - WOR-3-8_10 (SPAdes) (version 2) | ecosystem: Environmental > Aquatic > Marine > Intertidal zone >... | reverse complement strand
TTCTTTCAGAGCAACGCCGAGCACGAGTTGGTCAATCGTGTGCAGCAAGCGCTTGCCGAGAAGGTGGCGTTCATTTTGATCAATCCAGCAGCTTTCACGCACACCAGCGTCGCGCTGCGTGACGCCCTGGCTGCCGCCAAGATCCCCTTCATCGAGGTGCATCTGTCAAACGTGCACGCGCGCGAATCATTCCGCAAGCACTCCTATTTCTCCGACCTCGCGGTCGGCGCCATCACTGGCCTCGGACCGCAAGGCTATGAATTGGCCCTGTCCGCGGCGATCGAACGTCTGAAGCAAAAAGGGTAAACCCGCATGGACATCCGCAAAGTCAAGAAACTCATTGAAATGCTCGAAGAATCGAGCCTTGCCGAAATTGAGATTAAGGAAGGCGAGGAGTCGATTCGCATCAGTCGCAGCAGCGGCCTCGCAGCGCCGATGATGACCATGGCACACGCACCCGCCCCGGCGCCCGCAGCGCCGGCTGCGGCACCGACGCCGGTCGCGTCGGCCGAAGGGCCGGCCTCGCACGTGCCGCCGGGACATGCCGTCACATCGCCGATGGTGGGCAGTTTCTACCGCGCACCCTCACCAGGGGCGAAACCGTTCGTCGAGGTTGGTTCGACGGTTAACGTTGGCGACACCGTTTGCATCATCGAAGCCATGAAGATGCTGAACGAAATCGAGTCGGACAAGGCGGGCGTGGTGAAGGCGATTCTGAAGGAGAACGGGCAGCCGGTTGAGTACGGCGAAGCGCTGTTCATCATCGAGTAGTCCACATGATTGAAAAGATTGTCATTGCGAACCGCGGCGAGATCGCGCTTCGCATCCAGCGCGCCTGCCGAACACTTGGCATCAAGACTGTGGCGGTGCATTCCGAAGCCGACCGCGACGCCAAGTATGTGAAGCTCGCTGACGAATCAGTGTGCATCGGCCCGGCGCGTTCCGCCGAGTCCTACCTGAATGTACCGGCCGTGATCAGCGCCGCCGAAGTCACTGACGCCCAGGCCATTCATCCCGGCTACGGCTTCCTGTCCGAGAATGCCGACTTCGCCGAGCGCGTCGAGCAATCCGGTTTCATCTTCATTGGCCCGCGCGGCGAGACCATCCGGCTGATGGGCGACAAGATTTCTGCGATCAAGGCCATGAAGAAGGCCGGTGTCCCCTGCGTCCCCGGCTCCGACGGGCCGCTGCCCGAGGACGACAAGGAAATCCTCAGGATGGCAAACCATATCGGCTATCCGGTGCTGATCAAGGCCGCCGCCGGCGGTGGCGGCAAGGGGATGCGCGTCGTGCACACCGAAGCGGCCCTCCTCAATGCTATCCAGCTCACACGCGGCGAGGCCAAAGCGGCATTCGGCAGCGACGTGGTGTACATGGAGAAGTACCTCGAGAATCCGCGCCACATCGAATTCCAGGTATTGGCCGATACGCACGGCAGTGCGGTTCATCTTGGCGAACGCGATTGCTCCATGCAGCGCCGTCACCAAAAGGTGGTGGAGGAATGCCCGGCGCCGGGCATTCCCGAGAGGCTGCGCCAAAAGATGGGCGAGCGCTGCGCCGAGGCCTGCCGCAAGATCGGTTACCGCGGCGCCGGCACCTTCGAGTTCCTGTACCAGGACGGCGAATTTTTCTTCATCGAAATGAACACGCGCGTACAGGTTGAGCATCCGGTAACTGAAATGGTGACTGGAGTGGATATCGTTCGGGAACAGATCCGCATTGCGGCCGGCGAAAAACTCAGCTTCCGCCAGAAAGACGTGCAATGGCGCGGGCATGCGATCGAGTGCCGCGTCAACGCTGAGGATCCGCGCAACTTCGTTCCCTCTCCCGGACGCATTTCCAGCCTGCATATGCCAGGGGGGCCGGGAATCCGGGTGGATTCGCACATCTACCAAAACTACTTTGTCCCGCCGTACTACGACTCCATGATCGCCAAGCTCATCGCCTACGGCGAGACCCGCGAGGTGGCGCTGGCACGTATGCGGGTGGCGCTTTCCGAGATGATCGTGGACGGGATCCGCACCAACATCCCGCTGCACCGAGACATCATGACTGACGAGAGCTTTATTCGCGGCGGCGTCAACATCCACTACCTTCAGAAGAAGCTGGGGCTCTAGCCACGTGAGGTCGAATGTCGAGTTGTGAGCGTTGAATGCGTGGTGCGATACAAGTTCAACATTCAGCCTGTTGCATTCAACATTGACCGCCCATGTCCTGGCTGCAAATCCGTTTTCCCGCCTCGGGCGAAACCGCCGACGCCCTTTCCGCGGCGCTTGAGGAAAGCGGCGCCATTTCGGTCAGTGTCGAACACGTCGGCGATGATTCCTGGGTCGAGACGGACTGGGACGAGCGCCCGGTGTGGCGCGAGAGCCGTGTTACGGGGTTATTTGCCCCAGACACCGATGTTGCAGGGTTGCTGCAAGAACTGCGCGCACATCTGAATACGGCGCTTCCCGCTCCAGAGGTGCATACGCTGGCGGACCAGGACTGGGCCGATAGCTGGAAGGCAAACTATCAGCCGCTGCAGATCAGCGAGCGGCTGTGGATCTGTCCAAGCTGGATGACACCGCCCGATCCCCGGGCAGTGAACGTGATACTTGATCCGGGCATGGCCTTCGGTACTGGTGATCATCCAACCACAGCCCTCTGCCTGGAATGGCTTGCCGCGCAGGATCTTACGAACAAGGATGTCATCGACTATGGTAGCGGATCGGGTATTCTCTCGGTGGCCGCGCTCAAGCTCGGTGCCCGCTCGGCGCTCGGGGTCGAGCTTGATGAGCTGGCCATCCGGGTAAGTGTAGAGAATGCCGAACAGAACAAGGTCGCGCGACGCTTCCGCGCTGTCGTGCCGGCATTGCTGCCGCCAGAGGTCTCAGCTGATATCGTGATCGCCAACATCCTGGCGCGCCCACTGATGGAACTTGCCCCCCGCATCAAGGCACTGGTGCGCCCAGGTGGATCACTGGCCCTGTCAGGTCTCCTCTCCGAGCAGGCCGAAGAAGTGGCTGCCTGCTATGGGGACACGTTTGCGCTTTGCCGCCGCATGCGCGGCAATTGGGTGCTGCTGGCCGCGCGGCGCAAAAGCTGAACGGATGTTTGCCCGCTGCCCAAAATGCCAGGCGGTCTTCCGCGTCACACCCGCCCAGTTGGAGGCACGCGGCGGCATGGTGCGCTGCGGCCACTGCCATGCGCCGTTTCGCGCGGACCTCAACCAGGTCGCTGAACCACCCGCGTCGCCGGTCACGCCGGTTCGCGAGGTCAAGCCAACAGCTGTCACGAAAAGGCGCAAACGACGCGTCTCGTCACCAAGCACACCAGCGTCGGAACCATTAGAGCTCGCGCTGGAGTTTCCTGCGGCGCGACCGCGGGTGCCTGCTGCAGTCTGGGCGCTGGGCGTCGTACTGACATTCGCCGCGTTGGCTGCACAACTCGGCTATCGCTATCGGGCAGAAATCGCCCGTGTTCCGGAGTTCACGCCGGCAATCGAGCAGTTCTGTGCGCTAATCGGTTGCGAGGTGCGTCCGCTACACGATGTGCGACGGATCGAGCTACTGGAACGAACCCGCATTGCACCACACCCGATGTACGAGAACGTGTTGCGCATTCGCGTGGTCATGGTAAATCGTGCAAGTTTCCCGCAACCCTATCCGCTCATGGAAGTCAGTCTTACCGACAGCAACGGACTATTGCTTGCGCGGCGGCAGTTTACCCCTCGCCAGTATCTCGCCGAATCACATCCAAAAGATGTCAACATGGCTTCGGACGTTGTGGTTAACGCGTTACTCGACGTCACCAACCCGGATGGTCGAGCTTCTGGATATGAAATACGGTTGTTGCCTGCACCGTAACAGCGCACGATTCTAGCGGTCGGGCTGACCTTCTTTCGTTCCGCCGATAATACGTTTCGATTCCTGTTTGATGCCGTTGTCGTGCGGCTGACACGAGCGCAACGCTGCGCGCAATCATGGCGCTGTCGGCCAAAAGTACTTCCATGCGATATTGGTTTGTGGTTATGATTCGCCCCTTTCCGCGCAAACTCGCGCGGCAACAGGGTAGAGAGATCCGAGCGTGAGAATCGGACCCTATACAGTCAAGAACAACCTCTTTCTTGCTCCCATGGCCGGCGTCACTGACCGGCCGTTCCGCATGCTGTGCCGGCGACTCGGCGCGGGCATGGCCGTGTCTGAAATGGTTTCCTGCAACTCGCTGCTCTGGGGCAGCGAGAAAACCCGCAAGCGCGCCGATCACGCCGGCGAGGACGAACCGCGTTCGATACAGATCGTCGGCAGCGATCCGGCACTGATGGCCGAAGCCGCGCGCCACAACGTCGCACACGGTGCACAGATTATCGACATCAACATGGGTTGTCCGGCCAAGAAGATCTGCAACGTCTACGCGGGTTCCGCGCTCATGCAGAACGAAAAGCTGGTTGCCGATATCCTGCAGGCAGTAGTGCGCGCCGTCGATGTGCCGATCACGCTCAAGATTCGCACCGGCTGGAATCGCGACAATCGCAACGGCGTCAGCATCGCGCGCCTTGCCGAGGATGCCGGTGTTCGACTTCTGTCGGTGCACGGGCGCACGCGGGCCGATGCCTTTCAGGGCGAGGCCGAATACGACACCATCGCAGCGATTAAGACGGCCGTGCGAATTCCGGTAATCGCCAACGGTGACATCGACGCGCCGGAGAAGGCCGCTCATGTGCTCCGTCACACCGGGGCGGACGGTCTCATGATCGGACGCGCGGCACAGGGAAACCCGTGGATTTTCAGGGAGATCGGGCATTTTCTGGCTACCGGCGAGCGCCTGGCCGCCCCCACTGGTGCAGAGGTGCGCGACACCCTGGTCGGACATCTCGAGAATCTGTACGCGTTCTATGGAGAGGCGCGGGGCGTGCGCGTCGCGCGTAAGCACATCGGCTGGTACACGAAGGGCAAGGGCTTCGTGGGCGGCGCTGCCTTTCGGCACGCCGTCAACCAGGTTGAGACGTCCGCGGAGCAGTTGGCGATGGTGCGCGCCTTCCTCGATCACCCGGTTCTCGACGGCCGGAGGCTTGCTGCGTGAGCACGAGGGAGCGCAAGGGCCCCATCGCCGCCTGCGTGAAGCAGTCGATGGAGAAATACTTTCACGACCTGAATGGCGAGAAAGTGAGCGGCGTGTATGACATGGTGCTCGCGGAAGTGGAGCGCCCGCTGCTGGAGAGCGTCATGAAGCATGCCCGCAGCAACCAATGCCGCGCAGCCGAAATTCTCGGTATCAATCGCAATACCCTGCGCAAGAAACTCAAGCAGTACAAGCTCGACAAGTAGCCGCGCTTACGGCGACTGCGGTTCGCCACCCCGATTGTTTCCGGTAAACTACCGCCCTCTTCCCGGAAGCGATCGCAAACCTTCATGGCTCCCATCCAGCGCGCACTGCTGAGCGTCTCCGACAAAACCGGCATCGTCGAATTCGCTCGCGCCCTTGAGTCCCTTGGAATCGAGCTGCTGTCTACAGGCGGCACTGCGAAGCTGCTCGCGGACAACGGAATTGCCGTCACCGAGGTCTCGGACTACACCGGCTTTCCTGAGATGCTGGACGGTCGCGTAAAGACCCTGCATCCGAGGATTCATGGCGGACTGCTCGGGCGGCGCGACCTCCCCGCCCATGTCGAGGCGATGACCAAACATGACATCCCGCCGATCGGCCTGCTGGTGGTGAATCTTTATCCCTTCGAGCAGACCATTGCAAAACCGGGATGCACGCTGGAAGACGCCATCGAGAACATCGATATCGGCGGTCCTGCCATGCTTCGGGCGGCAGCCAAGAATCACGGCTCGGTGGCGGTGGTGGTCGATAGCGCCGACTACACCGTGGTGCTGGACGAAATGAAAGCGAACGCGGGCTCGGTGACTGATGCCACCCGTTTTGAGTTGGCCGCCAAGGTCTTCGAGCATACCGCCCGTTACGACGGCGCGATCGCGAACTACCTTGGCGCCATCCAGACCGACGGCGGCCGCGCGACATTTCCGCGCACCATCAGCACGCAGTACCGCAAAGCGCAGGAAATGCGCTACGGCGAAAACCCCCATCAGCTGGCGGCATTCTACGTGGAGGCCGGTGCCAGAGATGCGAGCGTCGCCACCGCCCGCCAACTGCAGGGCAAGGAACTTTCATTCAACAATATCGGTGACACCGACGCGGCGCTCGAGTGCGTCAAGCAATTCGACGAGACACCAGCCTGCGTAATCGTGAAACACGCGAACCCCTGTGGCGTGGCACTGGCCGGTTCGCTACGCGAGGCATACGAGCGCGCCTATGCTACCGATCCGGAATCCGCCTTCGGTGGCATCATCGCCTTCAACCGTGAACTAGACGGCGAGACAGCGCGATTGATTCTTGAGCGGCAGTTCGTCGAAGTGATCGTCGCACCCAAAGTGAACGCTGCGGCGGTGGAGGCCGCGGCCGCCAAGAAAAACGTCCGTCTGCTCGAATGCGGAGCATGGCCGAAAGAGCCGGCGCGCCGACTCGACTTCAAGCGCGTCAACGGCGGCTTGCTGGTGCAGGAAGCGGATCTGTCCCTGTACCAGGAACTGAAGGTGGTTACTAAGAGGCAGCCGACTACGGACGAGTTGTCCGACCTGTTGTTCACGTGGAAGGTGGCCAAGTTTGTGAAGTCCAACGCTATTGTCTATGGCAAGGACAAGATGACGATCGGCGTTGGTGCCGGCCAGATGAGCCGCGTCAACTCGGCGCGCATCGCGGTCATCAAGGCCGAGCATGCCGGATTGCAGGTCAAGGGCGCGGTCATGGCGAGTGATGCGTTCTTTCCCTTTCGCGACGGCATCGATCAGGCGGCGGCCGCGGGCATCAGCGCGGTGATTCAGCCGGGTGGCTCGATGCGCGACGACGAAGTGATCGCCGCCGCGAATGAACATGGCATGGCGATGGTGTTCACCGGCATGCGTCACTTTCGACACTGAATCGGGTCGCTCGCGAACACATGAACGTCCTCATTATTGGCGGCGGCGGGCGTGAGCACGCACTAGCCTGGAGAGCCGCGCAGTCGCCGCGCGTCGCACGGATCTTTGTTGCCCCGGGCAATGCCGGCACGGCGCGCGAGACAAAGTGCGCGAACGTTGCGGTGGCTGCCGAGGACATTGAAGCCCTGCTGGCATTTGCACAGCGCGAGCGGGTTGATCTAACCATCGTCGGACCCGAGGCGCCGCTGGTGCTCGGCGTCGTCGATCGCTTTCGCGCCGCCGGGCTGCGCTGTTTCGGCCCGACCAGGGCGGCCGCCCAGCTTGAAGGTTCCAAGGCCTTCACCAAGGACTTTCTTGCGCGCCACAAGATTCCCACGGCCGCCTACGGCAACTTCAGCGATTTCGACCGGGCGGAAGCCTATATCCGGCGGGTTGGTGCACCGGTCGTGGTGAAAGCCGATGGCCTGGCTGCCGGCAAGGGCGTAATCATTGCGCAGACCGTAGATGAGGCGATCGGTGCCGCGCGCGACATGCTGGCCGGCAATGCCTTTGGCGAGGCGGGCCACCGCGTGGTGGTCGAGGAGTTCTTGAAGGGCGAGGAAGCAAGTTTCATTGTAATGGTGGATGGCGAACATGTGTTGCCGCTTGCAACCTCACAGGATCACAAGCGCGTCGGCGACGGCGACACCGGTCCCAATACGGGCGGCATGGGCGCATATTCCCCCGCCCCGGTGGTTACGCCCGACATGCACGAGCGAGTGATGCGCGAGGTAATCGAGCCCACCGTGCGCGGCATGCAGGCCGAAGGCAACACCTATACCGGTTTTCTCTACGCCGGCCTCATGATCGGCCCGGATGGTACCCCAAAGGTACTCGAGTACAACTGCCGCTTCGGCGACCCGGAAACGCAGCCCGTGATGATGCGGCTGAAGAGCGATTTCGTGGAACTCGTTGATGCGGCCCTCGATGCCCGGCTCGACCAAGTCGCAGCCGATTGGGACCCGCGCGCGGCGCTCGGCGTTGTGATGGCGGCCGGTGGCTATCCCGGTTCCTATGCCAAGGGCGACCCAATAACCGGCCTGCCGGCAAGAGAAGCACCCGATGCCAAGGTTTTCCACGCCGGCACGGCATTGCGCGATGGCGAGGTGGTGACCAGCGGCGGACGGGTATTGTGTGTCACCGCACTTGGGGAGAGCGTTGCTGCCGCGCAGCGGCGCGCCTATGAAGTCGTGCGCGGGATTCACTGGAAGCACGCGCAATACCGAAGCGACATCGGCTATCGCGCCATCGCGCGAGAGCAAGCTCAGCGCTAGACGCCATGCACGCGCGCGACCTGCAACGCGCAGCCCACATTCTTCGCCACGGTGGTGTCGTCGCGTACGCGACCGAGCATTGCTTCGGGCTTGGCTGCGACCCCTTCAACCGCGCGGCGGTGCTGCGGCTACTCCACATTAAGCGACGTTCTATGGCCAAGGGGCTGATCGTGCTGGCGGGAGATGTCAAGCAGCTTGGCCTGTTCGCGGAACGTATTCCGGCCGAAGTGACGGCCACGTGGCCCGGTCCTCACACTTGGTTACTGGCAACCCGCGTCAGCGTTCCGAAGTGGATCACCGGCGCGCACCCGCGCGTGGCCGTGCGAGTCACGGCACACCGACAGGCCGCGGCGCTCTGCCATGCCGCCGGCATGGCAATTGTCTCGACCAGCGCGAATCGCGCGGGAGAACAACCCGCTCGCACTGACCGCGAGGTGCGCCGACGCTTCGGCAAGCTAGTCGATTATGTACTCCCCGGATTTGTCGGTGGTGCTCCGGCTCCCACCCCGATCCGGGACGCGGTCACGGGCGAACGCATTCGCGACTGATGTTGCGACGCCTGTAAGGCCCGAAAATCGCTGCGCCCACCCGGATCAGCTATCATCGCAGGCCTTCGACGCAACTTTCTTTCAGTACCCCGACATGAGCCAACCCGACATCAGCGCGGTACGCCGTTACCTGCTTGAGCTTCAGGACCGCATTTGCTCTGAGCTGGCGACGGAAGACGGCACGGAGCACTTTCGTGAGGATTCATGGGAGCGACCGGAGGGCGGCGGCGGGCGCACACGGGTGCTGACAGAAGGGACCGTCTTCGAGCAGGCGGGTGTCAACTTCTCACACGTGTCCGGAGCAAAACTGCCACCATCGGCGACTGCGCACCGCCCCGAGCTTGCCGGCCGTTCATTTCAGGCCGTGGGGGTGTCGCTCGTCATTCACCCGCGCAATCCCTACGTCCCGACCTCGCACATGAACGTGCGCTTTTTCGTCGCAGAGAAAGAGGGTGCCGATCCGGTTTGGTGGTTCGGGGGCGGCTTCGATCTCACGCCCTACTATCCCTTTGAGGAAGACTGTCTGCACTGGCACCGCACGGCGAACGAGGCGTGCGGCCCGTACGGCAGCGACTACTACGCGCGTTTCAAGAAGTGGTGCGATGAGTATTTCTACCTAAAACATCGCGGCGAGACGCGCGGCGTCGGTGGGCTTTTCTTCGACGACTTCGGCGAGCGCGGCTTTGAGCATTCCTTCGGCTTCATGCGCAGCGTGGGCGACCACTATCTGCCCGCCTACCTGCCGATCGTGCAGAATCGCCGCGACACGCTGTATGGTGAACGGGAGCGCGATTTCCAGCTTTATCGACGCGGGCGTTACGTGGAGTTCAATCTGGTCTATGACCGCGGCACTCTGTTCGGACTGCAGAGCGGCGGACGCACTGAGTCGATCCTGATGTCGCTGCCGCCACTGGTGAAGTGGCGCTACAACTGGCGTCCGGCAGGTGGAACGCCGGAGGCGCGGCTGTATGAGGAGTTCCTGAAGCCGCGCGAGTGGCTGGGCTGATTTGCCCGGCTCGCGCCCTTGGAAGCCGGCGGCTACTTCGGTTCGCAACGTGCCGGCACGGTCGCGGCGGATCCGGTCTGGTACTCGGCAAGCCCTGCGGTCACCCATCCCACGACCTTGGCGTTGTATCCAAGCTCGACCGGCACATAGTTCAGCTTTGGCGCGACCAGGATATAGAACCTCTGTTTCGTTTCGTCGCGCTCGATCCGTACGCCAGCGTAGTCCCGGCCCTTGAAGCTAACCCGTCCGGGCTGGCCGACGCGGAAATTTCGCGTCTTGATACCGCCTTTGTCGGCAACCTGATAACTGAGTGCCTTGAGTCCGCCCGCGATATCGGCAGCCACTTTCAGTTGCACCGATAGCGCATCCCAAATCGGGAAGTTGAGATCCGGATAAACGCGCGTCTCGCCCCCGTGCGTCACGGACACCGTGCGTTTGGCGGCGTCGAAGAGGATGTGTTCGTCTCGCTTGCCGTCGCCGCCAATCTCCTTGTGGATAAACTCGATTGGCGCGAGTTGTCCATCGTTTAGCGCCATGAGGCTGCATTCGTAAAACGTGTAGCCGGCAAGGCTGGAGCGATACTCATAGCGCAGGCCCACTGCGGTTCGCGCGAGATTCACGCGCGTGTCGAGCAGCCCCATCACGCCGGTATAGCGGGCGCTGTACGGACCCGGGAACTTCGGGTTCGCCGGTGCGTCCGCCCAGACCGGCGCGACACACAGGACGAGTGACAACAATAAAAATAGTGGTCGGTGCATGCCTAATTCGACGTACAAGACAGCAATTTAGTTTCCAAATTTGAGCGCCGCCGACACCAGCGGTAACTGCTGAAATTTTGGCAGGGCCAAGTATACCGCTGCGTGGGGCGACTCGCGCTTCATCTTCCCGAGCGCTTCGAAACCGGTTGTGTGCCAAGCGGCATGTGATCAGGAAAGATCACGCTACTGTCAGCGCGGCACGCGACTTGTCGACGATCAGTGCGGTTTGTGCCATTGCGTGTTTTGGGCTACCCGGGCGGTGCAGGCCGAACCGCCGGTCCTGCGCTTGCTCTAGCGCACGAGCCGGCCAACAATGCCCGCTATCGCCTCCGGAGTGAAGCCATGAACGAGAATCAATTGCCCACCGGGCTTGATCCGACGCTGCGGATCGTGCCCATGCCGGCCGATACCAACGCCGCCGGCGATGTCTTCGGCGGCTGGATCATGTCGAATGTCGATATGGCCGGCGCAATTGCGGCCATTCGCCGCGCGCATGGGCGGGTCGTGACGGTCGCGGTCAACGCATTTTCCTTTCGCGCCCCGGTATATGTGAGCGATCTTGTGAGCTTTTACGCAAGGGTAATCAAGGTCGGCCGCACGTCACTCACGGTCGACGTGAGGGTCTATGCCGAGCGCGGCTCCTACGCCCCCGACACCGGCACGACGACATTGGTGACGGATGCGGTTCTCACCTACGTCGCGATCGACGAGCAACGCAACAAGCGCTCGGTTCCACCCGAGTGAGATCGCGATAGTCAACGCGCCTTCGGAATCAACGCCTGGAGTGCGCGCACGATGGGATCGCTGTCCCACTCCGCCTCGCCGACCAACCCGGAGTGCAGATTCCCGTCGGAGCCCACAACGAAACTGGTTGGAAAGGCGAACACCTTCCAGCGCTTGAGCGCCGCCCCGTCGCGATCCATGAGAATCGGGAAGTCGACGTTCACCTTCTCCTTCAGGAACGCGCGGACCGTTGCCTCGTCTTCGGCCATGTTCACGGCCAGGATAACGAATGACCGACCGGAAAACCTCTCCTTCAGCCGCTGCAGTGAGGGCATCTCGCGCACACACGGCGGGCACCATGACGCCCAGAAATTGATAAGCACCACTTGCCCGCGATAATCGGCGAGATCGCGCATTGCGCCATCCAGACTCGTGAGACGAAGCGGCGCGGGTACCGGATTGCCCTGATATGGGCGCAGGTTCCGCTCACGTGGCGCGGCGGGCGCTCGCTGCTCGCCGCGCGCGGCTTGCAACGCCGGATCACCAACCTTGGTGTCCTTGAGTGTCGCAATCGCATGAGCGAACAAGGCGGGCAACCGGGCCGCCTCTGCCTCCTCCAGGTTTGTGGCATCGGGACGGAAGTAATATCGATCGCGTACTTCGGGCACAAGCTGCACGCTAACGGGGGATCCAGTCGCCGCCAGCGCAGCCTTGAGCGCGTCAAGGCGAAAAATCCATGGTGAACGTTGCGGTTGAACGATGAAGATTGGCAGGCGCGTCTGGGCGACGACCGGCTGGAAGTCCGCCTCGCGACCGGGCTCGGGTGGTCCGATGTACAGATTCGGGTGCAGCAGGATCGCGCCGCCTAGGACAGCGCTGTCCGGGTGACGTTCGCGCCACACCTGCGCACCCGTGAGGGCGAGCGCGCTGGCCCGGGCGGAGGCAGTCAGGTATACACGGCGGCCCCCCGCGCTCGCCGCATCGATCAGATCCGCGACATCGCGACCGGAAATCTTCTCGAGGCTGCTCTCCAGTGGCGGCAGGAGCCGCGCATCGAGGAGATCGGGACGCCAGACTTCTATCCCGAGCGCGGCGGTCGCCGCCGCCACGCGCTCCTCGGACGCCTGTTGTCCAAGACCCGATGGCAACCACAGCAGCACCGTATCCTGCCCGGCGCCGAAGCGCTCAACCGACACGTCGGTGCGATCGGCGAGGCGCACCTCGATTGTCGCGCCATGCGCGACCGATGTGCCGAACAGCCACAATGCGAGCAACCACAGTCGGGCCAGATGAATGGTGACGCGCATCGTTAAGGGGTATCAACGGAGCAGGACGCGGTGGACAGTCCGTGGTCGAGCCACTACCCTTTAAACAACCACACCAACGCCGCCGCTACGAATGCTTTTCCGTCTCGCTTCTCTGTTCGCCGCGCTCGCGACGCTATGGCTGCTCGGTGCGCATGCCGATGACCCGCCGCCAGTCCTAATGGTGATGGACTATCAAATCGGCGCCAATCACATGCCGCAGCCGGTGCCGATGAAGCTCGGTGAGTTTACACTCTCGGAGGCACTGCCGGGCGCCGACAAGCTTCGCATCCTGCCAGGCGATGCCTTCCCGGCCGAGGCGGCGCGACCATCCGACCGCGCGGTGGAGCTCTACCAGAGCACCACGCAGGCCCGTTCACTGGTCTGCATCGTGCACGTGCGTTACTTCCGCAATCCCCGGGGCCAGTGGGCAGCCAATTTCCAGCTGGTCGAGCAGCCGCTGGTGGCACGCGATGCGAATGGTAACTGGAAACCATTCAGCGAGATACGCGGGGCGCCCGGATTGATCGTCTTAACCGGCAGTGCCCTGCCGAATGCCGAGGGATTTTATCCTTCCCTCGAGTTCGGCATGAACCTCAAGAAGGTCTACGTCAACAGCTGGGCAGTTCGCTAGCCACCGGCCGGCGCGGCATGGGTGGGAGGCGAAACGCGAGTGTCCCTCCCGCCACGCGCCGCAGCGATGACTGGCATCGCGCTGGCCCGCATGGCACCGGAGACTCCACCGCTGACCCCCTCACCTATTTCTTCTTCAGCACCTCGAGGAACGGCGTGATCAGATCCAGCGGCAGCGGGAATACGATGGTCGAATTCTTGTCGGCGGCGATCACCGTCAGGGTTTCGAGATAGCGCAGCTGGATCGCCTGCGGCTCCTGGGCCAGCACCTGCGCGGCCTGATACAGCTTCTCGGCAGCCTGCTGCTCACCTTCAGCGTGGATCACCTTGGCACGCCGCTCGCGCTCGGCCTCGGCCTGACGGGCGATGGCGCGCACCATGGTGGGATCGATGTCCACGTGCTTAATCTCGACGCTCGTCACCTTGATGCCCCACACATCGGTCGCAGTGTCGAGGATCTTCTGAATATCGGCATTGAGCTTGTCGCGCTCGGCGAGCATCTCGTCGAGCTCGTGCTTGCCGAGCACGCTGCGCAACGTGGTCTGGGAGAGCTGGTTGGTGGCGGCGTAGTAATCCTCGACTTGGATGATGGCGCGCTGCGGATCGATCACGCGCATGAACACTACCGCGTTCACTTTGACCGACACGTTGTCGCGCGAGATCACGTCCTGCGGCGGCACGTCCAGCACCACCGTGCGCAGATCAACCTTAACGATCTGCTGGATGATCGGGATGACAATGATCAGGCCTGGCCCCTTGACCTTCCAGAACCGCCCGAGCAGGAACACCACGCCACGCTCATACTCGCGCAACACCCGAAACGAGCTGAACAGCAGCAACGCTATCAGCGCTAGGACAAAACCGGATGAAATAAGCTGCACGATGAACCTCCTATCGTTACCGTTTGGGTTCGACTTCGAGTGTCAAGCCGTCGCGATTCACGACCGCGACCGCTTCGCCCTGCTTGATCGGCTGGCGCGCACGCGCCTGCCATTCCTCGCTGTGCACGCGGACACGGCCAACGTACCCGCTGCCGGGCTTCTCGGCGAACGCGTCCAGTGCCTCGCCCGCCGCACCCATCAATTCCTCAGCGCCGCTCACGATACGCCGGCGGCGCGCCTTCACCGCGAACCACACCACACCAAGGAAAAAGGCGGCGCTGGTTGCGGAGACCGCGATGATGAGCGGTAAAGCGACCGAATAACCGGGCACGTCGGTATCGAGCAAGATGACGGAGCCAACGACGAACGCGATGACACCACCGATGCCGAGCGCACCGAAGCTTGGGACGAACACTTCGGCCACCATAAAGGCAATCCCCAACAGGATCAGCGCGAGTCCGGCGTAATTGATGGGCAACACCTGAAAGGCGTACAGCGCGAGCAGCAGACAGATGCCACCGACCACACCGGGCAATACGAATCCCGGGTTCCAGAGTTCAAAAAAGATCCCGTAGATGCCGAGCAGCATCAGAATGTAGGCAATGTTGGGGTCCGTGATTACCGAGAGAAACTTCGAGCGCCAGTCCGGCGTGAGCGTCACCAGCTCGGCGCCCTTGGTGGAAAGCGTCAGCTCGCGGCCCGCAAGCGTCACGCGCCGCCCGTGGAGCTGCCTGGCAAGATCCTGCAAATCGTGGGCAACAAAATCCGCCACGTTTTGGCGCACCGCCTCCTCGGCGGGCAGTGAGGCTGCCTCGCGCACTGCCTTTTCGGCCCAGGCCGCATTGCGCCCGCGCATCTGAGCAAGACCGCGGATGTAGGCGATGGCGTCGTTAAGTGCCTTCTCGTCCATACCGGGCTTGGCGGGTTTCGCGTCCTTCTTGTCTTGCTTGTCGTTCTTGTCGGCGCCGTCGGGTTTGGATGGCTGACGCCCCCCACCGGGGTCCGGTACGCCACCAATGCGCACGGGGGTGGCGGCTCCGATATTGGTAGCGGGCGCCATGGCCGCGACGTGCGAAGCCAGCAGTATATAAGTGCCGGCGCTGGCCGCCCGGGCACCTGAAGGCGCAACGTAGGTAACGACGGGGACCGGGGAAGCCAGGATGTCCTGGATGATCTTGCGCATCGCGGTGTCGAGTCCGCCTGGCGTATCGAGCTGTAGTATCACGGCGGCGGCCCCTTGTTCCCGCGCCTGCGTGAGTCCGCGGTGGATGAAGTCGCTGGTAGCGGGCCCGATCGGCCCACTTACCTCGAGTACGAACAGCCTTGGGCTCGCCGTTGATACGGTATCCTTGCCGAGCAGCAGGAACGGCCAGGCAATCAGCGCAAGCAGGAAGCCGAGTCGGAGGCGACGCATGATGTCTTCACGATAACAAACTGCCGGGCGCCCGGCGAGACAATGCCCAAGTAGCCGGACGGCTCGGATAGGATGACGCGGCCAATTTACGGAACTTTCCGAAACCTACAGCATGCTTTCCTTCACCATCCGCAGGGCTTTGTGGGAGGCAGATGAGCCGCTCATCCGTGGCGTGCGTGAGGCGGTATTCGTCCGCGAACAACGGATTCCCGTCGAGCTTGAGTGGGACGATGCCGACGCGAGCGCGACGCACGTGCTCGCCTTTGCCGAAAACGGGGAAGCAATCGGGACCGGTCGGCTGCTACCTTCCGGACACATCGGACACATCGGACACATCGGACGCATGGCGGTCCTGCGGGCATATCGTGGTCAGGGCGTCGGGCGCGCGTTGCTCGCGGCGTTGCTCGATGCGGCGCGCGCGAACGGTCATGCGGAGGTCACGCTTTCCGCGCAAACTCAGGTAATCGGGTTTTACCAGCGGATGGGTTTTCTGCCGGTCGGCGAGGTCTACCGAGAGGCCGGTATCCCTCACCAGCGCATGCGGTTGGGCCTGTCGCGTTGAGCAACGTCAGCGTGCGCTGCGGCGCGCCGCATACTGCAGGACAAACTCCAGTATTTCGAACCGGTTGTAGGCCTCCTGCAAACCCGCGCCCCAGACGGTAGGACCGTGTCCGCGAATCATGAGTGCCGTGATCGCCGGCGGTGATTTGCTGAAGCGCGCTTCGAGGAATTTGGCGATTTTCGTCACGTCTAGCGTGTTGTCAAACAACGGTAGATCCACTCTCGGGTTCTGCTGCCAGATGTCGAAGCCCTTGATCATCTCAATCGGCGGCAGGCGCAGGCTGTTGGCGCCCTTCCTGGCGCGATCGCCCGCCAGGCAAGCCGCAACCGTGTGCCCATGCAGGCAAGCGCGCGCCCTTGCAAAGCAACGATAGAGCGCGGCGTGAATCGAGGTCTCGGCGGAAGGTTTGTCTTCGGCGCGACGCTTTTCGACCACCGCGCCGTCCGTCACGCGCACCAGCATGAAATCGTCGGCATCGAGTCGGCCCTTGGGCTTGCCGCTTGCGGTGATCCAGAAGTGCCCGTCGTCTACTCGTGCCGAAAGATTGCCGGCGGTGCCACTCATCCAGCCGCGCGCATGAAAATCACTCGCAATCTGGGCCAGTGCCGCCCGCGGCTCCAGTGCATCGAGCGTCCCGGCCATTGGCGCCGCGCGCGCCGCCTTAGGCGAGCGCGCTTTCCGCGATGTTGCGATCGCGGCCGGTGTAGTGTGGCGTCCAGCCGGAGGTATCGATGAAGTAGCGCACCGCCTTGCAGCGTGTGCAGTCGCGCATCTCGAACCAGTGCTCACTGTTGGCCGGTACATTGATGTAGTCGCCGGCCGTGACCTCTAGCAGAAACTGGTTACCGTCGGGCTCAACAAAACCGAAGAAACCCGAACCGGCCAGGATATAGCGCACCTCGTCGTCCGAGTGGGTGTGTATCTTGTCGAACTTGGCAAGCATTTCGGCAAGGTTCGGGATGCCCTCGTGTATCACCACCATGTCTCGGGTCCGGTATCCCTTCTCGCGCTTGAGTTCCTCGAAGCGATCGTCCACCAGCTTGAGCAGTTCCTCTTTCTCGGCGTCGTTGAGTGCCTGTTTCTCGAGCAGCTCGCGCGCGCGGGCGCTCGCCGGCGCCGGCCATTGGCGCAGCGTTATGCCGAGCCGGGCAAGACGTCCGGTAACCTGGGAGACATCCGCAGTTTCGCTACCGTCGGAAAAAATGATGCGCGCCATGTTGATGTCCTCCGATGTCCAGAGATGTGCGGGATCGCTCGATACACCGACTTGCAGTAGCCAGCGACAAGTCGCGGCTATTCTAGCCCGACTCTTCTTTCCCGACGCTAGCCGACCGCGGGCTTCTCTTCGCTTGGGCGCCGAAACCGCGAGCGCACAAACGGTTTGCGTTCGACCGAGGGCTTGGCCTGTTCGCGCCGTTCCGCTCGCGCCGCGCGCTCGGGCCGCACCTCCCGCTTGTCGTCAGGTACGGCCGGCGCGTGATCCGCGCGCGGAGCCGAAAGTGGTGCCTCGGCCACGTCAGGCTGCGTCTGCGGCACCACTCCAAGCGGGGAGGCTTCGGCTGTGGCAATTTCAGGCGGGTGTCGCGGACCTGTTTCTCGGCCTCCACGCAGATCGCGTCCCGGACGTTCGTCGCGCGGACGGCGCTCCGGGCGCCGTCCGCGGTCATCCCGCGAACGCCCTTCCCGGCGTCCACCTCGATCGCGTTCGCGACCTGCGGAGAAGTCACGCTTCGGGTGCTCAAGTTTGGGCAGCAACTCCGGCGTCACGGTGCCGACCGGGATCTTGTGGCCGAGATAG
>Ga0209742_10000644_pt1 | contig 17922 bp, 19 predicted proteins | sample DeeMarSeWOR38_10_FD_187462 | JGI IMG/M metagenome (GOLD analysis project Ga0209742, IMG submission 187462) | Marine sediment microbial communities from White Oak River estuary, North Carolina - WOR-3-8_10 (SPAdes) (version 2) | ecosystem: Environmental > Aquatic > Marine > Intertidal zone >... | reverse complement strand
CGGATGCCAGGACTTCTTTTGTTACAGACCTGTTGCTTCAGGATGACCGGATATTGGCATTGAGACGAAACAGGTTCGTCGGGTCATATTGCTGCTTGATCTTGAGCAAACGCGGGAAGTTCTCGCGGTAAGTCCGGCTCACTTGCTCCTGCGTATGGTCGAAGTAATCGTTGACATAGAATCCGTTTGTAAAGGGCTCCACAGTGGACCAGTGCGCATTGATGTAGTCGGCATGATCGGTGCCGTCCGCGCCAGGCGCCCAGCTGACAAAGGACATCAGGGTGTACTGCGCCTCGCGGTGCGAGAACGCGGTCTCCGTCCGGCCGACCCGTGAAATGGCGCCACCGGATTGCGCAAACCCGATCCGGGTGCCTCGATCCGGATGCATCTCAAAATTGTCCACGAGCTCGTCGACGAGATCGCCGCTGATCTCGTTGACGAATCCGGACTTCATTCGGCCGGTAAACGCACGGGTATCATCGATGTCTCCCGAGCGTTGCACGGCGACATAGTCCATGGTCTCAATACCTTCGTAGACCACGGTGCCTGCCTTGCGTAAAGGCGCGATGTGCTTTTCCGCTTCGGAGGCATCACCGCTCCAGACGAAATAGACTCCAAGGGAAGGATCTTTCCCCGGCCGATTGCCAATACCCGCGCCCATGCTCATTTCATCGGGCATCCTGATGGAATGCTCGCCGTAGAAACGGAGAACCTGCTTGGCCTCCGACATCGGGTAGGCGATGTAGCCTGTAACAACATCGCGTTGCATCTCGTGCAACTGGAACAGGAAGGACGTCACGACGCCGAAGTTGCCGCCGCCGCCACGCAGCGCCCAGTAAAGGTCCGCATCGTTCTGAGGGCCGACGCGACGCAGCCTGCCATCCGGCGTGACGATATCCATCTCCAGGACATTGTCGATCGACATGCCAAAGCGCCTGCCGAGGCGGCCGAATCCACCGCCCAGGGTCAGCCCGCCCACGCCCGTGTGCGAAACCGTACCGGCCGTGGTGACCAGGCCATGCGCCATCGCCTCGTAATCCAGCTCACCCAGTAAGCTGCCACCCGCTATGCGAGCCGTCTTTGCTGCACGATCGACGCGAGCATTTCGAAGTTGCGACAGGTCGATCTGCAGCCCCTTGTCGCAGCTGGAGGTGCCGGCGGCGGCGTGACCGCCACACTTGACGGCCAGCAGTAACGAGTTGTCACGGGCGAAATTGACTGCGTGCTGCACATCGGCAGCACCCGTGGGCTGCACTACCAGCGCCGGGTGTTTGTCATAGGCTGGCTGTAACAACAAGCGCGCCTCGTCATAGGCCGGGCTGCCCGGCAGCAGCAACTTGCCTTTGAGGCTGTCACTCAGTTCCTGCACCATGGCGCGCGGCAGCGTAACCTGGCCGCCATCGCTCGTTACTGCGTCGATATCGGAGGGCACCGTGGTCGGTGTGTGCACCAACGACGCTGCGAGGACCTGCGAACCCGGGATTGCTGCCAGGCCGGCAGCAGAGAGAGACGAACGGAGAAATCTACGACGATCCATAACAAGCAGCCCCTATTTCTGTTTGTTTGACGATCACTGTAATCTGATTGCCGGGGAATAGGCAAACGCATTGACCGACGCGTGCCTCACTCGTACTGCCGCCACTCCGGCGCATACGACAGGCCCAGGTTGACGATACGACCGACCAGCTTGTCGTACTTGATGCCAACCGACTCGGCCGATTCGGCGAAATCCTCACCGTAGGTGAGATCCGGGTTGGCATTCGCCTCGAGCAGGAACACCTTGCCATCCTTGCGCATGCGCAGGTCCAGGCGCGCGTAGCCGCACATATGCAGTGCCCGGTAGATGCGTTTCGCAAGCCGCGACAGTTTTTCGACCTCCGCATTCGACAGTCCCTCGGCGGGACCGGTCTTGATGCCGTGCTTTTCCTGGTACTTGCGGTCCCATTTGACCTTGCGCGTGGCGATGCCAGCCTGCATGTCGGTCAACGTGCCGAAGTGGATCTCCCAGACCGGCAGAGTCGTCAATCGCGTGTTGCCCAGAACGCCGATGTAAAGCTCGCGCCCGTCGATGTATTCCTCGGCCAGGGCATCGCTCTGCACATTGTCGTGAATGAACTCCACGCGTTCCCGAAGCTTGCTCATGTCCTCGACGATCGACGCCTGCGAAATGCCCAGCGACGCATCTTCCGTTGCCGATTTCACGAACAGCGGAAACCTGAGCTTGCCCTTCCGCGGCTCCTTGAAGCGCGTGCCGTAAGGGAACAGGTGAAAGGAAGGCGTCGCAATGCGGTGCCAGGCCAGCAGCTGTTTCGTCAGCACCTTGTCCCGCGACAGCATCATGCCGCGCGGATTGCAGCCGGTGTAGCGTTGACGAATCATCTCGAGATACGCAACGACGTACGGATCGTAGCTCGTGATGCCGGAGAACTCCTGCAGCAGGTTGAAGGCGACGTGCGGCTGCCATTCCTTCACGACCTCGCGCAGCTCGGTAAGGCTATCCAGGACGCCGAGAACGCGCACCTCATGGCCCAGGTTGCGCAGGGTTGAATACACGTTGTACTCGCACCGGAACGCGTCGATCTCCTTTTCAGTGAGGCCGTCGATGTCTTCCGGCGGAATGAGTTGCGGATGCACCAGGAGCAGAATGCGGCGGCGTTTCACAGGGCGTAGTTCTCCCGGTTGCGACTGACGATGTCCATGACGATTCGCTCGTGCAGGCGCACGACAGGCCGCTTGGCTTCGCGGCGCGACGTGCGCAGCACGAGGTCGAGCTGGCGCGAGCGTTGTTTGACGAGAGTGATTGCGTGATCGATGTAATACGGGTGCAGCCTCGCGCGCCGTTGCAAAAGCCGCCGCAGCTGCGGCTCGATCTCGCGCACGAAACGGCTGGCCCGCGTCGCCCGCGGCCGCTTGGCGCGCACAACGAAAACACGTGCCATCCAGCGATCATAGCGACGCTCCATGCCACCGTAGCGTTCTCGCTTCAGGCGGTAGTATTCCCCCAGCGTCTGCTCGACCTGCCGCAGCGGCTCGATGACCGACCGGCTGCGTTGCCTGGGCTTGCTGGTCGCGATCTCGTCCATCAGTGCATCGACGTAGTCGAGTTTCTTCAGCGCCGGCCAGTCCGCATAGTCACGGCGCCAGCGCGCTTTCGGCTGCATCCAGACGGCGAAGGTTTCGGCGAAGTCCTCCGTCGGATGGCTCTGCGCATACCAGTGGCCGAGATGCAGCACATAGCGCCGGCTGCTCGGACGCGGCGAATAGGTGTCGGGGTAGGGCGCAGATGCGCGGCCGAATACGCGCCGCCAGCCTGCACGGCGCCTGAGCCCGTACGCATTGTCGATGGCATGGCCGGCCTCATGGCGCATGATCCGGTGACGCCACTTGCGATTGCCGCCTTCCACTTCTCCCATCATCTTCCGCTCCAGCTTCTGCAGGCGCGGGTGAGCAAGATAGAAAGGCACGGCAAAGCCGGGGATGCCGTCCGGCGTAAACCAATCGGTCGACAGCCACACATGCGGCTTGAATTGCAGGCCGCGGCGTTCGAACTCGTCGTGCAGCCGCTCGACGTCGAACCACAGCGGGCTGCTCCGGAACCTCAGCCCAAGGCTGCTGAAGCGAAGCTCCAGGAGCGCCTCATCGTCGTAGTCCGCCCAGCGATAGTCGCGTTGACGGTTCGCCGGCGATTGTCGGGTGGATACCATGCGTCCGAGCATACCCAACGAGGCTATCGTGTGCGAACGCGGTCGCGCATCCCGGCTGCGTCGTAGCCTGAACGCTCTGTGGCAAGCTCGTATAGACACCGGTGTTCGTCATTGCTAACAATAATACGAGGTGTTCGGCCTCAGCTTGTTGCAGGAGATTGTGATGGACAACATCGAGAGCCTGTTCGATAAGGCGGTTGGCGAAATAGAGCGCATGCTCAATTCGAAGACCGTGGTCGGTGAACCGATCGAGATCGAAGGCAATACCCTGATTCCCCTCGTGAACGTCGGCTTCGGCTTTGGTGTCGGCAGCGGCGAGGGCACCGAGCAGGAGAAAGGCAGTGGTCATGGTGGCGGCACCGGCGGTGGCGGTGGCGTAAAACCAGTGGCTCTCATCGTCATCAACGACGAAGGCGTCCACGTGGAATCAATCAAGTCCGGTGCCGCATCCGCATTCGAGAAAATTGCCGAGACCGTTGGCAAGGCTGCGGCGGCGAAGGCCGGGGAAACCAAGCACTAACACGTTGACTGTGTTGTGCTGATCGGGACGGTAATATTCCTGTCGCTGATCGTCATTCTGCTGGCTATGCCGGTGACGCTGACGTATCAGCTTTCCTGGAAAGAAACGCCATCAGCCGATCTCAGGCTGAACTGGGCGTTCGGGCTGGTTCGCGCCGACGTATCCCCGGACCTGGCGAAACCCGGGCACGACAAACCGGAGGCTACTCGCAAGAAAGCCGCCCGGCGGGGCAAATCGACAGGCAGGAAGAATTTCATGGCCGCGATCCGCCAGGCGCCATTTCGTCGGCGGCTGTTGCGATTCGTGTCAGACCTGTGGCGCACGATTCACAAGAAGAATGTCCAGCTGCTGGTTCGTCTGGGCCTGGGAGATCCCGCGGATACCGGTCAGCTGTGGGCAGTGCTGGGACCACTGTCGGGAATGCTGGCGCGCCTCCGCGACATCAGGGTTACGATCGAGCCCGATTTTCTCGATGCGACGCTCGAAGTGGACAGCAGCGGCACGATCCGGATGATCCCGCTGCAGGTCGCGGTCATCGTGTTCGGACTCCTTTTTTCGCCGCCGATCTGGCGAGGCATCATGTCGATGCGAAGATCCGGATGAGTCATGGCCAAGGTGCGTGCGCGTCCCATTTATTCCAGCGAGGAGCTCAGCGTAACCGCAATGGAGTTGTTCGAGTTTCGAACAGACAGGGCGAATAGCAGGCGCTTCGTGACCGGGAGCCTGAAGCCGATCGCTGTCATCGTGAGGACGCCGGGTAGAACCTACGCATTTGACATGGCCGGGCAGCCGGTCGGCATTCACCGCACGGCAACCACCTGACCATCGCCCTGTGCGTTACGGTATTGCGTAACCCCGGGCCCTGCTCGAGCTCCGCGCAAGCTGCGTCGGGCCTAGAAGCGGTAACTCAGATCCAGCACGGCGTAGTGCAGCCAGGCGAAGGTATAGACATCGTCGGTATCAGCGCCGCCCTCCAGCGTGCGGTAGCCGGCACCGATGCGCCAGCGCTCAGTGAGGTCGTGCTCGAGCTTCAGGGCAACGTCGAACAAGCGGCCCGGGCCACCGGCGAGCCCATCGAAGTCGAGCGCGAACAGCCAGCGATCGCTAAGACGGTATTCGCCCGACAGGTGCAGCGCCGGTACGAAACCCACGTCATCGTCGTTGGCCCGCAGCGTGCCCTGGCGGAGCTCGATGTTGGCATCGCGGATAACCCCGGTAAAACCTATTCGCCAGCGCCAGGCGCCGCGATCCCTTAATGTGTAGCGATAGGTGAGCTTGTAGGCGTTGAACTTGTAAATGCCCTCGGTGGCGCCGGCTGTGAACGTCTCGCCGGCAAAGTCGGTGTCTTCCCGAAGTTCGCCCGTGCCCGATACCTCGAGCGGCGCGAGCACGAGCCGAAGACCGTGCCTGTCGTTGATGTTCCAGTATCCGTCCAGCCGCGCGAAGACATCGGGGCCCGAACCGGTCAGGTCGGTCATGTCGAACTGCGTGCCCGTGTTACCCGGCACGCGCACGTCGTTCTTCGAGAACCAGACCGGGCCGAACTCGAGCCCGATGCCAAAGCGGTCGTCGTCGCCGGTGCCGGACTGGCCCCAGGACTGTGCGGCAGCCAGTAACGTCATCAAGAAGAACGGGAATCGGGTCATTGCGATGCGTGGCCGTATTGGCATGTCTGGTCCTATCGGAAAGCAGGTTGTGGGCGAATTGTATGCGTCGGAGCCATATGAGGCTATCGAGCATCATTCGCCAATCGGCGCTCACGGTAATTCGGGCATGTACTTACGAATGGACTGAATGTCAGCGGGAGAACAATCGATCCATTGCAGGTCTCCGTGTGATCATTCAAAAGTCGGGAGCAACGATGCATCAAGCCTGGTTTTCGAACCTGAGGGTTCCGCAAGCTTGTCATGAGGAAGTCATGATTAATTGCAGGATCAGAGAGTTAGAAACCACGGCGGCGGCTACGCTACCCCAACACACTGTTACAAAAGTCCTGCAAAACCCGCTTGTACCGGCCGGCCGCAGCCGCCAGACTTGATAGACTGACATGTCCCTGGTGCCCGACGATGGAACTCGTTGTATTCGACCTTGATGGCACGCTGCTGAATCGAGAGTCGGAGATTTCTGACTATACGAGCGAGACGCTCAAGCGCCTGAGCGAGCGCGATGTCGCCTATACGGTAGCGACGGGACGCACGCTTCACGGTGCGCGGGCGATTCTCGACGGCCACCGTTTCCGACTGCCGCAAGCCTACAAGAACGGCGTGATGATCTGGGACCCGGAAACGAAGCGTGTCTCGAGCGGAGCCACGCTCACGCCGAGCGAACTGGGTAACGTCGTGGGTGCCTGCGTCGAACAGCGACTTACGCCGTTTGTCTTTACGCTGGACCAAGACAACGAGAGCACCGTTTACCATCCGCCGTTACTGACGGAGATCGAGCACGAACTCATCCGTAGCATCAGCGTCGGCGAACACAAACGCGTCCGTGCTCTCGATGCGTTGCCCCCGAATGCAACGGTCACGCACGTGAACGCCATCGGCGACGGCGATGCCATCAACTCGGTTCTTCGCAGCGTGAATGACGAACCACATCTCGTGGCCTATTCCGGCATCGCGCTGGAAGGCCAGCAATGGCGCTGGCTCGACGTCCACCACAGCAATGCCAGCAAGGGCGGCGCTATCACGACGATGAAGGAGTTGCTCGGCATCGAACGCGTCATTTGTTTCGGCGATAGCGACAACGATCTCAGCATGTTCGAGGCGGCCGACGAAAGTTACGCGCCTGCCAACGCGAACGAGAGAATCAAGTCGGCCGCCACGGCGGTCATCGGGCATCACGACGACGAGGGCATCGCACGCTTCCTGCGTGAACGCTTTGCGCTCGACGCGCCGTAGCCGACAGCCTCCCTTTGAAGTTATCCGGCCCCGCCGAATTGTGCGAACGCGCTGCAGGCATACCAAGTGTCACAAGAGACTGCGAGCCGTCATCGTCCTGTAGATGACCGGTAGCGGAATTACCCGATCTGGAGCAGGCTTACAACTGTTTGCAGGCACGCAGTTGCTGCGTCAATGCGAGCAGCTCTGCAAGGTATTCCTCGCCCTGTTCCTTCGTGTAGGGGCTCGCTCGCATCTCGAGGTCAATGGCGTCGATTGCATCCCGCGTCGTTTGCTCGCACTCGGCGCGGTCTTGTGACACCGGTTCGGGCAGATCCGGTTCAGAGGGCGGCAGAGGGCTTGCCGGTTCGTCGAAGGGATTGACGAAGTCGAACACGTCATCGTCAGCAGCGGGTTTTTCACCGGCGCCCGGACTCTCGTCGACTTTACTGCTGTCGTCGGCTTTTATAGCCGGGTCCGAGCAGGGATTTTGCTGAAAGGCGATCGTGCCGTCGTCCAGTAAGCAACGGTGGATCTCGGTATCTGCTGCGGCGCTCGTGCCGGCGAGCATCAGGACCGCGATCGCGACGCGCATCACCGACTACCTCCGGTCTTTCCTCGACCGTGTTCAGTCACTACCGACGAATATATCCAGCGGCAGTATCGCGGTCACGCCGACGTTCGGCACGTCGACCAATTGACCGATGCGCATATCCACCGCGATGCTCGCGATCATGTAGGCCTGCGCTTTGTCATAGCCGTATTCCGACATGATGTAGTCGATCATGGCCGCGAGCGCATTTCGCGCCGCGAGATTGATATCGCTCGACAAGTTGCTCAAGTCCGCAATCTTCGGGGAGTCCAGGTAGGCGAGGTCTGCGGGTACGCTGCCTTTTTCCTTGATCGGAAAGCCGGTCACGGCATAGAAGCGCTTCGACGGTATCCTGAGCACCGAAGCCGGGCCTTCGTAGTGGGGGCCGCGCGAAAGGTCGGGCGGGTCTTCGACGACACGCGCGGTGACGGTCATCTTGCCGCCCATCTCGATCGCCGTGCCGGCCACCTCGCCATCGCCCTGTGCGTAGTGGAAGTCGCCGACCGCGAGCCCGCAACCGTCGATGTAGCACGGCAGGTAGACCGTGGTGCCGGTCGTAATGTAACGGATGTCCATGTTGCCGCCATGCTCGCGCGGCGGGATCGTGCGCAGGCACTCCGCCGGTTTTGTCCCTTCGGCTCCGCATAACGCGGCAGGCTCTGCCTCGGTCGGGTCAGGACCCAGCACGGCGCCGCCCGCTTCCAGTAATTGAGTCTCCCGCGCGAGCACTTTGGCGAGCAGCCCTGGCCCAGGCAGCGTCGTCACGACGCCGGGAAAGCTCGCATTCGGGATGCGCACGCCGGGCAGCGCATCGCTGACGGCGTATTCGTTGTTGATGCGCCAGACGATGAAGCGCTCGTCGGTACCGAACTGGTCGCCGGCAAAGCCGAAAGGCCCTGCCTTGGTCCAGCCCACGTCTGCAGGCTCGAATGCCTCGATGGTGACCGCCAGCACGTCGCCGGCTTTGGCGCCGTTGATCAGAACGGGCCCGGTCAGCGCGTGGACGATGCCGATCCCTTCCCGCGGGATGGCCTCGGCGCTCGAAAATTCGTCCGGATCGAGCGTCAGGTCGAAGGCATCGCGGCCGACGAAAACGATGCGCTCGCCGGGATCGGCGTTCGCAATCATCGGGATGTCGGGATGCAGGCGATTGATACATGCCGGGTCTTCAGCACAGCCAACCGAGCTGTCGCCAACCACGATCTCGGCGGCGGCGTCCGTAAATACCGCCAGGGCCGACAACAGTCCAATCAAGAAACAGGTGGAGAGACCGGTATTCATACGTACACCTCGCTTGAGTTGTTCCGCCGGCACACTCGCCGCAGCCGGTCACATACGGGCTTTATTACCCGGTGGGGTTAATCCGCTCATCTTCACGGATGTCGCCAGTTGCAGACGACTATAGCGCCAGACGATACCCGATGCCGTAATTTCAACCTGCCGGGCGGGACGGTTCCGTGACCGACTACTCGCATGCCGGTCTGGCGCAGACGAGGCGTCCCGGCTGTGAAAGTCCCGCCGTCGGGGCGTATCCTGCCGCTGTGATGCCCAACACGAAGCAACCGGACGCTGTCGAAGCAAGCCTGTTCCAGCGCTCGCTCGGTGTCTTCCGCTACACGAAGCGCGCGATCGAGCTGGTGTGGACGACGAGCCGGCCCCTGACGTTCACGCTTGCGGCGCTGACGGTCGTCGCGGGGGTCCTGCCGGCGGCGATTGCCTGGGTCGGACAGCTCATCGTCGACGGCGTCGTTACCGCGATGTCACAGGACGTGCCGGACCCGGGACCGGTGCTCTGGCTCGTGGTGCTCGAGGCCGTGATCGTCGTCGCGCTGGCCGGCTGCCAGCGCGGGCTGTCCGCCAGCCAGTCGCTGCTGCGCGCGCTACTCGGTCAGCGCGTCAACGTCATGATCCTGGAAAAAGCGCTGACGCTCGAACTCGCGCATTTCGAGGATTCCGAGTTCTACGACAAGCTGACACAGGCGCGGCGCGAGGCGTCGAGCCGGCCGCTGAGCCTCGTCACGCGTACGTTCGGACTCGTGCAGAACGCGATTTCGCTGTCGAGCTACGCCGTGCTGCTGTTTGCATTCTCGCCGTGGGCGGTCGTGATCCTTATCGGCGCCGGCCTGCCATCGTTCTTTGCGGAGGCAAAATTCTCCGGCGATGCGTTCCGGCTTTTTCGCTGGCGTTCACCGGACACGCGCATGCAGATGTACCTGGAGACCGTCATCGCGCGCGAGGACGGCGTCAAGGAAGTGAAGCTGTTCCAGCTGGGGCCGAAGCTGCTGCAGCGCTACCGCGCCATTTTCAACCGGCTGTTCGTCGAGGACCGCGCACTCACGATTCGTCGCGACACCTGGGGATTCCTGCTCGGACTCATTGCGTCCGCGGCGTTCTACGGCGCTTACGCCTGGATCGTGCTTGCGACGATTTACGGCCGCATCACGCTCGGCGCGATGACGATGTACCTCGTGCTGTTTCGGCAGGGGCAGTCCGCGGTGTCGGCGATCCTGACGGCCATCAGCGGTATGTACGAGGACAACCTCTATCTCTCCAACCTGTATGACTACCTCGGGCAGCCGGTGCCGGCGCGGCGGGGCAGCAGCCTGAAAGGGCCCAACCCGGAGCGAGGGCTGGAGTTCGAGCACGTTTCGTTTGCTTACCCCGGCGCCGCCGAGAACGCGCTTACCGATATCAGCCTCGAACTCCGCCGCGGTGAGAGCCTGGCGCTCGTCGGTGAGAACGGCTCCGGCAAGACCACGCTGATCAAGTTGCTGACGCGGCTCTACGAGCCGACCGAAGGCCGGATCCTGCTCGACGGCCTCGACCTGCGTGACTGGGACGTCGAGGTGTTGAGGCGGCGCATCGGGGTGATCTTCCAGGATTTCGGTCGCTACCAGTTCACTATCGGTGAAAACATCGGCGCCGGGGACGTGCGCCACATGGACGACGAGGTTCGCCAGGCAGCGGCTGCCAAGACCGGCATGGCCGCACCCTTTATCGATTCGATGCCCGAAGGCTACAACACGCAGCTCGGCCGCTGGTTCAAGGGCGGCCGCGAGCTCTCGGGCGGGCAATGGCAGAAGATCGCGCTGTCGCGGGCATTCATGCGCAGCGAAGCGGACATCCTCGTTCTCGACGAACCGACGGCGGCAATGGACGCGGCGGCGGAGGCCAGGGTGTTCGAGCTGTTCCGTGAAGAAAGCAGGAACAAGATGACGATACTGATCTCGCATCGCTTCTCGACGGTTCGCGCGGCGGACCAGATCGTCGTGCTTCACGGCGGGCGAATTATCGAGGCCGGCAGCCACGAGAGCCTGCTTGCCGAGAAAGGCACGTACGCGCACCTGTTCCAGCTGCAGGCAAAAGGCTATCAATAGCAGCGGTTGCGCGAGAAGGTCGGCATCCGAGCATTGGCGAATGCCCGATCGAACTCAAGGACTCCGATTGAGCCCGAAATCTCGGCGCAACCCGCCAAATTTTGAAGGTGCGAGTTCGCCTTCTGTTGTACTGTGAGAGCAGGAAAATCAGTGCCCCGGTTTTGCGGGGGACTATTCCCGGTCGTGAAATCCGTTCGCCGCAAACACACGGCGCGCCGATGCGACCCAAGGCAGGAGAACAGGTGATGAGTAAGGGACAGAAAAGCAACAAGGAGAACAAGAAAGTGCCGGCTATGACGGCAAAAGAGAAAAAGGCCGCGAAGAAAGCGAAGAAGAACGAAAAGGGGCGCATGGGCCAGTGATGCGGCCCGGCTCCGCGCTGGTGCCGCGGTCAGGCCGCCGCCAGTCGTGATGCCTCGCGGTACGAAACGACTCTCTGGCGATCTTCATCCCAGAGGCAACACCGGAAGCAGTCGCGAATGTCGCGAGGGCTGAGTGTTGTCGTCACGGGGGACTGCAGTTCCGGGATCGCATCCATCACCTCGGGGAGGCGATAGAAAGGTATGCGTACGTTCAGGTGATGGATATGGTGAAAACCGATGTTGCCGGTGAACCATTGCATGACCTTGTTGAGCCGCATGTAACTGGACGACTCCATGGCGGCTCGATAATAAGTCCAGGTATCCTCCGACAAGATATGCATGCGCTTGAAGCTGTGCTGGGCAAAGAAAAGATAGCTGCCCAGTGCCGAGGCGATAAACATCGGCAGCAGCACGACAAAAAATGCGGTGTCGAAACCACCGAATATCCACAGCACCGCAATCAGCGTCGCATGGCCGGCAAGCACCAGCAAAGAGTCCCAATGCCGTAACGGGTTCGTCAGTAGCGGCAAAAGCGTGACACTGAACAGGAAAATGGTTACGTAACCCGCCAGTACGGTGAGCGGATGCCGGATGATCCGGTAACTCGTTTTCTCGGCCCAGGACGCCTCGTGCCACATTTGCGTCGTTATGATCGGGAAGGCGCCGATACTCGACGCGGAAATCTGGCCGACATGGCCATGATGATAGTTGTGGCTTTTCTTCCAGGAGCGCGGTGGCGTTAACGCCAGCGCCGAGTAGATCCGGAACAGAACCCAGGCGGCACGCGACCGCGTCAGGATGGCCCGGTGCATGTAGTCATGGTAGGTAATGAATGCGCGCACCATCAACATGGACGCAAGCAAGGAGAACAGCAATTGCAGCGGCCACCAGGGCGCCAGTCCGGCGCCGGCAAGCGCGACCGCCAGCATCGTGAAGGTTGAGCCGACGTGCCACCAACTGCGCCTCACCGAGACCTCCGCGTACGGCACGGTCGCATTGATCAGGTCTTTCCCGATACGCAATCCCTCACTCGTTTCGGCAGGATCCTGGTCGAGTGTCAGAGCTTCGTCATACATCCTTCAATATCGGCTGGAACCACCGATGACCGAAATTATAGCTCCCTCGCCATGCCCGGAGTGCGCCTATGCGTGAAAATACGTATTCGGGATACCTTCCCGGTCATTTCCGCACGGGCTGGAAATGCAGCGGATCCCGAAAGTTCTGTAGCGCCCTGTAGTAGTAGAGCGCATTCGGTCGTTTTGCCTTGAATCGCAAGCGCTTCAGGAACGCCAGTTCTTCAGCGGAGACATCACCGCCAAGCGTGTCGTCCTGCAGGAATTCGGTGAGCCCCGGCTCGTCTTTTCCAGAGTTGTCGGACCCTGTCTCGACGAAGGCAAATCGCTTCGGTTCCCCGGGCACGAGTCTTTCGTTGAGCACTATCTCCATATCAAAAGTCGACAGGTCGATATCCCAGCGCGCCAGCAGCGGGCTGAGAAAGGAAATACAGTCGGCGCTGGAGATGTTGAAGATATCGGTATCGAGGAACTCCAGGATGATGACTCGCATCTGCGTGTAGCGCTTCGCGCTGAGCTTCGCGACCTCACGAAGCCAGTCTTCGTTCCCAAGCTCCGCGCGTGCGACCTCGCTGATAACGTCGAGCAGCTTTTGCGTAACGAGCCGCTCGAGTTCGCCGAACGGCTGTCTCTCGAAAATCGCCCGCATTTGTTGCTGACGGGCCGGGACGCACCTTTGCAGAATCAATTCCCGGGTCTCTTTCAACAGTGCTCCCTGCGGCCCCTCGTTCTCACGTCTGAGCGCGTCCATGCGCTGCGCCCGGGCCAGCGTAGCCAGCTCGCCGTTCGAAAGGCGCAGGAACCTGCCCATTTTCTCGTAGATATCCGTGCGGTCCGGTGCCGGCGGTAACTTCTTCCGGGTCAGAAGCTGCGAAATATACGATTCCGTTACCTCGGCCGCCGCCGCCAGGTCCTTCTGCTCGAACCCCAGCTCCTGCAGTCGCGCCTTAATGACCGAACAAACATCCACTTGTGGCTCCCGGTAATGTACTAGAATGGTTAACTGAGTGAATGATTACAGATAAAACTTGACTAATCAAATTAATTAACTGATTATGGTTAACGGATCAACAAGGCTTCAGAATATATTAACCAAGTGAGTTATCTGGAGTGCCCTGTTGGCCAATCACAAGGACGGAGAACGACATGTACGCACGTCAAGTGTCAATGGAATTACGACCAGACAGCCACGCCGATTTCACTCGCAGGATCGAGTCGGAAATCCTCCCCCTGCTCCGCAAGCAGAAGGGCTTTCAGGATGAAATCACATTTGTGAACCCGGCCGGCAAGGACGCGTTCGCGATAAGCCTGTGGGACAACAAGGAAAGCGCGGAAGCCTACAACCGGGCATCTTTCGCCGAAGTCACCAAGCTTCTGTCAAAGGTGGTTGAAGGAACACCGCGGGTAAAGTCCTACGAAGTTGCCAATTCGACCTTCCACAAGATAGCTGCGACGCAGAAAGCGGCATAGTGGTACCAGGCTTTTACCTTCGCAGGCGAAGATTGTTTCGCCTGCGATTCAGTGCCGCCGGACCTGCGGATTTCCCGGCGAATTTTCGTCATGGCAAGCCGGCCGACGCCGCGCAAAGATCGGCGCCGGCACCGAGCTGTCACCCAGTCGCCGCAGACAACATTGACACCGATCGCCTGGCCATCGAGCGGGGCGAAAACGAAGGCATGCCGGTCCATTCCGGATAAACCCGTGTCTAAAGACCAAACGAAGAGAGGGTAGTAATCGAATGCCAACGACAACCGGTAATGGCCACAGGGGCGGACCATCAGGTCGCGGCCCCGGTCCAGGCAGCGAACTCGAGCAACTGATCGGGCAAGGCCAGGAACGGCTGAAGCAGATCATGCCGGGGGGCGGCCCGCGCAGCGTGATCATCGCTGCGATACTCGCTGCGCTTGTCGTCGGAGCATGGACCGCTTACTACACGGTCCCGAGCGATTCCGTCGCGGTCGTGCAGAGATTCGGCAAATACCTGAAGGAAGTGCAGCCCGGCCTGCATTTCAAGTTCCCTGTCGGAATCGACGTAGCGACAATCGTTCCGGTCAAGCGCCAATTGAAGCAGGAGTTCGGTTTCACAACGCCGGGCGCCACGGATCCCTACCAGAGCCCGGTCGACGGCAAACGCGAGACCGAGATGGTGACCGGTGATCTCAACGCCGCACTGGTGGAGTGGGTCGTTCAATACCGCATTGCGGACCCGGTGAAGTTCCTGTTCGAGGTTCGGGAGCCGGGCGCGACGCTGCGGTACGTGTCCGAATCGGTCATGCGGGAGGTCGTCGGCGACCGTACGGTGGACGAGGTCATCACCATCGGCCGCCAGGAAATCGAATCCGAAGCTCTGACAAAAATGCAGGAGCTGTCCACGAAATACGCGATGGGCATCAGCATCGACCAGGTTCAGCTCAAGAACATCAATCCGCCGGGCCCGGTGCAGGAGTCGTTCAACGAGGTCAACCAGGCCCAGCAGGAAAAAGAAAAACTGATCAACGAGGCGCGGCGCGACTACAACAAGGTGATTCCGCTGGCCGAGGGCGAAAAGGACCAGCGAATCCGGGAAGCGGACGGCTACCGGCTCAAGCGCATCAACGAAGCCGAAGGCGATGTCGCCCGGTTCAGCGCATTGCTGACCGAGTACATCAAGGCGCCGGAAGTCACGCGCCGCCGCATCTACGTCGAGACCCTGCAGGCCGTCTTGCCGGACATCCGCTCGAAGATCATCGTCGATGATGCAACGCGCAACATTCTCCCGCTGCTGAATCTCGATGCACAAAACGGTGACAAGCCATGAACCGGCTCGTCACTTTGATCGCGATCCTGGGCGTCGCCGTGTTTGTCCTGGTCAGTTCGATCTATACCGTCAACGAAGTCGAGCAGATGATCATCACCCAGTTCGGCAAACCGGTGGGCGAACCCGTGACGACCGCGGGACTGAAGCTCAAGATTCCCTTTATTCAGCAGGTCAATCCGATCGACAAACGGGTACTGGAGTGGGACGGCAGTCCTTCGGACATGCCGACCAAGGACAAGCTCTACATATCCGTCGATTTATTCGCCCGTTGGCGAATTACCGATCCGCTGCAGTACTTTCTGAGAATTCGCGACGAGCGCAGCGCCCAGTCCCGTCTCGACGACATTCTGGGCAGCGAAACCCGCAACGCTGTCGCCAAGCACGAACTCATCGAAATCATCCGTACCACGAAGGACCGCGTGCCATTACGTGATGCACTTCTGACGGACGCGGAACGCGACCTCAAAATGGGCTCACTGGTGCCAATCCAGAAGGGGCGCAAGCTGGTCGAGCAGGAGATCTTTGCCGCAGCCGCGGACAAGGTCCAGGTATTCGGCATCGAGTTGCTCGACATTCGCTTCAAACGAATCAATTACAACGAAAGCGTCCGACCGAAAATCTACGATCGAATGATCAGTGAACGGCGCCAGATCGCCGAACGTTTCCTGTCGGAGGGCAATGGCGAAGCGGCGAGGATTCGCGGCAACCGCGTTCGTGACCTGAACAAGATTCAATCCGAGGCTTACCGGGAGGTCGAAGAGATTCGTGGCCTGGCGGACGCGAAAGCCACCGAAATCTATGCCGGGGCATACAACCAGAACGCCGAATCGATCGCTTTCTACGAATTCACGCGAACGATGGAATCCTACAAGTTCATCATCGCCGAAAACACGACACTGGTTCTGTCGACCGACAGCGAGCTGTTCAAGTTCCTGAAAGGCATGGATCCGAACGCAGGAGCAAGCCCATGAAAACAACGCATCCAGGTTTCGATCGTATCGCATACGCCCTGATTACTCTGATGGTCTTCGCTGGCGCCGCGGGGCTGGCCAGGGCGGAGGACGTTGCGAGCACCGTTCCCGACAACGCGAGTGCGAGTACCTACCGGACAGGATGGCAGTGCGACAGGGGATTTCGCAAGGCTGATGGCGCCTGTGATGCCGTGACAGTACCGCCAAATGCCTTCCTCACGGACTGGTCGTACGGATCGGGCTGGAAATGCGAGCACGGCTACAAGCAGAACGGCGACGCGTGCGATGCGGTTGCGCTGCCGGCGAACGCCTACATCAGCGCGGCGTCAGGCGACAGGTGGCTATGCGACAGAGGCTATCGGCAAGTCGGCGAGACCTGCACGGTGATCACGGTGCCGGAAAACGGCTACCTGACAGGGAGTACTAGCGGCCCGGGCTGGAGCTGTGACCGGGGATACCGGGCGACCAATGGTGTCTGTGTTGCCATCGCGGTGCCGGTTAACGCATACCTCGCATTCACGACGGGTAATTCCGGCTGTGAATGCGATCGCGGCTATATCGAAGCCGACGGCAGTTGCGACGCTGTAGAAGCGCCAGCAAACGGATACGTGTCCGGGCAATCCTACAGGGACGGCTGGGAATGCGATCGCGGCTACCGGAAATCCGAGGCAGCATGCGTTGCCATCGCGCTGCCGGAGAATGCTCATCTCGATTTCTCCGGAAACGACTGGGACTGTAATCAACCTTACCGCAAGGGACAGAATATCTGTGTCCTCGGGAGACCATAATGAATGACAAAGACAAACGCACGATGGAAGTACACGGCATTACCTCTGCGCACAGGAATGTGTATTTCTACAAGGACTTCAAGTACGACCGCCTCGACGATGCGGTCCGCTACGCGGAAATAGACGCCGAGCGGAATCGAAAGACCGAGGTTCGTTCGTAAAAACGTTGCGCGCTGCTTAGGCGCGTTTACAGTTCGTGCGGATGCATGTTGCGCAGGATTTCCGCGGCCGCGCGCAAGACGTTACGCTATTCAAAACTCCGCGAAGAGCGAGATCGCTACCCCGACAGGTCCCGCTCGAGTGCCTCCGCGTCAGCCACCGCGATCGCCAGCGAATCGCGCAGATGGTTCAACAGCGTCCTTTCCTTGGCGGAAATTCCGCCCGGCAGCGCGTCGGCAAGCGCGGCTTCGTACACCTGCATCTTGCGATAAGCCGCGTATTCGGGTGTATCGCTGGTATTCGGCATCACGGCACCGGCGACGCGCTCGGCAAAGCGCTGTAGTGGTGCGAGGAGGAGTAGCAGCAGGGCCGATGCAAGCAGTCCGAGCCAGGAACCAAACTCGGCTTCGAACAGTCGATCAGCGCCTTCCGTAACCAGGTAGAAGACGGCGAGAAAAATTGCCGCAACGGTCGACTGCTGGATCGTCCATTGAATCTTGAGGTCGATGTCGAACAGCTGGGTTTTGAGGATTCCGTATGCAATCAGCGGCACGGCGAGCAGCGTCCCGAGCGCATAGACCAGGTACGGTGCGGTCGATGCGTTGGGATCGACGATGGCGTAAGTCCCCTGCCACAAGATCAGCGTCGCCCAGCCGTATGCGAAGCTCCAGCACACGTCGCGAACGCCGAACGCAATCGCGAA
>Ga0209742_10000641_pt1 | contig 18002 bp, 15 predicted proteins | sample DeeMarSeWOR38_10_FD_187462 | JGI IMG/M metagenome (GOLD analysis project Ga0209742, IMG submission 187462) | Marine sediment microbial communities from White Oak River estuary, North Carolina - WOR-3-8_10 (SPAdes) (version 2) | ecosystem: Environmental > Aquatic > Marine > Intertidal zone >... | reverse complement strand
ATGACGGAGCAAAGCGACACCTTAACTTTAGGCACTCCAAACTTTAGTTCACTTTAGTCACTTATCTTTTCGAAATGAAACTATCGCCAATCCGGTGCCAGCCGGCCATCGGCACTCTTGCGGTACGGCATCCAGGTCAGACCAAAGATTTCCAGGGTGATGTTGGTGCTTTGCGGTTTTACGGTGACTTCTTCCAGTTCTTCTGCGGCCGGGTCAAAGGCAGCATCGAGGCTGTCGATATCCTTCTGCAGGCGCTCGTCGAGCTCGGCTATTTCATTTTTAACGGCCGCGGCCGTCTCCTGGGCCCGCGCGACATCCATGCTTTCTTTGCGCATGCGGCCGGCAGATTTTACGGCGGTACCAAAACGTGTCGCCGAAGTGGCACTGACCGCCTTGCGCCCCAGAAAAGCACCCAGGATCGCAGTGCCGAAGGAAACCATGGTTTCCATTTTTTTTGATTTGGCCTGCTCCTGTTCGCGCTGCAACGCCTGTTCAGCGCTCATCAACCGTCGTTGCAACGTATTGTATTTGCTGCTGTATTTGCGCCGCAGCTTTTCAACTTCCAGATCGCGGTTTTCCCGGGCGGCCTGGGTCAGCCGTGACAAAAACTCACTTCTGGATTCCTCCGGACCGCTGGTCAACTGAAAGCGTTTCGAACGGTAAAGGGTCAGAGGGCGATTCTGGCGAACCCAGCGCAACAGATCCTTTTCCCATTTGTCATAGGACCCGGCTTTTTCCGCCAGTGACGGCAGTTCAGCAAAACTGGCGCCGGAAAGCGGTGAGGTTTGAAGATCATCGGGACTCAAACCGATTTCTTCAACCTGATCCCAGTCCACGGCCACAGGTCCATCTTCCAGTATGGCTGCAACTGCCAGCTTTCGGGAGGCATCGACCTGGTATTTGGCGCTTGAGTAATAAACATCCAGCCAGCCAGCCACCGCCGGGTAATAGATCAGCCCCTGGCCGGCGCCGGAGGCGGCCAGATACATGACTTTGATTCCAGGGGCAACAACCGGAGGTTCGCCGGCAGATGCCGCGGCAGCTGAACCTCTGGCCGCCGGCTCAGCAGCCGGCGGCGGAGAAGCGACCGGCGCTGCTGCTACAATGGATTTTTTAGGCTCCATCAATATTTTAATCTGCTCCCGCGTCAGCGGACCGCTCAAATACGAAAGCACCCAGCGGGTTTCAAAGGTCACCGGGGCATTTTCATGGACGTTATTTAAAAGAAAAACGCGCTTGCCCAGCCCGGCCAGAATTTCTTCCATGCGGCCGCGGTCAAATCCGGAGCCGGCCGCAGCCCCTTCCAGGCCGGCCAGCACCCGCTCTTTGTCACCGGCGGTCTGCAACCGGCCGATAAACCAGGACCCCGTATTGGACAGCCCTTTGTAATCCAGGTCAACCGGGTTTTGCGTGGAAAGAACCACTCCGAGGCCAAAAGCCCGGGCCTGCTTCAGCAAGGTTAGCAGCGGGGCCTTGGATGGCGGGTTTTTAACCGGTGGGAAATAGCCGAAAATTTCGTCCATGTACAATATCGCCCGCAAGCTGGAAGTGCCGGCCTGGCTTCGCATCCAGGCCAGAATCTCGTTGAGTAGCATGGAAACAAAAAACATGCGCTCGGCATCCGAAAGGTGGCTGATGGTAAAAATCGAGGCTCTGGGTTTACCGCCATCCGTAAAAAGCATGCGGTTGATGTTGAGCGGGTCGCCCTCGAGCCAGGCCTCAAACCCGGGAGCTGCCAGAAGATTGTTCAGCCGCATGGCCAGTTGAAACCGCTCCTTGGCCGGATAAAATGCATCCAGATCCATGACACCGATGCGTTCAAAGGGAGGCGTTTGAATGGCGCGGATGAGTCCGGCCAGATCCAGGGCTTTGCCACCCGCCCAGATGGATTCAAGAATATTGGAAACCAGGATGTGTTCGCGGCTGGTTATGGGATCGGCCTCCATACCCAGTAGCGCCAGCAGGCTGGTTGCGGTGGTCTGGATGCTCTCGCGCAGCAGATCCAGATCCTGCCCGACATGGGAAGGCGGCGGCGCAAAGCTGCGCAGCACGCTGACCGGCAGCCCGGCACTGCTGCCCGGCGTATAAACGGCAAAATCAGCCGCATCCTTCAACCGGGCGATGCGCGCTGGGTCCTGCCCCCAGCCGCCCAGGCCTTTGCGCCACAGGTCAGCCTGCTTGGCCGCAAACTGCTCCGGCGTCAGCCCGGCATTGAGGGCGTCCTGTTCGTTGATCCACGGACGCAGGTCCTGGGGCCGCAGCTCGGGGAAGTTGAGCAGCAGGTTGGTTAAATCGCCCTTGGGGTCTATGGCGATGACCGGGATGTTGTCGATCAAGGCTTCTTCCAGAAGGGCGATTCCCAGTCCGGTTTTGCCGCTGCCGGTCATCCCGATGATTACGCCATGGGTTGTCAGGTCTTTGGAATCATACAACAAGAGATCGTCCCGACGTTTACGCGACGCCAGATCATATTCCTTGCCCAGATAAAATGCCCCGAGTTTTTCATATTCGCTCATGGTTTTCCCCCAAGAAATGCCTAAAATGATCTAAATTGCCTAAAGTTTAAAGGCGGAGTTGGGTCATTGTTGTAATATTGCACTCGCAAAGACGCAAAGTCGCCAAGAGTCCTTTTTTCATTAATGCAAGAGACTTTGCGGCTTAGCGTCTTTGCGTGAAAAAAAATTAAAAATGATATAATGCCTCCATTTTTTCGAAGTTCACTGCTTGGTGTCGAAAGTAAAAAAATTGTCCCAGATCGAATCGACCTGTTGCTTGGCGGCACTCAGCGGGACACAGCGAAGAGAATCTTCGTTCGCATCTATCAGTTCCAGGCGCTGTAATTTATCGACCGCATCTCTGATTTCAAAATCAATGCGACAGTCCCAGCGCTCAGCCAGCCAATTTTCAATACGATCGTCGAGTTCTTTTTTGGTGAGCGCCTGCTTTGCGGTTAGCAGAAAATAATAAGCCAGCACCGCTTCCTTAAACTCTTCTTCTTCGGCGGCATCGATCAGGTGGTAAAACACCCCCGCATTGTTGTCAAGGTTCTTGAAATACAGATTGTCTGAAAGGGCTTTCATAAACTTTATTTTGCGGTTCTTGTATTTGTTGATCTGTCTGAACAGAAATCCGGCCAGAGTGCCCAGTCCGGCGCCCAGGGCAATCAGATGCTGCTGTTTGATCTGTACTTCTTCATTCTTAAAGCCCAGCCAGAAAGAAATGACCGATCCGATCAGCAGCAGAGATGCTCCGAGTTTGGTCACCAGCACAATGATTCCGCTGACCGCCGCCGGAACACCGATGATAACCTTATCAATGGCTTTCATGCGGACTTTGCTGTTTGGAAAAAGCATTTCCAGGTCGGCTTTGGGGATATTATGAAAAAGCTTGATGATGGTTGATCCGGGCTCAAAATAGAGTGTACGGCGGTTCTGGCTGTCGAAATAGGATTTTTCTTTAAATTTGATATAAACAGCAACCCGTTCGTAATCGGTAAATTGAAATGTTTTCTTCGAAAGGCCGAAAAATTTCACCAGTGTTTCTTCTTTGATGGTTTCTCCACGGCGAAAAAAAATCACATCTTCAAAGTCGTCAAAGTCGACTTCCAGACGAATCTGAAACAGGGATTCTTCGCCCAGTGCCTGTTGCAGATCTTCGGCCGTAACTTTTTCGTAATTGGCCGCATCCAGCACCGCTGTCATCTCCGAAACCAGCTGTTTTTGTAATTTGCTTTTTTCGGCATCCGAATAGCCAAACACTTGCCGGGTATCGGCATCCGGATTAAATGGAGCGTAACAGGCCTTGAGTTTTTCCAGGCGCGCATGAAATTCAAAATGGAACAGCGCTTCAAGAATCCGGCACAGCTCCCTGAAGTCTTTGGCTTCAGCTTCGGTCAGCTGCGCGTCCTTAATGCACATTTCAATAACGTCTGACTTGGTAAAGGGGATAAACCGATCGCTGCCTGTAGTAGCTGCCACGGCACTCTCCTGATCACAGGTAAGGAGTTTACAGCTTTTTATGAAGTGGTGATTTTTTTTGTATGCTTTAATTCAAGTGCCGTCAACCGAATTGTAAGAATCGATGACCCGCGGTCAGGCGGGCGCCAAATGCGCTGCGTTGACCAAGTTTTGAGGCCTGCCGTCAAGAAAGGCCCTGATGTTTTCTGCGGTTGACGTCATTAAACGCCTGCGGGCCTCTTGTGTGGCCCAGGCCAGGTGGGGGGTGATGGCAATGTTTTTAGCGCTTAAAAGGGGGTTATCCGCTGCGATGGGTTCGGTCGACACCACATCCACAACTGCCCCGGCCAGCCTTCCGCCGTTCAGCGCTTCGGCCAGGTCGTTTTCGTCGATCAATCCCCCCCGGGAAGCGTTGATGAGAATCGCACTTGGTTTCATCTGTCCCAGCAAATCGCAGTTTACAGAGCGCTGGTTGTCGGCCGTCAATGGGGCATGCAGGGTGATCACATCACATTCAGTGAAGAGGTCTTCGAGCCCTGACCAGGCAAATGCTCGGTAATTCGGCGGATTCTGCTGAAAGGGGTCGTATGCCCGCACGCGCATGCCAAAGGCATCGGCCAGCTGACCGACCCGGCGTCCGATCCGGCCGAAGCCGATGATGCCGATGGTTTTATCGCGCAGCTCAACCAGCGGAGTTTGCCAGAAGGACCAATCCGGCTGCCGGGTCCACTCCCCGGCCTTTACGGCCGCATCGTGAACGGCAATGTTGTGCCACAGGTGCAAAATCGCCGAAAAAACATACTGGGCCACCGAATCGGTTCCGTATATCGGCACATTGGATACCGCAATCCCGCGTTTGCCTGCCGCTTCAATTTCCACGCAATCAAATCCGGTGGCCGAAACAGCGATAAACTTCAGCCGGGACATTTCCGCCAATGCCGGTTCGCGGATCTGTGTTTTGTTGACAACCAGAATATCCGCCTCCCGGCATTTCGCCGCCACTTCGTCGACCCCCAGACGATCATAGACAGTCAGGTGCCCCAGCGCCGCCACCGCATCCCAGGGGTTGTCTCCCGGATTCAGGGTGTATCCATCCGTAATCACAATTTTGGTCTTTGGCATGATCGAATCAGACCTCCTGCGGGATATCAGATACACTTTTTTACAATTTTTTCATATCATTTTTATTTAAACGCGCTTACCTTAAAACATGGGGTGTGCTATAGAGAGGTTTTAAAACCATTTCTAATTGCCTAATTGCCTGGCTAAATAATGTCAGCTGTTAAAGGACGTCCGCTATGAAACCAGCAGAACATGTCAAATCGTACTGTCGCTTCTGGAAGCCGTCGGTTGCCAGAAGGATTACCTTTTATTTCCTGGTCTTCGGCCTGGTCGTTTTCTTTATCACATCGATGCTTTACATGGGGGGCACCCGCAAGCATTTTATCAGTTCGACCAGCCAGTTGATCAACCATCAGTTTTCGCTACTGGACTCGGCCCAATTACCGGACTTTCTCTGGAAAGGAATCGGCAAACCCAACCCGGAACTGGACAAGCTGTTCCAGATCCTGGCCAATCTTTCATCAAGTTTTTATGCGGTTTCCGACATATCGATCTATGCCAAAGCCGATAACGAAACCCTGTGGTACCGTCTGTTTTTCGATGAAAATAAAATAATGCGTCTCAATCCGGCCAAGACCTCTTTCTCGGAAAAACTCGATCGCAATCTCAAGCGGCATTTTGTAAAGCCCGGGCTGCTGGCGCGCTCGGCTTACGAGCATGCGCTGTTTGTCAATATCACCGGGAAAAATGATCTCAACACCTATTTCCTTAAAATCGGCATCGACAGTGAAAGTTTCGCCGGCTGGATGAAAAAAGAGGCGAAGTGGATTATTCTCATCTTTATCATTGCTTTGATCCTGTCCCGTTTTCTGGGATATTACTTTGCCCGCAAGATCGCCAGGCCGATCCAAAATCTTTCGGAGATATCGGCCGACGTTGCCAGAGGCGACCTGACCCATCTGGCGCCGGTCACTTCCGGAGATGAATTCGGCGAGCTGTCGACAAACTTCAACAAAATGGTGGAAGGTCTGCGGGAATGGGAAAGTGTCAAAAAAATTGAGTTTGAACTTGAAAAGGGCCGTGAAATTCAACGCGAGTTTTTGCCCAATCAGATTCCCAACCTGCCCGACTGGGAAATCGCCACCTGTTTTTATCCGGCCGGCCAGGTGAGTGGTGATTTCTACGATGTCTTCATGCTGCCGGACGGCAATGTCGGCCTGGTCATTGCCGATGTGTGCGACAAGGGAGTGGGCTCGGCTTTATATATGGCGCTGTTTCGCAGCCTCATAAGGGTATTCGCCGAGCAGGCCATTCATTGTGCCGGCCCGGGTCTGACGCAAATCAAACCGGCCCCGGTCAACACCGAAACGATTTCATCACTCGAAAATGACTGCATGGCGCGCCTGGGGGCGGTTTCATCGACCAACAATTATATTGCCAACCTCCACGGGCGGGAGTGCATGTACGCCACTTTGTTTTTCGGGGTGCTGAATCCGTCAAGCGGCATCCTGTCATATGTTAACGGCGGTCACGAGCCGCTTTATGTCATCAACGCCGGCAATATCAAAGGCCGGTTGAAACCCACCGGGCCGGCGGTGGGCCTGATGCCCGACATCACCTATAAAGTCCAGGAAATTCAGCTTGAACCGGGTGATCTTCTCATTGGCTACACCGATGGGGTCACCGAAGCCCGTTCGCCGCAAGATGAAATTTATACCCGGGACCGTCTGCAAACGTTGCTGACCCAACCGTTTAAATCGGCCGCTGAAACCCTGGAGCGAATCAAGACCCAATTGTTCACCTTCATTGATGCCGCGCCCCGCAGCGATGACGTCACCATGCTGGCGGTGCAGCGCGCATCGGTATAAATTTGGAATCTTTTTTCGCAATACACAGGCTAACATGGAAGTTGAATCTCTGGGGAATTGTTTCGCAAAGTCCTTCTTGAAACAGGGAAAAAGGAAAGGCGTCACCTTCCTGCGGGCCGGTGAAATCGAGAGCGAGATCTCTTATCTGCAACTGCATCAGGATTCAAACCGGATGGCGCGTGCATTCCAGGAATGGGGCGTCGCAAAGACAGACCGGGTCGTTTTCTGTATCCAAAAATCCCTGATATTTTTGGTTGCCCATCTGGCCCTGCAAAAGATCGGCGCCATTGCCGTGCCGCTGAACCCGGGTTTTAAACGCTCGGAATTAGATTACCTGCTGAAAGATGCGGATCCAAAATTAATTCTGGCAGAACCGGAGAAAGCGGATCTTATTAAAGAAATAGATCCCGGCCTCGGGGTTCTGGTCGTTGATGCCCAAAAACCGTATGGAGATATCGATTTTTTCCGTAAGGCCTCCGAAGAATTCTCCCAGGTTGCCATAGCGCCCGATGACCCTGGTCTGATCATCTACACCTCCGGCACCACCGGAAAACCCAAAGGTGCCATACTCACCCACAAAAATCTGGTGCATGATGCTGCAAATATTATTCATATCTGGGAGATCAGCGAAACAGATGTGCTCTGCCATGCCCTGCCCCTTTTTCATGTGCATGGATTGTGTTTTGCTCTGCATACTGCTTTGCTGGCTGGCGCCCATGTGCTCATGCTGGATCAATTTTCACCACAAGGGGTGATCCATGTCCTCGAGAAAAATGAGGGTGAATACACCTGTACGGTGTTTATGGCGGTCCCTTCGATGTACGGCAAGCTGATGGATTATTTAGGAGATCGTAAACCTGACTTTGGGCACATGCGCTTATGGACATCGGGATCCGCCCCGTTGTTGCCAAAGGATTTCAAACGAATAACCGAAACCTTTGGCAAGGAACCGGTTGAACGCGAAGGCATGTCGGAAACAGGCATGAATTTTTCAAATCCCCTCAAAGGCAATCGAAAACCGGGATCAATCGGATTCCCGCTGCCGGACCTGGCAGTCAGAATCGTCAATCCGGACACCGGGCAAAATGTGGCGCCCGGTCAGACCGGTGAAATCTGGCTGAAAGGCCCCGCCGTCACTCCCGGTTACTGGCGCAAACCGGAGGAAACCGCCGCAACATTCGAACAGGGCTGGTTTAAAACCGGTGATCTTGGAAACATCGACAAAGACGGCTACTATTATCTGACCGATCGCATCAAGCACATCATCATCTCAGGCGGCGAAAATATCTCACCCAAAGAGGTGGAAGTCGTTATCAACCGGCTCCAGGATGTGGTTGAATCCAGCGTGGTGGGTATTCCGGATGAGCGTTGGGGGGAAAAGGTGGTTGCCGCGGTAGTCACCAGGCGCGATTCAAACATGAAATCCGAAGACATTCGCGCCCATTGTAAAAAGCACCTTCACGACTGGAAGTGCCCCAAAGAGGTGGTTTTCGTCCCGGAGCTGCCCAGAAATACGATGGGAAAGGTATTAAAAGAAGAGGTGAAAAAAATCTTTTAATCCGCTTTTTACCGTTCAAACGCTGTCCGGTGATTTTCATGGCGAATTCATTTTTATTTTCCACTTGACATCAAAAAAATAGAATGTGACTTATATTTCGAGGCGAAGCCATCTTTAAGCGGAAAAAGGACATCGACGGATAATAACCAAAGATAGCGGAGGAGGATATACCGAACATGGCTAAGAAAGAGCAGAAGAAACCTTCCAAAAAAACTCAGACAAAAGGGCCCGCCAAGGCTAAAAAGGTGAGTACCAAAGCAAAAAAAGCCGCAGCACCGGCCAAAAAGGCACCGAAATCGGCTAAGAAGGCTGCATCGCCGGCCAAGAAAAAACCCGCACCGAAAGAGGAAGCAGCGCCGAAGCCGGAAAAAGCAGCCAGATCTTTTTCGGTTGCTGAATTTGCAAACATGACCTATCTGACCGAAAACGGCGTCGTGCAATGGTTGCAGCAGGGGCTGTTGAAAGGCCAGCAAAATGCCAGAGGCGAATGGCAGATAGAAGCATCGAATCTGGAGGTCCCCAACGTCAAGCGGCTCGTGCGATAAGCATTAGAATTCAAACAAAAAGCAAGGGGAGGTGGCCAATAAATTCAGAGGACCGTCTCCCCTTTTTTTCAAAAACCGCAACGGTCAAGCGCTATCGGTCAAGATACGAGCCGTATCGCTTAAAGGAGGGCCTATGGCTACGGTGGCAAAAAACGGCCGCATTCAGATCGACCGCTACGAATTGGGTCCCTTTGGTACCAATTCATATATCCTGACCTGTTTAAAAACAGACGACTGCGTTGTCATTGATGCACCCGGTGATGCACCCAAAATAATGGCGCAATTAAAGCACATGAATCCTAAATATATTCTCATGACCCACAATCATATGGATCACACCGGTGCCCTGGCGGAGTTAAAGTCAGCTTTGAATGTCCCGCTGGCAGCCCATGCCGCAGATGCCGACAGGATGCCCATTGCGCCCGATATCCTGCTGGTCGATGGCCAGACCATATCCTTCGGGAATATCCGGCTGACGGTCATGCACACTCCGGGGCATACCGCGGGTAGCCTCTGTTTCTATACCGAGGACTATCTGATATCCGGTGATACGCTGTTTCCTGAAGGTCCCGGTAAAACCGGATCCGCGGCCGACTTCAAGCAAATTGTCGAATCCCTGAAAAATAAAGTTTTTGTCCTGCCTGAGGATACCCAGGTGTTCCCGGGACACGGGAACGGCACTGTTTTAGGGAAAGAAAAGCAGGCCTTTGAGGCTTTCGCCGCCCGGCCCCATGACGCCAGTCTTTGCGGCGATGTCCTCTGGTCGAAATCGTAACCAGGTGTCAGGAATATAGCGCATCGCTCACAGGTCGTAGCTCACAGGCAAAGGCCCTGCCTCAGGCTGGAACGCTGTATGGCTTGGAGGCTGAAAAACCTCTGAATTTTCTTTGCTCACGACTTCCTGTCTTCTTTGAGCTATCAGCTATGAGCTATTGCCTGACACCTTTGATTTACCAGAAGATTTCTTCGCGGTGGAAGCCTTCGGCCAGATCAAAATCCTCGCCTTCGGCTAGGTTCCTGCAACGCTGCCGTAACCAGTCTTCCAGATCTTTGACATTCCTTGATTTTACCTGGCTTTCGTGACAACGCAGCGCGGTGAGCTTGAGGTCAAACGTATCGGTAATGTCGGAAAGATAGTTGATGTTCTCCGAGGCCCAGAAAAGCATTTCCCGGACTTTGTGGGGCTGCAACCCCTCTTCGATCAAATCCGGGTAAGCCAGATGATCCCTGGCGTAAGGAAAAACCGCATCGATGGTCACCTGGCCGGCAATGCGATGATCCCGGTGCCAGATATAACGGCGGTAGGGATCGGCGGTCACAACCGTTTCCGGCCGATAGCGCCGGATCATGCGCACAATCTGTTTTCTGAATTCGGGCGTGTCTTCAAGTTCCTGGTCCGGATTCTCCAAAAAGACGACTTCGCGCACGCCCAGAATTTGGGCGGCGGCCTGCTGCTCGCGCTGCCGGATTCTTGCCAGCTCATCGGGCTTCATATCCGGGTCGCTGGTTCCTTTATTTCCGTTGGTGCAAACCACATAGACCACCTGCTTTCCCTGCCGGGACCATTTCGCTACTGTTCCGGCAACCCCGAATTCAGCATCATCCGGGTGGGGCGTTACCACGAGAACATCCACGGGTTCCGTCACTGTCAGCCTCCCTGTTCGGTTTTACCGCTAATTGATTTCTTTGACACATTAATTCTTACCACGAAGTTCACGAGGCGCACAAAGTCAGGACAAAAAATAATTGTGTTAATCTTCGTGCCCCTTCGTGTTCTTTGTGATGATAAATAATATCATTTAATGTAACAAGCTTTGTCCGGTAATCAAATTGCATTATGGCTTTTAAGCGTTACATTTAAATGATAAACGGAAATTAAGGTTAAAACATAAAGCCGATTTGTCCCCATATCAAGATCACAGATTGAGTTGAATGAAACATGCTTGGCGCATCCTATACCATTCGTAACTATTCCTCCGACGATTTTGAAAAATACGTCCAGCTGCAGGTTGAATCCGAACAAATCGAGCCTTCCGGACGCTTTATATCCGCACAGGGTTTGTCGGATTATCTGGGGCGGCCGAATTTTACACCGCAAAAAGATTTATTCGTCGCTGTGTTGGAAGATTTGCTGGTCGGCTACCTCGGCCTTACCCTCGAACCCGGCATTCAGCGCGCCCTGCTAGACGGTCTGATTCATCCGCTGCATCGGCGCAAAGGTATTGCAACTGAACTTTTCTTTTATGGGCTGCAACGAATAAGGGATGCCGAAATAAAGTCCGCCCAGGTCAGTGTTCGAGAAACCAACGCTCCCGCCCGAGGTCTTCTAAATCGCCTGGGATTTACATTTATCCGTTACTTCTTTGAAATGCGATTGGATATTGCCAGCACACAGCCTCCGACAGTCATTCCAGGTCCGACCGACAGCCGCAGGTTAAAAAACGGAGAAGAAGCGCTTCTGACCGAACTGCAAAATCGCTGTTTTGGCGACACCTGGGGATTTAATCCCAATACGACCGAAGAAATTGCCTACCGCCTGAACATGCACGGCCGCTGTGCGGATGATGTTATTTTGACATACCTTGATAACCAACCGGTCGGCTATTGCTGGACAATTATTGACCCCGAAACAAATGCAAGCAGCAATAAATGCAAAGGTTTGATCCATATGCTGGGGGTGGACCCGGATTATCGCCAGAAAGAAATCGGCAAGACCATATTACTGAATGGCCTGCAGGACCTTAATTCCAGAGGCATCGATATCGTCGAACTGACGGTGGACAGTGAAAACCCGGCCGCATGCTCCCTTTATGAGACGGTGGGGTTTGAGACGGTTGCCAGAACGCAGTGGTTTGAAAAAATGGTCACTTAACGCTTGCCCTTAAATTGAGTTGCCCTGTATATAATAAGCAACACCTGTATTCAAATTCGAGCCGCTGCTTACGGATACCCATCGGCCCGTTTTTAACCCGGAACACCCTTGCTGCAAAAGGAGGAAAAATGAAAAAACCGTTGATGATTTTGGTCTGTCTGGTTGTTGTCGCAGCCGCCCTCGGCGGAGCGTATGCACAATTTGCCAAACCCGAAGACGCCATTAAATACCGCAAAGCAGTCATGTTCCTGATCGCCCAGCATTTCGGACGCATGGGCGCAATGGTGAAGGAACAGACCCCTTACAACCAACCGGTTTTTGCGCAGCATGCGATTGTGGTTGAGACGCTGGCACGTCTTCCCTGGGAAGCGATGATGGTGCCCGGAACGGACAAAGGCGATACGACATTGAATGCCAAGGTTTTTGCAAAACCGGCTGAATTCAATCAGGCTGCGCAGACATTCGAGGCCCAGAGCGCCAAACTTGTGAGCACGGCACAAAGCGGCGATTTTACGGCCATCAAAACGCAGTTTGGAGAGGTCGGAAAAAGCTGCAAGGCCTGTCACGACCAATTCCGCAGCAGGTGAGCACCGGCCGGCTGCCATGAACACTCAAGGCTGGCCGGGCCGGGTGTTCAGGCAGTGAGCTTCAGCGCACCAGAAGATAAACGGCGAGAGCCGCCAGCCCCGCAATTACCGCAGCCGTCCACGTGCGGCCGTCAGCAGGACAGGGTGCGGCGCTGTTCCACTGCTTGGTACCGGTGATCATCGGTGTGATCAGGTTTTCTCGTTTGTAAAAGAGGTAAAAGAGTACCGCCAGAACGTGAACACATACGAGCCCGATGATCATCTTCTGATTCAGCGTGTGAATCCGGGTGAGCCAATCGCTGACGGCCTTGCCTACCAAGTCAAAAAGCGGGCCCTCGGTGATGATGTCGTCATTGGCAAACAGTCCGGTACCGGCCTGAACCAGCAGGGTTAAGAGCATTGCAATGATCGACCATCCGCCAAGCGGATTATGGCCGATGTAAGGCGATGCTTTGCGGCTCATAAAAGTCGTCGCATAACGGCCGACAGCAGCCGGGCCTTTAACAAAATTACCAAATCGCGATTCCCGGCCACCGACAAATCCCCAGATTATCCGAAAAATGAGCAACGTAAGTACCGCATAGCCGCTCCATTCATGGTATTGCATGGCATTGCCGCCGATGTTTCCGGTCACAAAGGAGATCGACACAAAAATCACCAGCAACCAGTGAAAAAGCCGCGTGGGAACATCCCAGACGGTAACGATGCCTGGCGTAGCTGCAGTTTGATCTTGCTGATGTTTGGCAATTTCCATAACGGATTTGCTGAAGCACCCCCGCCCGGGATTTTGTCAATCCACTATCGTGGAGTCATGGATTTCGGTGACTTAAAACGGAAGTCTGCCGGGCCGGCATCCGGCCATCGGAATATTAACTTGACACATAGCAGACTTTCGTTCAAACTGCATCATTAAAAATGCGGGATCCTGTCTGTAAAAATCGCAATCCTATTAAATCCGCCATTTGTTGCGACCCGCCAATCAAAATCAAAGGCTTTATGAAAACAGTCCTTCAAAGCAGGATGCGATTTGCCTGCCTTGTTGTGTTGATCACAGGTGTATTGACGGTACTGATGGCACCCACCTCCCAAGCAATCGCCCTTGAAGATTTGCGCACCCGTCTTCCCGGAGAAATAAGCGGCTGGAAGGCGGAACCCGAAGACCGTATTTTCGATCAGAAAACGATTTTCAGCTACATTAACGGCGGTGCCGAAGTTTACAGGGCCTACAACATGTGGCAGTGCCTCTCGCGTCGTTACACGAAAGCCGATGGGCCGGCCATCATCCTGGACATTTTTGACATGGGATCAGCGGATGATGCGTTTGGTGTTTTCACCCATGACACCGATGGGAAAATGATAGACATCGGTCAGGATGCCCGTTTTCGGTCGGGATGGTTGAGTTTCTGGCAACACCGCTACTTTGTCTCCATATATGCTGAAGAAGAAACCGCATCTGCCGAAAACGCGGTCATCGCTCTGGGACGGGCGGTTGCCGGGGGCATCCCGCAAAAAGGAACCCGGCCCGATATTTTGCGGAAGCTGCCGGCTGAGGGATTGAAATCTGAAAGTATCCGCTACCTGCACCACCCGGTGATTTTGAACTATCATTTTTATCTATCCGATGAAAATATCCTGAACCTTTCTGCAGACACCAGAGCCGCTCTGGCCAGTTATCAATTGGGCAACGAAAGCGCCCGTCTGCTGTTAATATCTTATCCGGATCAAGATGCGGCCAAAAAATCGCGCGACCGTTTTTTAAAGCAGTATTTACCGGACGCCGATCAAACGGGCATGGCCAGGCTTGAGGACGGCAAATGGGCTGCGGCTTCATTGAAAAACCGCCTGCTGGCGGTCGTCCTGGAAGCCGACAGCCGTCAGATGGCGCAAAATCTGTTAAGAACGTTCTGATAAAACCTAAAACCGTTTTAAGGAAATTTCGAAATGACAGCCAAAAATAGGATTATCACCCGCAGGGATTTTCTGCGCACAGGCTCCTGCGTGGTCATGGGAGGCCTGATGGGGCTGCCGGTTTTGAGCAAAGCTTCGGCCGGTAAAACCCAAAAGAGCCGGGTGGTATTGATACGGGATGGCGGCGTTGTGGATGGAACCCATTTGCAGGACCGCTTGTTAGAGCAAATGCTAGACGAAGCCGTCAGCACCCTGCTCGATGAACCAGACGTGAGGTTGGCCTGGAAACAGCTGGTGCGGCCGACGGACATTGTCGGCATCAAAAGCAACGGCTGGAGTCCGTTGCCAACTCCGGCGGCTTTGGAGACCGCCATTGAAACGCGCCTGAAGTTGGCCGGCGTCAAAGAGCAGAATATCTCCATCGACGATCGGGGAATCCAGCGCAACCCCGTTTTCAAAAACGCAACGGCACTGATCAATACACGCCCCATGCGGACCCACCACTGGTCCGGCCTGGGTACGCTGCTTAAAAATTACATTATGTTTGTCTCACAGCCCTGGGCCTATCACGGCAATGCCTGCGAGAGGCTGGCCACCATCTGGCAGACCCCCCCTGTCAAGGGCAAAACCCGGCTGAACATTTTGGTCATGCTCACCCCCCTGTTTCACGGCGTCGGGCCCCATCATTTTAGTCAGCGCTACATCTGGCCCTATGGCGGTTTGATCGTGAGCACCGACCCGGTAGCTGCCGATGCCACCGGCGCAAGGATTATCCAGTCCAAGCGTAATGAATTCTTCGGCGAAGACAGACCCATCAGCCCGCCGCCCCGCCATATTGAGGCCGCCGACATCAAATTCGGTTTGGGCAACAGCCACCCGGAACGTATCGATCTGATCAAAATCGGCTGGCAAAAAGACCTGTTGATTTAACCTCGGCCTGCGCAAACATCTTAGACGGAACACAAGGAGAACAACATGAATTTTGATGAGCCCATCACCCGGAGGGAATCCATTCGCAAGCTATTGCAACTTTCGGGAAGTCTGGCCCTGTCCGGTGCGGCTGCGGGAGCCATTCAGTCGCCACTTGCGAGCTGGGCGGCACCGGGAAAAAAGAAATTTTTGGTCGAAGGCGTTGGACAAACAGAAGAATACAATGTGAAAGAACTCACCCGCAAGACGTTTGAAGCCGCCGGTGGAATGAATCGATTTGTCTCAAAAGGGGATGTCGTGGTGATCAAGCCGAATATCTCCTGGGCCAGGGCGCCTCAGTTTGCCGCTTCGACCCATCCGGAGGTTCTGGAAGCCGTTATTGAACTTTGTCAGGAAGCGGGGGCCAAGCAGGTTCGAATCGCTGATAATACCATCCACGATGCCCGCCGCTGTTTTGCCGTCACCGGTGCAGGGATGGTGGCCAAAAATACAGGAGCAGACTTGATCTATCCGCGCTCGTCCCTGATGCGAGACATGAACCTCCAGGGGAACAAGTTGGATGTCTGGCCGGTGTTTGTGCCTTTGATTGAAGCAGATACCCTGATCAATTTACCGGTGGCAAAACACCACTCGCTGAGTACCTTGACCCTGGGTATGAAAAATTGGATCGGGGGTGTCGGCGGCAGCCGTTGGTCACTGCACCAGGATATCCATATGAGCATTGTGGATCTGGCCCAATTTTTCAAACCCGCCGTAACGCTGATCGATGCCATCCGGGTGATGCATCGCAATGGCCCTTCGGGAGGCAATCGTTCTGATGTGGCACAGAAAAACACCTTGATTTTGAGCGACGACCCGGTGGCTGCCGATGCCAGAGCCGCCCTGCTGTTTGATCGCAAACCAAAAGATATCGGTTTTATTCGCCTGGGTCAAAAATGGGAGCTGGGCTCCTATGATTTTGACAAGCTCGATCAGCGAAAGGTGGTTTTGTGAAAGCGCGACATCTCGTTTGGCTGAGGCGAATTACCCAGACCGGATTTCTGTGTTTTTTTCTGCTTCTTCTGATTGAAAGCCGACTTCCTCAGGACGTTTATCAGGACTATTCGTCGATTTTCACCGCCGAGCAGGATTTGCGGCTGAAACTGCCGGTCACCTTTTTCTTTCAATTGGATCCATTGGTGGGATTGACTTCTTTGGTGTCCGGATACCGCCTTATCGACGGATTTCTGTGGGGACTGGGAATTGTCTTTTTCACGCTGCTGATTGGCAGGGTCTTCTGCGGATTTATCTGCCCTTTCGGAACCATCCATCACGCCATCGGCTGGTTCAGACCCGGCCTCAAGGGTGACCGCATGGTGCAGGCCAACATAAAAAAACCCGGTCAGCGCCTTAAATATTTTTTACTGATCGTTTTGCTGGTGGCTGCCATTTTAGGTTTGAATATGGCCGGACTGATGGATCCCATCGCCTTGCTTTTCCGCTCAGTGGCGCTGGCCGTATTGCCAGGCCTTGGAGTGGGCATCCGATCACTTTTCGAGGTCATGGCCGGCAGTGACATCAAATTATTGAATATGCTCAGTTATGGCGCTGAAGTTTTAGTGGCGCCGATATTCGGCTATAGCAATTCAGCTTATCAGACGGCCTGGTTCATCGGGCTCATTTTTCTGGTGATCTTATTTTTGAATCGAATTCGCCCGCGCTTCTGGTGCCGAACCCTGTGCCCGCTGGGCGCTTTGCTGGGTATTTTCTCCAGATTCAGTATCTTAAGGCTGGAAAAATACCCGGAAAAATGTACCGAATGCAACTTGTGCGTCAAGCACTGCCAGGGTGCCGCATCCCCTCGGCCGAATCAGGAATGGGAAACAGCCGAATGCCATGTTTGCTTCAACTGCTTTAGCGCCTGCCCGGAAGATGCCCTGGCGTTTAAATTTAAATGGACGCCCAAGTTGGCCCGGCAGCCGGATATCGGCAAGCGCGCATTGATCGGTGGCCTGTTGGCCGGTGTTTCTATTCCGTTTCTGGGAAGGCTTGACGGGCAAATCGACAAGGTGCCCGACCCACGTTTGATCAGGCCCCCCGGCGCCCAGCCCGAAGAACAATTCCTTGAGCTCTGTCAGCGGTGCGGCCTATGCATGAAGGTATGCCCGACCAATGTCATCAACCCCACCCTTGGCGAAGCCGGGATGGCTGGTTTTTGGACGCCCCGTCTGATCATGACCCAGGGGTATTGTGAATATACCTGCACCCTGTGCGGAAGTGTGTGCCCCACGGGTGCGATCGAAGAAATCAGCGCCAAAGAAAAAATCGAGCGCCCGATCAAAATCGGCTCGGCCTACATTGACAGGGGGCGCTGTCTGCCGTGGTCCGGCAATGCACCCTGTATCGTCTGTCAGGAGCACTGCCCGACGTCACCAAAAGCCATTTATCTTGAAAATGCCGTGGTATCTGCAGCAGATGGCAGGAAAATGGATGCACAGCTGCCTTTTGTGGATCTGAAAAGATGTATCGGCTGCGGTATTTGCGAAAACAGGTGCCCGGTCAGAGGATTGCCAGCGATAAGGACCATATCGGCCGGAGAAAGCCGATCACTTAAAAACCAGATCCTTCTTTTGTAATGAAAATTGCCCTCTTAATTACGAAGCGCACGAAGGACACGAAGCGGGATTTTTAAATGTAATCAGTTTTGCCTTTGTAAACTTCGTGCGCTTCGTGGTGG
>Ga0209742_10000639_pt1 | contig 18019 bp, 17 predicted proteins | sample DeeMarSeWOR38_10_FD_187462 | JGI IMG/M metagenome (GOLD analysis project Ga0209742, IMG submission 187462) | Marine sediment microbial communities from White Oak River estuary, North Carolina - WOR-3-8_10 (SPAdes) (version 2) | ecosystem: Environmental > Aquatic > Marine > Intertidal zone >... | reverse complement strand
TAATTTTCGGGCAAGTTCGACGGTCCATCTCCCATTTTGCCATACTCCCCTGGCCCGCACATCCCCTCTGCTTCCAGTCGGCTGCTTGAGGGTGTAGCGCGGTATAATGTCCCCCTGATAGTCGCTTATCAGGTTAATCTGATAGGCACTTTCACCTTCATCCCCTGCCCGTAACAGGTACATTGTTTCCCCGGATCTGGAAACAATTTTAGTTGCATTGCGGTCTTCTGTCTTGCTGTATACATGGCTTTTGTCATCAGCATAGCCGACTCCATCCGTACGGCATGCTTTCCAGTACCAGATGTCGGCCTTGTATGGACTATCGGACCGGATACTGAGATCCACAGGTTTTGGCTCCATATTCCATTTGAAGACAAAAATATCCTCCCGGTCATTCCCAACGGTATAGAATTGGCGTCCTTTGTCCCAGACCCAGCTTTTATGGGTCCGCGACTCATCAGGGTCCGGAAAGCTGACCAGGAGAAAGATATCTGCCGCGGTATACACTGCCTTAATCATAATCGGCAGCCCATTGGTTTTGTCAAGTGTTGTTAGAACTTGAGCGTTTTCCCAGGCGGGATCGCTGGCAATTCCATCAATAACCGGTGGGGCTGTTGACTGTATCGCCACCAGGGTCTGTTCAGCAAAGCTTGGCAAAGTTGCAGTGCAGAAAAGGAGGCTCAGGGAAAGGGAAAGGATGCTTTTTTTCATAGTTTTTTTGTACGATACGGCAGGTTGAATTCTTTTATCCTTGCCCTGAACACCTCACTGAAAAGCGGTTGCGCAGACAGTTTGACATGTATAGTTTGGCAGCTCGAGAAATTAGGGCACCGAAGTATAACAAAATATTTTCCAGGACAAAGATAATTTTATAAATCCTTTGCACTCTGAAGGACATAGAACACTGAAGAGCCTGCAGCGGGAACCAATGTGCTGCTGTCTTTAAATAAAAAAACCCCGGCTGCTGCTTATCGCGGCCGGGGTTTTTGACAGGTCTTGAGTTCGGTTACTCAGCAGCCATTTCTTTGGCAGGTTTGTTCAGGTATGCATAGAATGCAGGGAAGGCTCCAAGAAACATGACAGCAATGATGTACTCGACTCCCTTGATGTGGGTGTAGAAGTCTGAGAGGGTGTGGAATTCCTGCATGAGGCCAACGGCAATCAGGTACTGGCGTAGCAATTCGGAAACTTGCCAGTTTACCTGTGCAAGTCCGCTGAGAATAGCTGCGCTAGACCAGATTGTTATGAGTGATCCAAGAAAAATAGATGCGAACTTGAATACAGTCATGCTTTTCGGGGTGGTTTCTTTTTTTGACATTTTGTCCTCCTGGCTTGTGTTGGTTAATTGAAAGAACTTTCTGTTTATATACCTGTAAAAGCGGTGAAAATTCCTCGGGCTAATTCATGAATACTCTGAGATTGCACTATGCCGTTGAGGAGACACAGGCAGCCCCAAATTCCGACAAAACCGGCCATGGCCATAATGATACCAATACCGACCCTGGAGTTGCCGATGGCGAGATCAGCTGTTTCAGCATTGTCTGTAAAGGTTGTAACCTGTTCCTTTGTTATTTTCTGTTCGCTTAACATTGTCTTTCTCCTCTATATATAATTGTCGGTATGCTCGGTTAATTTTTACTGCAATATCATTTTGCTATTATTGAAGCATAAATCGTGCCACATTATTATGTATTGCATTTTTATTTTCTTATGAAACTTGATATTGAGGAGAATTCTGGGAAAATAAACTTATAAATATTCTTTAATTCTAGGTATATAAAAGAATAATAAAATTATTATTGTTAGTCAGCTTAATATCTCACATCTAGTTTTTACACTGGTGGATATTTTAATTATAGTGGCCTTCTCAGCTTATGCAGAGTGAATTCCTATTATGTGGTCGCATTTAATTTGTTATTTAACTTATTGAATTAATGAGTAAAATATTTTTTTGAACAGGCAGGACGATGAAACTGCTGCGGGTGTTGCATTTGTGTGGCATGCCACATTATTGCTGCAACATAATCGTTGCATTAGAGAAGGTATATATAATTGCTGTAAAATATATATTTTGAAATAATTTTTAAATATTTTACAAATAAAAAAATTTTTGATCAATAATTTTTAATTGTAATTGCAATAAAAAACCCATCACAACTTCTACAAATGTAGAAGTTGTGATGGGTTTTTATTTAGTAGGTTGTCTTTTATTTATTAACTGAGGAATAATGAAATCAGCAGAGAAACAACACCCCACATTCCTGCAATGGTTGCAATTGCCATAAGGGCACCAAAACATATTTCCGCCTTGCTCATTTCTTTTTTCTGGGTTTGAACATTTTCCTGCACAACGGTTGCGATTCTTTCTTCGGTTGTTTCGATTGCATTAGCCATGACTGACCTCCTTGCTGGTTTATTTTTATCTATTATGAAGTTAATTACTGTTTATGTTGTCCTCTTGTTTTTATCTTTGACTCTTATCTTGCAGAAATGATGCCACATTGATTTTTATTTTATTTTTTTTGTATAAAATGACTTTCAAGAGCTTGATCCGTTCCATTTATATGCGATGATTTTTCCCATTTAATTTCACTATTTGTCTGTTTTTATTGATATTATTAGATATGTGTATCCAGTAACCGGATCTGCAGAAAAACGGGCAATATTCTTTTTGTATTGTTTTGCTCAAAGTGTGGCATTGGGTGTTGCATGCAACGGAATTGTGGTGCAAATGCGTTGCATGCAACATGTTTGTTGGGTGTCTTAGGTTGCGCCTTATAAGAAATCCGGCATGTTTTAATACACGTTTGTGTAAAACTATCGCTGCCTGTAAATTGGCAGCATTTATGGGATGCAAAGAAATTTTGCCGGGAACGTGAAACTGCTCAAATAAGAGATTACCTGAAACCCGCAGCTTTATGCTGCAACAGGCAGTTCCATGATTATGGAGGTGTGATCATCCAGGATGCTTTCAATCTCGAGAGTGCCATTATTGTCTTCCACTATACTGCGGCTGATGGAGAGGCCGAGACCGGTGCCTACCCCTTCCGGTTTTGTTGAGAAGAAAGGTTCAAATACTCTGGGCATGATATTGGGGTGAATGCCTGTGCCAAAATCGGTACATACGACCTTGAGATGCTGCTGCCCATTGTGTGCTGTTATTTCACCTTTTATCTCTATCCGTTTTTTGGCATGCTGTCCTGAATAGCGCTGGTTCAGGGCATATCTTGCATTGCTCAGGAGGTTAAGAAAAACATGCTGCATTTCCTGGACGTTTATCTTTACGGAAGGGACGCTATCAGGGAAATGAATTGCAACATCAATTGCATCATACCTGAATTGATGTTTGGTCAGCGCCAGGGAATCTTCAATGATTCTGTTTACCTTGACAGCCTCTTTTGCCCGGGAACGATTTGCATTGAAGAATAGGAGCTGCTGGACAATCTGTGAAATTCTTTCACCTTCCCTGATAACATTATTCAGTAATTCTAGTGACTGGTTATTGTCACCGGGACTTTCCTCAATTTCCTCACTCAGGATCTGGCTATAATTAATAAGACCATTGGTAAGGTTGTTTATTTCATTCGCCACACCGACAGAGAGTTCTCCCATTGCAGCCAGTCTGGAGGCCTTAATGGTTTCCATCTTGTGGGTCTTCTGTTCTGAAATATCCCGGGCGATGAGCAGGTAGGTATCCTCTTTTTCATGCTGATTTTTCAGGAGGGAAATACTGGCCAGGTATTCTGTTCCTGAACCGGTGAGTTCAAGGGAGATGTTTTCACTGCCAACGGGTAGCGCATCCATGACTTGCCCGCGGGAAGTAAAGGCACCGGGAAAAAGGTCATAAACGGTTGTGCCGATAACTCCAACTGGACCGTTTCCCAGTGTTACCGCTGCAGCCGGGTTTGCCTCAACAATTGTTCCGTCTGCTTTAATAACCAGGATGAGATCGGGATTATTTTCAAAAACTTTTTTTCTGGCAGCCTGCAAGCGCGCCAATGTCTTGTCTGACTCTTTGGCTTCCAGGGCAAAAATAGCAAAAACGATCTCACGGCTCATGCTTTTTAACAGCTCGACTTCCTCTTCATTGTACCCGAGCGACGCAATGGAGTATATGTTCATAACTCCAAAAATCTGCTGGTCATATATTAGGGGAAGGGCTATGCAGTCAGCTGTATTGCTTGCAAAGGGAGTGTTCTTGAATGGCCCCTTGGGCAATCCTGCCAGTATATTTCGCATTATTACCGGTGACTTCTGCTCTAAAGCCTTACGGGCTCCATCGTATTTCTCGTGATTTTCTTCGGCAGCCGTGAGCAGGGCTGTCATGCATTCATCCTGTTCCTGGCGGCTCATGGTTGTTGAACCGTCTGCAATGGCAGGGACCAGATGGGTATTTTCGCCTGGAATGCCGATCCAGACGAGGATGTAATCACTATTGGTCAGGACACCTCGACATGCTTCGACAAAAACAGCATCCCGGGTTTGCATCTGCCATACTGATTCACTCACATTATGGACCATTTCAAGCACCCTGTTATAACGGGCAAATTCACTTGATGTACGGTGTTGTTTTGACAGGAGATTTTGAAAGGAGCCGGCCAGTTCTGCCACCTCGCCACTTTTTTTACGGATTGACAAGGCGGAACGTTTTCCCGAAGTCACTTCCCGGGCCTGTTTTACAAGATCGATGAGTGGCATGGCAATTTGACCGTGCCAGAAAAGTAAAATATATATGACAATAAAAAGGATAATGGCCAGAAGTCCAATAACAAAATTCTGAAAGCCGACGAGCTTTCTTTTGACATGGTCGACGATGACCCTGTCGAACAGCATCAGGCGCTCGCCCAGAATGCGTATCTCCTGGTTCAATTGACGGATCTTTGCCTGCGTCTGGTCACCTGAACCTATGCCTCTGAGAAGAAGGATGATGCCTGCCAGGTCTACCTGGCCGGCAAATGATATCCTGTATTCGTCGGGGATGATACTTTGCTGCAGGATCTGGGAAATATTGGCATTCAAACTCTCGACTTCACTTGTAATGCTGCTGAGCTGCTGGAGGCGGTTTTCCAGGAGTGATTCGGTTATATGCTCCCTTATGGTGGCAAATTGAAAAATGACCTTTTCATTTTGCTCAATAATGGTTTCATATTCCTTGTGGGATCTGTATTGCCGCGAACCAAGCAATAACAGGAAGCCAAGGATCAATGCGATAAAGATCGCTGCGGTATAACTGGTTGTGCGCAATGAAAGTATCATGTCAGTCGCTCTGGGAAATGAAGAGTTTTAAAAGCTCCCGACCAATGTCGAAAGAAGGACAAAAGGGGAGAGATCCACTCTCAATGACCTGCCTGTTTTCTCCTGTTCGTCTGTTTGTATACATTGTGCGTGAAACCGTTTTTGCTGCGTCAGCAATTGTCAGCTTTTTGCAACCCGGTACAGCGGGGGCGCATAAGCGGAATAACTGCGCCCCCGCGTACTGGCAAAGGAACTCTTTCTAGCCGACCGCCTCTTCATCTTTTTTCCAGGTGTATAGTATCGGCAAGCGGTACAGGATGAAGCGGTAGGTTACTATATAGAGCGAGTATACGAAGATGCAGATCATCACTTCCCGCCAGTGCGGTATTTCCTGGTACAGCTTCCAGTTAAAGGTAAAAAGAGCAGTGTTAAGACGGTTTAAGGCAATGCCCAGGACCGCTATGAGGGCTGCAAACCTTGCAAGGCCAGCCAGGTTGTTCCGGATGGAGATTGTAAAAAGTATCATTGGCAGTATGACACCGGCACCCATTTCCAGCATGTACCACTGGCCCCAGCCGCTGGCCAGGTAGCCCCAGTCGCCATCATGGGCGATGGCAATTATCTTGATGACCAGGTAAGTGATCAAGGCCAGGGTGGCGCCTTTTGCCAGCCCCAGGGTGAGGCGGTCCAGATTATCGAGAAAATTACTGTCACACCGCCAGGACATGGTTTTCTTGCAGATTGTGCTCACTACGATAAGCATGCAGAGACCGGCAAAGATCGAAGAACAGAAGTAGTGGAACCATTGAAAAGGCGCAGAGAACCATAATGGATGGACCTTGCCGGGGGCATATGTGAACAAGGCACCCAGGGCACCCTGGTGCAGGGTGGAAAGAATAATGCCGGCGATGGTCAGCCCGAGTATTATGCTTTTGATAAATATTTTCAGTTTCGGCATACCGGCCCATTCGGCAAAGGCCGGGACCAGTTCGGCAACCTGCACTGAAAGATAGGTGGCAACATGCCAGGCAACCAGGAACAGGACAGCTGCAGGACCAAGGGAGACAAACATGGGATAGATCAAGCGCCATGGCTGTCCAAGATCAACCTGCAGAAAAATAACAGCGAACAAATATCCAAGCAGGCCGTTCAAGAGGGCCAAACGCTCAATGGGCTTGAAATCATGGCGGCCGAATACTTCAACCGTTGTTCCCAGCATGAAGCCGGAAGCAGAAAGGGGAACCATGGTGAAAAGCCCGAAACCCAGAAAGAGACCCCAGGGGTAATCATACGAGCTGTGCGTAACATAGCCGAGCCCGAAAAGAAACCTGGTCACTGTAACATAGCCGCCAAAAGCAAATATGACAGCAAAGATCCAATTGACCGGGTTGCGGAAAGCCTGGGCCAGGTAATCACTCAAACTCAGTCCCAGGAGAAGTTTGTCTTTAATGGTAAGCTTGTTTTTGTCTGGACCGTAATGTCTAGCCACGGGAGTTTTCCCAGATGCGATAAGTGTCTTCATTCTCTCCATGCCTCCTATGATTTCTCAGTTTTTTCTTCTTTTTTCTGGACGTCCTTGCGCGTTGCCAGCAGGTGGAATCCTGCAAACAGGGCAGGCCAGATAGTCAGCACCATGGGAACTACTGTCAGGAATTCCTTGACATAGGAGAGAATAGGTTGCGTGCCAAGATCGGTATCAAATCCTACCTGCTCAAAAGGAGCACTTGAGAGATACATCCAGGAAGTTCCGCCAACTTCATTTTCGCCGTAAATATGATCTTCATAGAGGTCCGGATAGTTTTTTATTCTTTGGTTGCCTATCTTGATCAGATCCTGGCGTTTGCCAAAGGTGAGGACCTCTCTCGGACATGCTTCGACGCAGGCCGGTGGACGGCCGAATTTAAGCCTGGTGTCGTAACAGAAAATGCATTTTTTAATTACAGGGTTTAAAACACTTGAGTAACTGTACGCAGGAACATAAAAAGGACAGGCTACCATGCAGGTGCGGCACCCCACGCAGACTGTGGGGTCATAGATCACTGCGCCTTCAGGTGTCTTGGTATAAGCTTTAACAAAGCACGAGGTCAGACATGCCGGCTCGTTACAGTGATTGCATTGGATTTTGCGGAAAAGCGGATGGTCCTGGCCGGGAATTTCATAGCGATTGACAACAGTGTAGGCACCTTCACTGGTTCTACGCTTATGATCCAGGACGGACAGGTCGTCAAAAGGTTGCGCCGGAGCCGGAAGTCCTTGTTCCTTGTTGCATGCCGCTTCGCAGCTTCGGCAGCCGACACAGCGTGTCAGGTCTACCAGTACACCCATGGCTTCAGGATATCCGCCGAATGTTGCTGCAGCATCTGCATTTTTGCTTTTGCCGATTACCGAGGCAGCAGCTCCTCCGAGTAAGCTGCCTTTCAGAAATTTTCTTCGGTTCATTGCTTTCATTATCTTCTCCTTCTTTTTTATGCTGAAAGGTAACATCAACTTTTACTCGACTCTAGTGTCCGCCACTTGTTGGTTTGGCACTTTCGGGCGGCGCGTAGTTGCCGGCATGGAAAAATTTGTCACCGGCATCTGTGCGCGCATGGCAATCCTGGCAGCCGTTAGCTACACCCATTTCCGCATGACAGTTCATGCAGCGGATGTGATACGCTGCTTTCAGCCCGACTTTATCGCGGTGGAACAGGGTATTGTCAGCATCAATTTTGTTAAGATATTCAGCTTCGAACCGTTTGCTTGAATGGCATCCCTGGCAGGAAACTTCATCAGTTGCACCACTCTCTGCATGGCAGCGCATGCAGTTTTCATCTTCGATCTTTGTGCCAAGGGTATGGTGATGGCACACAGCACAGTTGCTGTCTGTCACCTCTTCATGCATCGCATGATCAAAATAGACAGGTTCGTATAGCTGGACCAGGGAGTTAATTTCAACCTCATCTGGCCCTTCACCGGCTACTGCAATAGTGCTGTACGAATAAATGCACAACAGCATTGCCATGACTGTATTCAGCAGATATTTGGGGATTTGCTCCATTTTTTTGTTACCTCCTTGTAGTTGATTTTTTCTAAATTATTGAATTTATTAGTATTTTTTTTAAAAAAAGCCTGAATTTTGGGTAAAAAAAAGCCTGGCAGGTTACTGCAACACGACCAGGCGGAATGTCAGTACAAATATTACGTTTTAGTTACAAGGCCCTCCTTGGAACGATTGAGGTAAGTATAGAAAGCGGGAAAAGCACCAAGAAAGAGAACCGCAATAATATATTCAACTCCCTTGATGTGGGTATAGAAGTCGGACAGGGTGTGGAACTCCTGCAGCAAACCCACTGCGATCAAATATTGCCGCAGCAGTTCGGATAACTGCCAGTTGACCTGAGCCAGTCCGCTGAGAAAGGCGGCAACGGACCAGATGCTGATGACTGTGCCGCAGAAAATTGAAGCATGCCAGGCTATTCTCCTGCTGTTTATTTTGTCCATGCCCATGACCCCGTTTGTTTTAATTGCCAAAGTCTTTTACTACATTCCTGTGAAGGCTGTGATCAGGCTGCGCCCGATTTCACGAAAACTTCCGGCACTTGCCAAGCCGCCGATCAAGCACGCTATGCCCCAGATACCAACAAAAGCGGCCATTACCATAATGACCCCAAGGCCAAGCTTGGAATTTCCCAATTCGAGTTCAGCAACTTCCACAGTGCTGTCAAGTGTTGCTACTCTTTCCCGGGTGATTTCCATTGATTCGTACATTGTGTGCCTCCTTGATCGATCCGCTTGAAATTTTGCCAAATTCCAGCCCAAATTATCCTTTGTTTTGAAATTAAGCATATTCCATGCCAGAAATATTATTCATCTCAAATTTGTTATTTCAAAAGTTTCTGAAATATGAAAGAACATAATAGAAATGATCTGGAAGTATACATTTTAATGCTTAAATTACAGGTAATTAGAAACTCTTGTGTGGATAGGCTAGTACAATTTGTCGCCCCCGGTTTCTCTGGAACGGCAACGTGGCTTTGGGATCCCTGGGGATTTAACTGGGAACGGTTATTATCTGTGTGTCGCATGGTGTGTTGGATGCAACACATATGTTGCAACACATGTGTTGCATGTTCTATTATATCTATTAATATCAAATAGATATAAGTATAATATGTAAATGTTACATGACCGTATCCTTAAAAGTACAGGACATGGGAAAATATTCCACTCAGTGCTGTAAATAATATTTAAAATCTAATGATTTCAATGAAGTAAAAAGTGTCTGGTATGGAATGTATGGCCTGAAGAATTTTCAAAGCAGAATAAGGCGGCAATGGTATAAAAACGATTTACATAAACAGGCAGAATAATAATAAACTGAATAATATCAAATTGATAAAAGTCTCAGCAGGAGAAGAGGGAATATGTCTGCAAAAAAGTGTTGCAGGCAGTAGTGATGCTTAAAAGGCTCAATTAACGGGGCCGTACCAGGTTGCATATTATTTTTTAGGTTTAGATATCCAGGTCAGACAGGTCAATATTATAGCTGGAAATCTTTCTGTAGAGCGTACTGCGGTCCACTCCGAGCAGACGGGCCGCCTTGGCCTTGTTCCCGGCAGTGCGGCGCAATGCATCAATAATGCGTTCGACCTCATCATCTGATGACATTGCAGGTGAAATGGGCTGGAGCTGGACAGGCTGGATGCTGGCAGGTTCATGGATCGGTTGCCGGGGGGGTTCAGCAATCATTATTTCGGCTGGCAGGTGGTCCGTGGTCAGGGTGTCGCCTACACAGAGAACGTACGCCCTTTCAATGACATGTTCCAGTTCCCGGATATTTCCTGGCCATGAATGGTTCATAAGCAGTTCCATGACAGAGTCGGAAAAACCGGTCACGCCTTTCTTCATTTTATTGTCAAAAATAGTGAGGAAGTGTTGCGCCAGAAGCGGAATGTCCTCCTTGCGTTCGCGTAACGGCGGCAGGATAATATCCACCACGCGTAGTCTGAAGTAGAGATCTTCCCGGAACTGCTCCCGGCGTACTTTTTCCTTGAGATCGGCATTAGTCGCCGTGACGACTCGTACGTCGACCTGGATCGGCTGGTCCTGTCCAACCGGATAAAATGTTCTCTCCTGCAGAAAGCGCAGCAGCCGCAGCTGCATGCGCGAAGAAATATCACCTATCTCATCGAGGAAAAGGGTGCCGCCGTCGGCCTGCAGGATTCTTCCCAGCCGGTCCCGGTCAGCACCGGTAAAGGATCCCTTTTTGTGGCCGAAGAGTTCACTCTCCAAAAGCTCTTCAGGGATTGCAGTACAGTCAACCTTGACGAGGGAACGGTTGCGGCGAGGGCTTTCTTCGTGCAGGGCGTCTGCAACAAGTTCCTTTCCTGTCCCGCTTTCACCTGTAATAAGGACAGTGGTATCGACCTTGCCGACGCTTTCGATGAGGGCATAAATTCGCTGCATCGCCTGGCTTTTCCCAACAAAACGATGGAAATGAGTCCGCTGTCCACGTTTGTCAAGGTCTTCAAGGTGGGTGAGGTCACGGGCGGTGATTACCACACCGAGAAAGGTTGATTTGCTGTCCTCAAGAGGTGCGGCTGTGACACTCATGACACCATAGCTGTTATCCGGTTTCTGCCATTCTATGCGGTGGATCTTAAGCTCATGCCGCTGCTTGAGAACCTTTTCAGCATCTTCCAGTAATGCCCGGCCAAATTTGCTGGTCAAGGTGGGGAGGGAAACACCAATGGCAATTTCAGGCAGAAAGGAGCGCGTCCAGTCGCTTGCCATGTCGTTCATGTCGGCAATGCGGAGATGGGTGTCAATCGTAATGATTATCTCGCGGACCGAGCGCAGGATTGTCTCCTGCAGATAACGGTTCTTTTCCTGTTGCGCCTCAAAGCGGTTTTTTTCTTTCTGCAGTTCTTGTTTTTCAAGGGCCAGGGCAACAATTTTTAACAGTTCGTCCTTTTTAACAGGCTTGGGAACATAATCAAAAGCACCAAGCCGCACTGCCTCGGCCGCTGTCTCGATATTCGGGTAACCGGTTATCATGACAACGGGACAGCTTTTGCCCATTTCCTTGATCTGCCGGAGCAGGTCAATTCCAGAGGCGCCCTGGAGGACGATATCGCTGATGATCAGGTCAAAGTCTCCCTGTTCAACAGCAGCAATAGCTTCATCAAAGCTTGAAACCCCGGTAACAGATTCATAACCTGCCCTTTTTAACAACATTTCAAAGGTCAGACGTAAACTCTCCTCATCATCAACAATCAGTATCTGATCAGTTTGTTCATGCTGGGTGTCCATCAAAATTCCCCCTGGAAGAGTATGGCCTTTTGAGTGCAATTATATATATTGTACATGAAAAAGAACTTTTGATAAATATAGAGCCTGAAATTGAGGGCCTACTGAATTTCTATCCGCAACCAGTAAAAATAACAAATAAAAATTATGATAATTTTCAAGCCAATCACGAAAAAGGGTGAATGGTAATTCATTTTTTGTTATGAGGCAATTTTAAAAGGTGAATCTATTTCCCGGAAATATACGGCATCACATAAAAATGGCGCGTTTCCTGGCATGTCATGGCCGGGTGCTGGAAATAATCTTGTTTTGTTTTTAAAGCGTCATATATCCGTTGAAAATGATTCAAAATATTGCCTTGACCATTACAGGCAGGGCGCTTTATAGTATGCATCCCTGCTAAAGTCAATGATCATGAAATCAGCATAAAATGGAACGCTTGAAGAATAACAGCGAGAAAAAATCCGGGAACGCCGGGCAGATTTCCTGCGAGGAGCGCAGAAGGTTTTTGCTTCTTGGCCTGAAAATCACCGGAGTTTTTGTGGGTGGATCACTCCTTTCCCTTGTTCCCGCGCCGGAGGTGAGAAGCGAAATTCTTGGCGCCAGTGTCGTGGGAACCTATCCTTACCAGCCCCATTATGCCATGATTATATATAAGGATAGGTGTATAGACTGTGAACGGTGCATTGAAGCCTGCACGCATACAAATAATGTTCCCTCTTATGGCTCCAGGAATACCATTTTAAGCCGCAAGAAAATGGGGATTGCGGCCAGCAAAATGATACGGGAGTTTCTCCCTGCTCTCTGCAACCAGTGCAACCGGCCGCCATGCGTCCGCGTCTGTCCCACCAAGGCGACATACAAGGACAAGAAAAACGGCATTGTCATGATGAATGAGTCGTTGTGTATCGGTTGCAAGGCCTGCATGACCGCCTGCCCTTACAATGCCCGTTATTATAACAGGGAAATCCAGGCAGTTGACAAGTGCGACTTTTGTTATCGCAGACGTTTGCAGAATGGCGCCACGAATACTGCCTGCGCTGAGGCATGCCCGGCGGGGGCATTACTTTTTGGTGATCTGTCAGAGCACAATGGTGAAATCTATAGATTACTCCATAAGCCTGAACAGACCATACTGGTCTTGAGGCCCGAGTCAGGCTCAATGCCCAATGTCTTTTACCTGCTGGGCTAGAAAGAGGTCAGGGGGCGCCAGATATGCACATGAAGACATTATGCAAGATTTTCGTTGTTTTATCGGCTCTGCCGGTCTTTTCAGGTATTGCACAGACAATTGCGGCACAGGAATATGGCGGAGGTCCTATTGTTTTTATAAAACCGGTGCGGGCGGTTATCTTTGAACACAGATTTCATCTGGGGAAAAAATTCGACTGCCAGAGTTGCCATCCGGATTTATTTGCGCAAAAAGCTGGTGAAGTTGAAGAAAAAGACGACTTTACCATGGAGTCTTTTAACCAGGGAAGGTACTGTGGCAAGTGCCATGATGGCTCCATTGCCTTTTCAGTTAATACGAAATGCAATTGGTGTCATATAGGTGTCCAGGGGCATAAACACCTGGAAGAATATGAACTGGGAATAAAATAGGCAAGAAGTCTGTATAAAAGATTTTTGGGAAAGACATGGCAACCAATATTGAGGAGTTGGAAGAGGGGCGCCTGGCAAGCAGTTCTGTAAAATGGACTACGCATCTCCTGTCCCTGTTTGTCATTGCAGGATTGACAGCCGGAGCCTATGCGACCATGACCGGGCATCAGATCGCCTATGGCATTTCCCGGCAGGTTCCCTGGGGGATATTGACCTCATCCTTTGCCTTTTTTGCCATAACCTCAACGGGGTTGTGCCTGATAGCTGCCATCAGCCATGCCTACGGGGTCACCCCTTTAAGACCCCTGGGAAGCCGGGCGGTCTACCTTGCCATAGTTACCACTGTCACCGCTTTCATGCTCCTGGCATTCAGCGTGGAAAGTCCCTGGTTGCTAATCTATTACAACGCTGCGTCTCCGAACCTTACATCCAATATATGGTGGCTTTCCACCCTCTACGGCATTATGTCAGGCTGCCTGTTCCTGCGTTTTGCCTTCCTGGTCTCAGGCAGTCAGGGATTGGCCTTGACTTTTGGCATTATTGCCGCTGTTACCGCTGTGGGGGCAAATAATAACCTTGGCGGCCTGTTTACGCTTGCTTCTGACCCGCCCATCTGGTTCGGGGTCCAGCTTCTTGTCCTCTTTCTGGCATCAGCAGTTTTGTCAGGCACGGCAACTGTAATTATTTTTACGGTCCTTGCCTGTAAGCTAAGACAGCAGAAAATAATCGGGGAGACCCACAAGGCGCTTGAGACCGCCGCAACGCTCATGGCCTTGATGATTGGCATAGTTCTGGTCGTAACCATAGCCAGGTTCTATACCATGTTTTTCAGTGACACGCCTGATCCTGGAATTACTGCGGCCCGGGCCCTGATAAATGGGCCTTTGGCCGTTAATTTCTGGGGGTTTGAAATTCTAACAGGACTTATTTTGCCGCTGGCATTGTTGCTGCTCACGAAAACAAAATCGATCTGGGCAATGACTTTAGCCGCCTGCATGGCGATGGTTGGCGCGTATGTCCAGAGGTTTGATCTGGTATACAGCGGCCAGATAGTGCCAAAGTTTTCCGGCTGGAATGACTTGCCGCAATACCTGCACTATTTCCCGAGCGGTGCCGAACTCATCGTGGTTATCGGGGCATTTGGCCTGCTGGGTTTTGGATTCCTGCTGGGAGAGAGATTTGTTGGCAAGCTATTCCGTATTTATTAACCGGCGGGTTCTTTTTTGTTTTGCTGCAGCCTCTATTTTCTAAGTATCCTCGCATGCTACTGACCTTTCTTTTGGGATTGGTCTGCATCCATAGCCTTTTTACCTGGCTGCACACTGTCCCAGCCGTCCCTGTATCCCTTGCGGTATAGTTTACGCAGGAGAAGATTCTCAGTTTCAGGCTCCGGGGCCTGCTCCAATCCTTGTGCTTTCCGCGCGCCTTGGGAGTAGCCAAGCTCATAATAGTGCTGCTGCAGTTCCTGTTCCGTAGAAACGCCATACATGAACGAGCCCATGCAGTTTTTTATGATCATTATCGTGATGAGCAGGATAATGACAGCTGTAACTCGGATACCCCACTTGGTATGGAGAGGGATTTCAGGTTTTTCTTTTATGGCCGGCATGATCGCAGCTTATGGTTCGTAGTGGTTACAAGTGGGACTGGTATTATCAATCACTAATTTTTCATTTATGCTTCTTCGGTCTCATAGGTGAGTATAAATCCTTAACAGATATCCGAAAAGGGTGAAACAACAATTGCTGCAATCATAAGATGTCCCGAAGCCAGCAACGCGGCCTGAAAAAAAGCTGATTACGCACGTTATTCCTCCCGGCAGAGAGCTTTTTGCGAGTCAGGCACCTTTAAATTTTTTAATTCAATAAGCCCAAACAGCAATTTTTTTGCCGTGGCAGAAAATTGTTTAAACGGGTGGAAGGAGAATGTCCGGACAGGAGCAGCGGGAAGTACCACAAAGTAGTAACTCAATAAAAATACTTGCAAAATGCGTCAATTCCTTTTAATGATTACTCGTACATTTTGCAGTGATAACAAAGTATTAATTGGGATTGTTACCTTTTAATAACCCGACTCTAACAGTACGAATGATTCTTTTACGGATTCCTTCCACAGTCATCTTTTCATTCCCTGCTGTCAAACAAGGTGTTCTTTTATGAATCTCTCTGCTCTGATCTACGAAACGAAATTCTTCGATAAACCATAATTATCTAAGTGTAATTAGTAAAAATTTATAAAAAACGAGTCTGCTCCAAAAGCATAAAAAAACAGGAGGCCTTCAACACCATGAAAAGAAAGACTTGCCTTGCAGTTGGTGTTTTTATCGCTGTTATAAGCTCCTGCCTTGTTGCAGCCCCTGGATATGCCATTGAGAATGATGAATGCATGGAGTGCCACAGCGACGATACTCTTGCGCGTAATGAATCTGAAGGCATGAAGGAGGACCTGTATATTGATTACAATAATTTCAAATATTCGGTACACAATGTTAACGGCATCACCTGTGTTGACTGCCATTCAGATATTGAGGAGCTTAACTGGGACAACGAGGTGCCGCACGCAACTTCATTAGCCATGGTCGATTGTGATGGCTGCCACGAGGCCGAGGGTGAAGCCTACCTCAACAGTGTGCACAAGAAGGCGGGCGGCAAGGGCATAACCATTCCCTGCTATGCCTGCCACGGCTATCATTTCGTCAGCCATCTGGAAGCGGATTCAGTCTTTGAACGGGAGAACAGGTTCTGTCTCAAGTGTCACAACCCGGATAATTTTCATGAGTGGCTGCCGCAAAAAGAGACACATTTCGCCTTTGTTGAATGCGCGGTCTGCCATGCCCCCGAGTCGCCGCGTTATATTTCGCTGAGATTTTTCGATCTGGTTTCCAAGAAGTTCTTAGGCGCAAAAGATCTGCTTGCAGCACTGGATACAGATTTTGATTCATTCATGGAAAAGTTGGATGCAGACAAGGACGGGGTCATCAGTCTGCCGGAATTGGAGGACATGGTTTTTCTTCTGCGCCAGAAAGATATCCGCGGCACCTTTCATGGCGAGCTGGTGTTGGAACTGGTGCCTACAGTACATCACATTAACAGGGGAGGGGCTAACCGGGAGTGCGAACAGTGCCATAATCCGCAATCACCTTTTTTTGAGGAGGTCTATATCACACTTAATAAGGAGGACGGCACAGGACAGCGCCAAAAGGTGGAGCGCAGGGTACTTGAAAGCTATTATGTGAATCATTTCTATGCAATTGGCGGCACCAGGGTAAGGTATCTGGACAAGATCGGCCTTGTTCTCATTGTTGGCGGTATAAGTGTCGTTATAGGGCATCTCCTGGTAAGGGTCGCTACTATACCTTTACGCAGAAAAAGAAAAGAAAAGAAAGATGAATTTTCACTATAAGGAGAAGGGCCATGGGAGATGATAAATTGATGTATGTTCATCCTGCTCCTGTCAGGGTATGGCACTGGGTCAATGCGGTCGGCTTTATCATCCTGATCATAACAGGCATCCAGATACGTTTTGCCGAGATAGTGGACTGGTTTTCGCTGGAGGAGGCAATTCAGCTGCATAATTACGTCGGCTTCGTAGTTATTGCGGTTTATGGCCTCTGGGTTTCCTATTATTTCGGCACCATGAAGATAAAACTCTACTTTCCCAATCCGCGCACCTTTGTGCCGCATGCCATTAAACAGCTTAAATATTACGGCGCCGGGATTTTCAGGGGAGAGCCCAACCCGCACCAGATGACACCTGACAACAAATTCAATGCCCTGCAGAAAAATGCCTACGTGGGCATCATGTTCGTCTTTTTGCCGGCACAGATGATAACAGGCCTCTTTCTCTGGCGGGTCAAGAGATTCGAAAACTATATTGATCTTATAGGCGGCATAAAGATTGTCTCTTCTATTCATGTGCTGCTCTTTTTCTTTTTTGTGGCCTTTTTATTTGTACATATTTACCTTGCCACCCTTGGCCACACACCCTGGGCGCATTTCAAGGCCATGTTTACAGGGTACGAAGAGCATCATGGGCCCGAAGCTGCGGAAAAAACTGCATTCTGATTAAAACTGAAAGGGGATAAGGCCGGCAAGGACAGAGACCAGCCCCAAAAAAGTAAACAGGCTCAGGCGAGTAAAAATGCAGGATCATTTCTGATCCTGCATTTTTTATTTCTATACATGTATTGTTTTAACTTCATACAGTAGGAGCAAAAGAAAGGGTGCCCTTTCCAGGGCACCCTTTCTGTCAGCCATTGTTGTTTTTATTCAGCTACCAGTTTTGGGAACCATGACAGGCAATACTGGAGCAGGTGCCGTTGTTATAACTCCCTACCGAGGTTGAACCGCCGCCGATGGTATCAGCCGGGTTCAGTTCAAAAGCGGAGCTTTCCAGATTCGTGAAGTGCCCGCTCTGCAGGGTATCGATATTATGGCAGACCGTACAACTGTAGCCTTCACTTTGGACATGCTTGGAATGCCTGCCGGATGCATAGCTGTTGTACTGTGAAGAACCGGAAGTATGACAGGCGGTACACTGGGTATCGACCGCAATGGAACCGCTCCACCAGTCCGGTGTAGTCTGCCCGCCATGACACTTGACGCTGGAACAGGTGCCGTCCCCGTTGTCAGTGGCCGGGCCGCTCTCGGCATCGAAACCGGCCGGGAAGGCAAGGTCTACCTGGGAGTTATGCGCAGCCCCATCATGGCAGGCATTACAACTGGGTGCCGTTGAACCTAAACCCAGTGCAGTGTGAACGTCATGGGCACCAGTGGACGGCGGCTGCCCGTGACAGGCTGTACAATCGCTGTAGTCAGGGCCCGGAGCACCACCCTGGGAAGGTGGCAGTACATCTGCGATGGCCTGCACCTCTTCCGCAGTCAGGGTGTTGAGA
>Ga0209742_10000637_pt1 | contig 18033 bp, 11 predicted proteins | sample DeeMarSeWOR38_10_FD_187462 | JGI IMG/M metagenome (GOLD analysis project Ga0209742, IMG submission 187462) | Marine sediment microbial communities from White Oak River estuary, North Carolina - WOR-3-8_10 (SPAdes) (version 2) | ecosystem: Environmental > Aquatic > Marine > Intertidal zone >... | reverse complement strand
GTAGGTCCTTCAATAATTGTGATTTTTTCTTCAGTATTTTCGTTCATCTTATATAGATCCTCGCCGAAAAACTTCTCAAAAGCATTCGCCGAACTCTTCGATGAATCTTACCATCAAATTGAATCATTAGTGTTAATTTTTAACTAGTTTCTGGTGCGAAACGCGGAGAGAAACCGGGTTGGCATGAAAAGCAATATGAACCTTACCAATTTATCCTGATCTTGCAACCACAGTTGAGCCGATTTTGTTCAAGTTGTGGGCGATTACGCCCCAGCCAACCCAACGATGGAAGCCATCTTGACCTTGATAGAGACAGCGGTCAAGGTGATAACAGCGCTTGAGCACCGAGATGCGGCCTTCGACTCCGGCATGCCATTTTCGAGCTCTTCGGAACCAGGGTTGTTTCTCATGTTGACGGCGTTTTTCCGATTTCTTACCTGGTTTAGGAAGGACAACTCGTTTGATACCTCGGCTTTTAGCTTCGGTTTCATTGTCGGCTGAGAAAACACCCCGATCAGCGCTGGCCTGAGTAGGTGGTTTCCCAAACAGCTGTTGATGAGCGTCCAAACTGGGAACCCATTGCAATTTATCATTGGGGTTTCCGTCGAGCACCTCCCAGCGGGTTACAATGCCGCCTTCGACTTCGTCCAACCAAACTTTGCGGCCATACTCAACCGGTTTACCAGCTTTGCCTCGCCGGATGATGGCCGTATGAGGCTCGAAGATCGAGACAATCTTGTCTTCTGCAGGCACCTTTTCATCCCGGAAAACCCGTCGGATCGTCTGGTCAATGACTTGTTCTGCCCTGGGAATGAAAGTCTCCAGGGTGTCTCTCAATCCTTGGGCTGGATCATCTCTGAGTTCCGCCAGTGTTTCCAGCACTTGTTTGGCCTGGTCAACGGTCTGTTTCGTGATCTTGACCAGTTTGCGGTAGGCTTGTTTCCCTGCTTCTTTCTGGCGAGTGATCAATCGGCGTATCTGACGCCCTGTTTTCCGGGCACTGCGGATCCGATACCGAAACACTTTGTCTGCTAATCCGGTTTGCTTTGAAATCACTTGCTTAGCTCGCTGCAAGGTTCGACCGATTACCCGCACGCTGTCTTCGAGCAAATGACTATCACTGGGTGCATGGATATTTGTCTCCACAACCGTCCCATCGGTCCGAAGCTTGCGCCCTCGGGTGACTTTCAACTTTGTGGCCATCTTCGTCACTCGCTGATTGAAGGCTGCCAGGGTCTCGGCTTTGACCAAGTTTGCCCACCGGATCAGGGTTGTGTCGTCCGGTACATCATTGAAATACACCCGACAGAATTGTCGCAGCACTAGACTGTCTCGGACCTGATACTCCGTCTGCTCGTAGCTCAAGCCGTACAACTGCTTGATCGTCAACATTCTCAAAACCACTTCTACCGGTGTTGACTTTCGCCCAGTTACTTCCGTCAATGGAAATCGCTTGGTGAAATCGTTGCGGACCAGTTGGTAAAGTTCTTCATCATCCAGTAGCACATCGATTTGTGCTAAGACTGGATCCATTTCGATGGTTAGTTTGATGATGGTCTCAAAAAACTTGTCTTTTTCGTATCTATCTTGTAACATTGGTGCAGGCCTCCGTTGTCGTTGTTGGGTATGCACCTTTTACAACAACTTCGGTGGCCTTTCGTTTTGCACCGATAACTAATTAGAAAATCTCAGATAATCAACGTAACAATCTAATGGGGATCTTCAATAGATGGTTTCCGAACCGCAGAAGAAATAGTTTTTCATATTGTGCTTACTTTAGAGAAAGTTTTTTTATCTAGAGGATATGTTTCCAGTAATTACTCATTCCAAAAAAAATCTATACCGCAAGCACATACCATTCAATACTTTACAAAAATGAAAGGAGCAGTGAAATTTGTATTAAATCAGTAAATTTCGGTGTATCATAAGCTTACATTTTTCTTTGTTTCAGGCACATAGGGTAAATGCACCTGTTAAGTTATTTTTTGGGGAGGTGTTTAAAAAAATAATTTCCAAATAGCACAGAAAGGGCAAACCTGTCGAAAGGCAGGAACGCAAAGCCACGGTCTAAATAGTCTTCGGACTACATGACAGTCGGGTTACCTAGGCTCAAACCAAGTAGCACAGAAAAGGGTTTACCTATCGAAAGATAGCGACACAAAGCTACGGTCTAACTGGCCAACTGGCCATATGACAGACGGGCTGCCTGGGCAAACACGGACTATTCTGCCCCTCAGGCGCCCAAGAGCCTGGGGGGTAATATCTTTTTGAAAAAGATATAAAGAATAAAGCTTGGTCCGATAAGGAAAGATCAAATGAATACTATTAAGAAACCATTAATATTGGTTATCGTTGTCGTTTTGATTTTTGGCCTGTTTTCGCCAGCCATCGGCGCGTCCAGACCCAATTATGATAACCTGCATCCGCAACTGATCGAATTGGCGGCTGAATCCCCTGATCAAGTTGTGGCGGTGATGGTACAAAAAGCGGATGGCTCTGACCAACCTGAGCGTCTGGTTGAAAAGTTGGGTGGTCAGGTCACCAAGACCCTTAAATTGATCAATGCCTTCGTTGCCAAGCTGCCGGCAGGGCGGGTGACCGAATTCACCACCATGGCTTCGGTGAATTGGGTCTCCCTTGATGCCCGCATAGTGCCGGCTGCCAAGCTGGAGCTGGCCAGCGATTATACGCTGCGGGACGAATTCAGAACTCAATCGTATGGTGGCAGCGACGGCAGCGTGAAATGGATCACTGAATGGCAGGAGGAAGGTGAAGCAGATGGCCCTGACCGGGGTTACCTGCGCGTCGATTCGAGTTGGTATTGCGCTGCCAGCAGTTGCTTGCGCATCGGCGGTGATAAAGTCCAATTAAGTAATTATGCCGTCACCAGAACAGCCGACCTGCGCGGCGCAGTGGCTGCCACACTTTCCTTCAGTTACCTGAGTAGAATCTCCGAAAGTGGCGGCAAGCTGATCCCTTCCATCTCCAATGATGGTGGTACAAACTGGATCGACCTGGATGGCATCCCGCTATGGTCCGCACAGGATAGGAGCCAGGTCTATGAATATTATGATCTGACATCCTATCTGACCCCGGAGATCCTGGTCCGTTTTACCGTTTATAGCAAAGGTGAACTTGAAGGTTACATTTATATAGATGATGTCAATATTGACTTCACCATCCAGAAGAACACCTACCGGGAAACACTGGGTATAGATCAATTAGAAAATGAAGGCATCTCCGGACAGGGTGTCACCGTTGCCGTGATCGACAGTGGTATCGATGCTCACCAGGACCTTTATGGTCGCCTTTATGATCCGCAGGTCTTTGGCGTTGGAGACGCCTACGGTCATGGAACACATGTAGCCGGAATTTCCGGGGGAGATGGCTCCCTTTCCGCTGGCCATTACGCGGGCGTCGCACCAGGGATCAACCTGATCAGCCTGGGTGTCTCCGACGAAAACGGTATGGCTTATGAATCGGATGTGGTTGAGGCTTTGGAATGGGTCTTCAATAATAAAGATCAATACAACATCCGCGTGGTCAACCTATCCCTGAATTCGACGGTTGAAGATTCCTACCACAATAGCGGCATCGATGCTGGCATAGAGATCTTGTGGTTCAACGGCATCGTGGTGGTGGCCTCAGTTGGTAACAAAGGACCAGCCGGCGGGTATAACACCGCCAACTCAGCTCCTGCTAATGATCCTTTCATCATCGCCGTCGGCGCTAGCGATGAGCATACTACCCCCGAATACTCCGATGACACCATTACCCCATTCTCAGCTTTCGGCACAACTGTCGATGGTTATGTCAAACCCGACATCATCGCTCCAGGGTACAACATCATCAGTATGCTATCCTCCACCTCATCTTGGGGAGAAACCTATCCTGAGCGGGTCGGTTTTGCGGGTCAATACTTTCGCATCAGCGGCACTTCCATGGCGGCCCCTATGGTCACCGGTGCGGTCGCCTTGCTGCTTCAGGCTGAACCAGGGTTGACTCCGGATCAGGTCAAATATCGCCTGCTAAACACGGGCTCAGATATTGAAGGCTACCCTTACCTGCACGCCTATAGCGCCATTCACAGCACGACAACCGAATCGGCGAATCAGGGGAGCATCCCTCACAGGCTGCTGGCCAAGATGGCCATGATTGCCTATTGGGCCAGTGAAAACGGTGGGGAGAACATCGACTGGGAGAATATCAATTGGGAGAGTGTCAACTGGAACGCCGTCAACTGGAATGCGGTCAACTGGAACGCAGTCAATTGGAATGCGGTCAATTGGAACGCGGTCAACTGGAACGCTGTCAACTGGAATGCGGTCAACTGGAATGCCGTCAATTGGAATGCCGTCAATTGGAATGCGGTTAATTGGAACGCGGTCAACTGGAACGCTGTAAATTGGAACGCTGCCGAGTTGAATGGTGTCTTTTGGGGTAAAGGAAAGGATTAATGGGATTACTTTGGACATGTGAATAAATCAGATCCAGGCAGGTTGTAGAGGAAATAATAAATGAGCGAACTCTCCTGGAAAGCAAGAACTTTCATCTTATCAACAATATTTGTCGGATTGGGACTCTCAGTCTACAATCTGCTCAGGGTCGATTGGCATAATTACTCGATGCTGATCCTAGCTGGCGTGGCCGCGATCGCTCAGGTGTACAAAGTCGAAGGCGCCACCCACAAATCCAGCCACAACTTGGGTTGGGTGGTGTATGGTTTCTCCTTCATGCTCCTGGGTGGCCCGGCTACCATCTTCATCATTTTGGTCGCCCATCTGGTCGATTGGGCTTGGCACAAATACCCCTGGTATATCCAATCCTTCAACATGGCAACTTTCGCCATCGCAATTTCTGTAGCCGGCCTAGTAAATAATTGGATCCTAACTAGTCAACTATCGGTGGAGATCTTGAGTACACTGGCTGCATTTTGTGCATTGGCTGCCTTCACCCTGCTCAATCATCTATTGATTGGTTTAGTGATCTGGTTTGCCAGGGGTCAGACCTTCACCGAGTCGGGCATCTTTGGCACCTTGACCCTGATGATCGATTTCACTCTACTAAGCCTGGGTATAGTTGCGGCTACGATTTGGTCGATCAACTCAATTGCAGCCTTGCTCGTTTTCATCCCCCTTTACCTGATTTACCTTACCCTCAAAGTCCCCAGTTTGCAGCGTCAGACCGAGATCGATCCTAAGACCAATCTCTATAATGCCAGCTACTTCGCCGAGGCACTCAAGAAGGAATACGACCGCGCCCTGCGCTATGATCGCCCTCTTACCGTCGTTATTGGCGATCTGGACCTGCTGCGCAATATCAACAACACCTACGGACATCTGGCGGGGGATGTGGTCCTAGTCGGTATAGCGGAAATCCTGCGGAAGAACTTTCGCGGTTATGATGTGGTCGCTCGCTTTGGCGGCGAAGAATTTGCCATCATGATGCCTGAAACAAAATCGGAAGAGGCATACCCGCGAGTCGAAGCTGTTCGTCAAGCTATCGAAGCCACAGAATTCGAAGTCTCCACCAGCGTTACCCCCATCAAAGCTACCGTCAGTTTCGGTATTGCTGCCCGGGCTGGGCAGGGTTCTGCGGAGGAGATCATCCACGACGCCGATGTGACCCTTTACCGCTCCAAGCTGATGGGTCGTAATGTGACCAGTGTCTATTCTTCCGACAACATGGAAGAGTTATTCGAAAGCATCGATCTAGAGGCAGCTGGGTTAGGCGAGATTGCACTCAATGATCGAATACCGACTACCCAATATATCTCTCAATCCAACCCGCTGCGCGAAATTGCAGAAGCAAAGAAGAGTCCTCCAATTCATAATCCGTCTCCCTCAAAAGAGGTTAAATCTCGCCCTATCGGGCGGGTAAATGGATATATCACCATTTTGGTAACTCTCGCTCTCAGCATTCTCTTCTTCATCCTGCCTATCTCCCCACAACCAAACTGGTTCGGTTTATTAGCTTTCTCCCTGCTTGTCTTGCTCACTGAAGGTCTATCAATCGATATCTACATAAAAGATACAACCATCTCCACTTCTGCCGCGCCGCTGATAGCAGGTGCCTTGCTCTTCGGTCCTATCGGTGCTCTGGTGCTCAGCCTTGTCCTGGCAGGTACTGCCATGATCAAACACCGCAGTCAGCTGCAAAGGTTCGTGTTCAACAGCGCTAATCATTTCCTTTCAGCTTTTTTGGGTACTTTTCTGCTCTTGTTCTTCCGGGTTTCTTTCGTTGACATGCCAGGGCACACCCAGATCGTCTTCACTATCTTAGCGGGAAATGTCATTTTTCTCACCAGCACCGTCTTGCTCGCTGGGGTGATTAGCATTTCCATGAGTGAATCATTAAGCTCGATCTGGGTTGAACGATTCCGCTGGTTATGGCCGTACTATATCGCCTTTGGCGTCGCCGCTTATGCCCTTGTCTTAGGTTATTCCTTCGCAGGCGTACTGGGTATATTAGCCGTGCTGGTGCCCTTGCTTATGCTCCGGTTTAGCCACATGCAGTACATCAACAGAACTAAATCTTTGGTAGGTCAATTGCGTGAGCAGAACCTTGAATTGGAAAATCAAAGCAATCGTATCGCTGCTACCAATGAGGAGATCTTGCTCTCCTTGGCCAATGTGATCGATTTGCGTGATTCTTATACATATGGTCATTCCAGGGTTGTTTCTGATTATGCTGTTCATATCGCCAAGGACCTAGGCTTACCCACAGATCGCATCAGCTTAATCCGCACCGGCAGTTTGCTACACGATATTGGCAAGATCGGTATCCCTGACTCGATCCTCTTCAAAACGGGACCTTTGACTGATAAGGAGTACAATATCATCAAGCAGCATGCTGCTCGTGGTGCGGAGATCGTTCGCAACAACCACACCATGCGGGAGGTGGTTCCCTTGATACGCCACCATCACGAGCGTTTCGATGGTCGGGGATATCCGGACGGCTTGTCAGGCCGCGAGATCCCGATCGAAGCTCGTATTCTCTCTTTAGCAGATGCAGTTCAGGCAATGGGATCAGACCGTCCATACCGTAAAGCGTTAAGTAGAGAACAGATAATCTCCGAGGTTGAAAAACACACTGGTACTCAATTCGACCCCCAGGTCGTCAGTGCGTTTCTAAAGGTTTTCCAAGATGGGGTGGGTTCGGTGCCCAGGCTGGCTACTGAGTTCGGTCCTATTTGAACCTGTAATCACCAATCTTTACGATCGTCTAATATAAAACCACATGCATTGAAACGGAAACATATTGAGCTTCAATCTGCTTGATCGACAAGTTTGATGGTAGTTTCCGGCATCGGAAAGTCGATGCCATCCGATCCAGGTTAGGTGTATTCTGGGAATTTCACCTGAATGAAGAACTTCCCCGACAATTGATCTGATGCGATTCTCGGGCTCCTGGATGAAACAAAATTCGCAACACAAGCCTAACAATTAAGAGTAATCAAGTTCAAAGTCTATTGAAAACCAAAAAAATCAGCCCCGGAGTTATTTCCGGGGCTGATTTGCGAGGGGAGAGGATCTTGTCGTCATTGATTTCGATAATATGGGCTAGCCTCCAGCTTTCTGGACCAATCCATTAAGCATCTTGGTCTGCATGCGCAGCGTTCCAATGATCACCATCAGGGTAACCGTGATGGCCGTGAACAGGAATGCCATGCCGATCACCTAATATAGTCGTACTATGCGAGCGCGATCATCGTTTTCGTATGATATTCTCATTCGGAAAAATGGTAAAGGTTGGAGGAAGATTAAAAATGCAAACTTCGCGGTAAGAAAGCGGGTTGGCTTTCCGTCAGTGTAGGTGTTGAGGCCATTTGACCAATTTGTGAGTGAGAATTTAGATTGGAGAGTTTGCTATGGATATCGGAACATTAGGGATATTAGCCGCATTTGGCGCAGGCATTTTATCTTTCCTTTCGCCGTGCGTCTTTCCATTAATACCTGCCTATCTGGCTCAGTTGACTGGTATGTCCTTCCAGGAGATGCAAGATATGGATAATGATCGCCGCCGGTCCATGATGAAGAACTCGTTCGCCTTTGTGCTTGGCCTGGCGGTCGTTTTTACAGCATTCGGTGCTTCGGCGACCTTCCTTGGTCGCTTCTTCTTGAACAACCAGGATTTGGTCGGTCGCATAGCCGGATTTATCATCATTGTATTTGGATTGCATTTGATGGGCGTCATCACTATCCCCTGGTTGTTGCGTGAGCAGCGCATGAACCTATCCGAGACTCGCCAGCGATCTGCAGGTTTAGGCGGTTCCTTCTTGATGGGTGGTGCTTTTGGCATCGGTTGGACGCCCTGCATTGGACCTGTGCTGGCTTCGATATTGGCTCTAGCCAGCCAGGCGGATACGGTCGTGACCGGAATGGTCTTGTTGTTGGCTTATGCCTTGGGTTTGGGAGTTCCTTTCATTCTCATGGCTTTGGTTTTGAACCGGGCTGCGGGCCAAAAGGCGATCTCCAAAGTCAGGCGCTACATACCCCAGCTCTCTATGGCCAGCGGCGCATTATTGATCTTCATGGGATTGCTGGTCTTTACCGGCAACCTGATCGTGTTGAGCAACTACATCACCGCGACCTTTGGTACAGGGTTGACATTGTGATGATTATTCGAGATTTAGGAGTTGTGCGATGAAGGTAATTTGGCGAGTTTTGATTATTGTTTTAGTTGCTGGTGTCATGGTCGAGGATTTGGTTTCAGATTTCCGTTCAACTGCCCAGGCGCACCCTCAAGATAATGAAGCTGCTGAAACGCTCGGTCTGAGCGTTGGTACGGCTGTCGGACAACTGGCCCCGAATATCACCGGCACGACTATCGATGGTGAGACTGTAACCTTGAGTGACTTGGAAGGGAAGGTTGTCCTGGTCAATATCTTTGCTTCCTGGTGTGGACCTTGCCGGGCAGAAGCGCCGCACCTGGTGGAGGTATACAATAACCTCGACCAGGAGCAGTTCGAATTTGTCGGTCTCAATCTGCAGGAATCGCCGGACGCGGTCGCTTCTTTCAAGGATGATTTCCTGATCGACTTCCCGCTGGTGCTCAACGAAAATGGTGACCTGACCGAGATCTACAGCCCGATCGGGCTGCCGACCTCCTGGTTCATCGATCAGAATGGAGTGGTGCGCTTTGTCTTCTCTGGGCCGATGACCAGCGAAGCCCTGCAGGGGGTACTGGCCGATGTAGAAGCGGGACGTGAGCCCGATCCATTTGCTGGAGTGGGATAATCCTAGATACCTTTTATCAAACGAAGAGTCTATGCCTCGACCCGGCGTACGTTGCCGGGTCGAGGTTTTCCGACTCTTCCCTCCCCCAAAACTTGTCCTGAGCGCAGTCGAAGGATCTGGGGGAGGGGATAAAGGCTTGCACCTTGCGAATGCGAGGTGGGTGGGGGTTGACTTATATTTAGCGAGAAGACCAGTAAATTCAAAAAATTAATATTGAGTACTTGACAATACTATGTAATACATGGTATAATGCACAGCATGATGATTAATACTGATATGACAACTGCCCATGAGAAGCTCACTCAGGAACTGCGGCGCGGGGTCCTCGTTCTCGCAACGCTCAGTCAATTAGATCAAGCCAAATACGGCTACGCCCTGATCGATGAGTTATCCAAACGTGGCTTGGAGATCGATCAAGGCACCCTTTATCCCCTGCTCAGGCGTCTAGAGGAACAGGGGCTTTTGGAGAGCGAATGGAATGTCGAAGGCTCGCGCCCCCGCCGTTATTATCAAATTAGTTCTATGGGTGAGCAGTTGTTGCAGGTCCTGAAGGTAGACTGGCAGGAGCTGGTTGGAATCATGGAAGGCTTATTAAAGGATAAGGAGTGAATCATGGAACTCATCGATCGCTACGTATATGAAGTTGGACGCCACTTACCCCGTAAGAACAGGGCCGACATCAAGGCTGAATTACATTCAACCTTGGTCGATACCCTGGAAGCCCGCCTGGAGGGAGAACCCAGTCAACAAGATGTGGTTGACTTGTTGAAGGAATATGGCTCGCCGCAAAAAGTTGCCGCCTCCTACTGGCCTGAAGGTCAGTACCTGATTGGACCTAGCCTGTTTCCGCTGTTCAAGATGGTGCTGGGGATCGCCCTGTCCGTGTTTGTCATCGTACAGCTGGTACTCTTAGGGGTCGCTGTGGTTTTCGACCAGGAAGTGCTGACGTTCTTATCCATCCTGGACATCATTGGGCAAACCTTCGGCAGTCTATTCACTGCCTTCGGCGTTATCGTGATAGTTTTCGCCGTTCTACAATACTTCGAGGTGAAACCGGATACTGAAGAAGAGGAATGGGATCCCAGCCAATTGCCAGAGATTGAGCAGGTGGAGACGATCAGCAGGCCTGGAAGAGTAGCGGAGATCACCTTCAGCCTTATTTTCATTGCCATCCTGCTCTTTCTGCCCGACTACATCGGGTTTGTCGTCAGTCCTGGCATGGAGGTCATCCTCAATCCGGTGATCATCAGTTATATCCCCCTCATCATCCTGTCCTTGCTGATCAGCATCGGGCTGGATGTGATCTTGCTCTGGCGAGGTCGCTGGGAGACCGGCACCCGCCTCGCCAAGATCGGCACAAACTTGTTCGGAATTTATGTGCTGTATGTGCTGATCACCGGTCACAACGCCTGGCTTGCTGAACAGGGTGCCAGCGGATTCTTTTCCTTCCTGGAAACTTTGCCCGAGCTCGCTACACCGAACGCAGCTTCAGTGGCGATCATCGGCATGCACGCCTTTCGCCTGGCTTTCATCATCGCCTTGATCGTGACCGTGGTCGATACGGTTAAATTGGTTTACCAGCTGCTCAAATCCTTCTTTATTCCCCCAGTAACGATACCCGTATCAATTGAAAAGGGAGAGTAGGTAGGTAATTACTGGGAATAGGACTTCTGGTGAAAAAATGTTGATTTAGTAACCAAGGTACTGAGAAACGAATATGCCAATCGAGAGAGTGGAGCCCTGGCCTTCCGGCTCCACTCTTTCGTTCTGTAGTGAAACTCGCCTTAAATCTAATCATTCTAAGCTGTTTATTCTCATCCAGCAACACTCTTGGTAACAACTAACATCTGTCTGTAAGTTCAAAAAGATGCAAGGCACTCCAGAAGCGCCTTGCATCTTTCCTTCCCTGGCGAACTATCAGGATCAATCCCTGGCTAGCGATTCTTTTGATTAATCACCACCCGGATCACGGATCGTGATCTCTATAAACGTGGGCCCATTGGGTTCCTGAGAATATCCGTATACCTTGAGATTTAATCCAACTACCGAGCCTGAAATCCCCTTGCTGACCCCAGTATAGGAGAGGGTTCCATCCGGGTTTAGTTTACCGCTCCAGGAACCTTTCCAGTCCCCATTGGGTGTCTCCAGGTAGTTTGTTCCCCACATCGGACCGGTATAGTTCGCATCCCAGTTGGCATTCATGACAACCGTATTTGTACCGCTGATCTCGGGGCAATTCATCTGCTCGTTATACTGGCTGACCATTCCGCGCACATGGATATTCCCATCAGGAAAAGTCCAATTACCAGGATTGAGCACATCAATTAAGGATTCTGTCCCAAAACAATGCTTTACAGTGGTTTGTGCTGATACTCCCACTGGCACGATCATCAGGAAGAGCACCAGCGCTAAAATAAGGTATTTCGACAAACTTCTCTTTTTCATTTTTAATTCTCCGCATACGTAATATCAAAATCTGGTGAGATTTAACTTTTGATTTTCGATTCTTAGGATTGGCGCTGTTTCTTATTCACCTATTTTGGAACCACCTCCTTTCCCAGACCTTGATCCAGATCCAGTTGCGATGACATCTCTATCTCATGTTTCAGGAACTCGAACAGGTCATTAAGTTTTGCAAAGCCCCTGAGTTCACCATTATGAACGTTTTCCAATGACATACGCCAAGCATCACCCTGCTCGTCCTCCTGCCAGAGGCGCAGCAGATATGAGAAGTAAGTTGGTTGTTGTTTGATATTTATCTCTGGTTCACACATTTCTTCACCTGATTAAATAGATATTTATTACAGAGCATACCAACCAGATGTGATGGAAGCGATCCTGAAACGTGAGCCGAATGTGAATGTGGATAGTTCGATGTATAATGGATTCAGGAAAAGTTATCGGTCGTTCTGCCCTGGGAGGTGATCGAATGGCCGCCCTTCAAATCTTGTTTTTTGGGGGTCCTGATGTTAATTTAGAAGGGGGAAAGGCAGCTGACCTCCGATCAGCAAAAGCCCGTGCCTTGTTGGCTTATTTAACTGTTGAGTCCAACCAGGCGCACCGTCGTGAAAAGTTGATCGACCTGTTGTGGCCCGACTATACTGAATCCTCCGCACGTGCAAATCTGCGTCGCGCATTGGCAGATCTGCGTCAGGCGATCGGTGACCACCAGGCTGAACCACCGTATCTTCACATCTCACGCGAAACGCTCCAGTTCAACACGGCCAGCGATGCCTGGGTGGATGTGATCGCATTCAGCGCACTCCTGGGGATTAAACTGCCAATCAACCCTAGCCTATCGCCAAACTACTCGATGGGTATAGATCAACTCGAAGAAGCGATAAGGATATATCGCGGACCTTTCCTGGAAGGATTCTCAATTCCGGATTCAGCTTCTTTTGAAGAATGGTCGCTGTTAACTAGAGAGAGGTTCCAGCGCCAGGCGCTGCAAACCCTTAACCAATTGGCACAGGCTTACCAGGAAGAGGGTGAGTACGAGCGCGCCCTTCCATATGCCTGGCGCCAAGTGGAAATGGATCCCTGGCAGGAAAGTGGACACCGTCAGGTCATGCGGCTGCTGGCTCTGAGTGGTCAACGCGGTGCAGCCCTGGCTCAATATGAAGCCTGTCGACAACTCATGCAAAATGAGTTGGGGACGAGTCCCTCTGAACAAACCCAAAAGTTGTATAACCTTCTGCGCCAGGGTGAATGGCCTCTAACTAAGACGGAGCTCCCCATCAGAATAGCCAGGACATTAAGTGAGTGTCCTTATCGAGGGCTGTCAGCCTTTCAAGAAAAGGATGCGCCATTTTTCTTTGGTCGCGAGGAATTTATAACTCGCTTGACCAAAGCTGTGCAAGGATCAACAAATACAAACGTGGTTGTGGGGGCATCTGGTTCAGGAAAATCTTCGGTCGTTTTTGCTGGTCTATTGCCAAAATTGAGGGATGAAGAAGACTGGCTGATTACACATTTTCGCCCAGGAAGAAATCCATTCCAATCCTTAGCGGCGGCTCTCATACCTCTGATCGAGCCAAATCTGAGCGAAACAGACCACTTGATTGAAGCCCAAAAAATGGCTGAAGCCCTTCATGCTCGGGAAATTCTCCTCTCGGACGTAGTTGGGCGATTACTGAAGTTGCACTTGCCAGCTACTTGCCTATTCCTGGTGGTCGACCAGTTTGAAGAGATCTACACCTTCTGTACAGAACCAGGGATGCGGGAAAGTTTTCTGGATTTGTTAATGGGGATTAAAAGGGATAACACCCAATCAAATATGAAATTCTTGTTGACGCTCAGGGCTGATTTTTTAAGTTCAGCGCTATCCTACCGACCCTTTACAGACCTCCTTCAAACTGGCACACTCATGCTGGGACCGATGACTCAGGAGGAGATGAGAGCGGCTATTGAAAAACCAGGCGAAGAACAGGGTGCTGCATTCGATCCCGGATTGGTTGATCGCATTCTGGATGATGTTGGCGAAGAGCCGGGCAACTTACCCTTATTGGAATTTGCTTTGCTGCTCCTGTGGGAGGGACAGACGTCTGGTTGGCTGACACATAGTGCATACGAGGCTATTGATCAGGTTGAAGGAGCGCTTACCTGCTATGCAGAGCAAGTCTTTCGAGGTCTTGACAAACCTGTCCAAGACAAAATACGGCATATTTTTATGCAGTTGGTCAGGCCTGGTGAGGGTACTGAGGACACACGCCGGATGGCGACGCGAGCTGAAATTGGCGAATCAAATTGGCCATTGACCCAACTACTGGCGGACAAACGGTTGGTGGTGACCAGTCGGGAGGCGAGCACTGGGAACGAGACTGCCGAAATTGCTCATGAAGCTTTGATCCTCAAATGGGAGCGGCTGCGCCTGTGGATGGAAGCTGACCGTGCCTTTCGATCCTGGCAAGAAGGTTTACGGGTCGGCATACGCCAATGGCAGGAAAGTGAGCGGGATGAAGGAGCATTGCTGCGCGGTACACCGTTAGGTCAAGCTGAAAGTTGGTTAGCCGAACGAGGGGGTGAATTGAGTGAAGCTGAAATTGAATATATCCAGGCCAGCATATACCAGCGCGAGTCTAAAGAACGAGAACACGAAGCCCAGCGCCAGCGCGAGCTAACCACCGAACGGAAGTCCCGCAGATTAATGGGGGCTTTGGCTGGTGTGTTGTCGCTTGCCGTAGTGGTCGCCTTGGCATTATTCTTATATTCCTTCCGGCAGCAGCAAAAGGCATTGCAAGCCTACAGCTTGAGTATGACAGCTAATGCCCGTAACGCCCTGGATGAACGAGACACCGCCACCGGATTAGCCCTTGCGTTAGCGGCTAATCAAATCGAAAACCCGCCTCTGGAAGCCCAACGCACTCTCCTGGATGCTGCATATTCACCCGGAGCTCGGTGGCGTGCAGATGTCCCGATGCTCTTTTCCGGAATGAAGGGATCCGTGGTGACATTGGATATCAGCCCAGATGGGCGGAGGATTCTCAGCGGTTTTAGCGATGGAGCACTCATCCTCTGGGATTTGAACACCAAGGAAGAAATTCTTCGTCTTCAGGGCCATACAGGTCGTGTGAACGATGTCGCCATCAGCCCGGATGGCTTGTTGGCACTCTCTGGCGGGGATGACCGACAAGTGATCTTGTGGGACCTCACCAGCGGCGAGCCGATAAATTACCTTGACGCTCACACCGGGATCGTGCGTGCAGTAGACTTCAGCCCGGATGGAAACCTCGCGGTGACAGGTGGCTTCGCCGCTGAAGGTATGCTGGCACCTGGGGAGTTGATCCTTTGGGATCAAGCAACAGGCGAGGAAATTCATCGCTTCACAGGGCATGTCAGCGGTATTGTGGCTGCTCAATTTACACCAGATGGAAATGCACTTTTGGCAAGCTCCGGAGATACAGAGATTTTTTCCGACCAACTCTCTGATGAGTCCCTTGACCTTGGAACAGCTCCTTTTGATCTGATCCTATGGGACGTGTTAACCGGGACTTCTATTCGACGCTTTGAAGGATCTCAGGATGATGCTTTCAACCTGGCGATCAGCCCAGACGGAACTCGAGCCTTAGCAGGTTCATACTATAACAATCTGATCGCTCTTTGGGACCTGGAAAACGGTCAGCGCTTGTTGAATTTGACAGGTCACACCGAAGGCGTGTACACAGTCAGTTTCAGTCCAGATGGGCAGAGGGCATTGACCGGATCATATGATGACAACTTGATGCTTTGGGACCTCAATACCGGCCAACTCTTAGCTGTGCTGAAAGCTCATGGTAGCGATGTACTCGACCTCGTATTTACCCCAGATGGGCGTACCGCTCTTTCCAGCGCACGCGATGGTGGCTTGATACTCTGGGATCTGTTCGATGCAGCACAGGTGCAACAACTTGCTGGACATGGGGACATGGTCTATGATGTGGCATTCACGCCTGACGGGAAACAAGCTCTTTCTTCCTCGGGTTCGTCCGCGCCCAGTGTTCCAGTAAAAGATGCGAGCATCCGTCTTTGGGATTTGGAGACAGGAGAACAAATTAGGAACCAGGCTATTGCCGCCAATGTGATCTTCCAAGTCGCCATAAGTCCGAATGGGCGGACGGCACTCTTGGCTTCAGATCAGCCAGATGTGATCGTTTGGGATCTCACCTCATGGCGTGAATTGGGACGTATGAAAGGGCATCATGCTGCGATTACCAGTATTGAGTTTGCCTTGGAGGGTCAGCGAGCATTGTCCCTGGGCGTTGACGGCACCCTGATTCTGTGGGATGTACCAAATCGGCAGGCTATTCGTATGATAAATAACCTTGGTCAGGGCTTATGGTCTCTTTCGATTAGTCCAGATGGGCGCACCGCGCTTACCGACTCTGGAAACAGCAGCATGATTTTATGGGATCTTGAGGCTGGCAAAAAGATGCGCAGCTTCATGCGCGATGACCCACCTGAAGAACCTGGAAGTTCCGGCATGGCTTTCTTGCCGGATGGAAGCAAAGCGATTTCATGTGAACATGATGGCTATTTAATCGAGTGGGATCTGGAAACTGGGAATGAAATCCGTCGTCTTGGGATGCACCCAAGCCTGCGCACGCGGGTGGCTGTCAGCTCTGACGGTAGTCTTGCCTTAAGCAGCGGCATGGATGGGAGCTTGATGCTTTGGGATCTGAAAACAGGGGAATTGGTTCGGCGTTCTGGAGGTCATGGTATCATCTTCGATCTCGCCTTAAGCCCAGACAGCAGAACCGCACTTTTTGGAACATCGGATACGATGATCTACCACTGGCGATTAGGCAATCCTTCCCTCAGCGAATTACAAAACTGGATTAAAACTAATCGCTACGTGCGCGACTTATCTTGTGAAGAGATGAGCTTATTGCAGATCGAACCTGAGAATGGAGAGCGCTGTTCGCCTTGAAAAAGCCTCCCCAGGATTATGACAGTCGCCTGCCTGGAGAACTAATCAGGGTAAGACCTAAGAAGGAAATCGTCAATATTTAATCCCTAAATGATTACCCCGATCTCGGAATTACAGCATAAGATTTTCCTTAATTCGCTAAATTGTCAATAGCTACAACCCGATCACTTCGATCTCAGAGAGCCATTTAACCCAAAACCATCCCCGCCGGGAGGGAACCACGGCTCGTACCGGGAAACCATGCTGGTGTTCCAACGTCTCGCCGTTAACATGCGTGGCAAGTATCACTTGCTGCGCCTCTACCAGCGGTAGGATGTGAGCGTAACCGGTAACAGATGCAAATCGTACCAGGTACGCCCTGGAGGAGATACCAGCTTCTATAAGTAGATCGCTCAGCGAGATCCCCTGCCAGTTTTGGATGGTATACCAACCGAGTGTACAATCCAGGGAAGCGATTCGCTCTGCCTGAGGGTAAGAGAGCAGTTGATCGTAAGTGAGGGATCGCTGATTCATGACCTCCCCCGTCAGAGTCAACTGCCAGGTTGCCGGATCGACCTGGTCCCGGCTGGCTGCAAGGCTATGCGTGACCGGGAAGCGATTGCCAGAGAAATACCCATCTAGGCGGGAACCGGTGAAGCGGTTTGGACTCTCAGGAGTGCTACGCTGTTCACCGATCACCTGCGAAATTCGCCAGCCCACAATAGCCGTTGCTCCTAATCCAAGCACTCTCAGCGCCCCACGTCGCGATAAAATATCTGCTTTTTGGGGGCGGGACCAGCGTCGCCACGCATGTAATGCAAATGGGATCACGAGTGCCAGCGCCAGCATCCAGTGCCAGGAGATGGCGGTCTGTCGCAGCCAAAGCTGCTCTGGACCCAACCGGAAGCCCCAGGCTAGCCCCAGGACGAGGATCAACAGGGTTAGGATTGCAGCCAGCAGTGCCACGAAAACCATAATCCCGCCATCGAAGATACGCCGCTTCAGGGAGCGCAGCGAGATGGCGACTTTCCAGGGTAAAACGGCGATCAAAAGCCAACCAGCCAGCCGGTGGACCTCGAACATCCAGCTGGGGAAGGTCAAGAACAACCCGTAAACGCCGCTGAGGGTCAGAAGGATTACAGCCCCCAGGATCACGGAATTGATAAAACGGACCATTTGCAAGCCCATGATCTCATTCTACCAAGCCGGATAAGTTGTGTCTAATTATCTTCTAGGTACCCGGCACTTTTATTCTGGGTATCACTGCGGTGGGTGCAAAGCACCCTTAAGCAGTCTCCGACAAAGTGGTGAAATGAATAAAATCAAGGAGATTGCGTCGGTCCCCTTAGACTTCGCTCAGGACTAGGGCTTAACTCTCTCGCCTAGCAAAGAACGCTAGAGTAAACCAAT